>QWCJ01000319.1_pt1 | contig 18190 bp, 17 predicted proteins | sample 1972501 | NCBI WGS metagenome assembly QWCJ01 (sample SAMN09866711, study PRJNA288562) | Human vaginal metagenome isolate term2_vaginal, whole genome shotgun... | isolation source: vagina | host: Homo sapiens | place: USA: California
GTATAATATAAGAGTGTACGTAATAGGTACAATGTTGCCTAAAGTGGCTGCTCCTCTAAAGAATAGCCAAAATACAAATAAACCTGATAGATAGCAAATGATACAATCTATTAAAATTACACACCAATACGGTAATGAATCTCTTTTAAAGTACCAATTTACAAGCTTATTAAACCAATTCATACGATGTTGTTGTTTTTGGATAATGACTCTACAAAGCGCATCTAGATTTGTGAATCACTAAAAATTAAAAACCACTATTTTATTTGGTCTATAATAGATTGAACGATATAACGTGCGTCATTCTCTGACACATACGGTCCTGACGGTAAGCACATTCCTATCTTAAATAATTGTTCACTCACACCATTGGTATAAGCGGGGCAGTTTTTATAGACAGGCTGCAAGTGCATGGACTTCCATAACGGTCGGCTTTCTATGCCCATTTTGTCCAATGCCACGCGCATAGCTTCTACATTCGCATTGGGTTCACAATCGGTATGAACTTTCCCCGTAGCATGTACCACCCCCGCAGCACCGCCTACAGCGCCTTTAACAGCCTGTTCATACGCATGCTCCTGACCCTTCACCTGTAATTCGGGGTCCAATGTAATGGTGTTGAGCCAATAATTCGAGTCAAAATCGGCGGATGGATTTGCATGGAACGTAATGCCTTCTACATCCTTGAATGCCTCTTCGTACAAGTCGGCAAGATGTCTGTGGTGCGCAATATGTTCGTCAAGCACGGTAAGTTGTCCACGCCCAATACCCGCACAAACATTGCTAAGGCGATAGTTGTATCCAATTTCCTCATGTTCGTAGTATGGAAACGCTTCACGAGCCTGTGTGGCAAAAAACATCACTCTGTTTTTGGTTTCTTCATTGGGACATATCAACGCACCCCCTCCCGAAGTAGTAATCATCTTGTTGCCATTGAAACTCAACACGCCAAACCGTCCAAAAGTACCAACAACCTGCCCCTTATAACGCGAACCCAATCCTTCTGCTGCATCTTCAATTAATGGGATATCATATTTATCTGCTACTGCAAGAATTTCCTTTATCTTTGCAGGCATACCATAAAGATAAACTACGATGATTGCTTTTGGTTTCTTACCGGTCTTGGCAATTCTATCTTTAATAGCTTCCTCCAAAAGTGCAGGGTCAAGATTCCATGTTTCCTTCTCTGAGTCAACAAACACAGGAGTTGCACCAAGGTAAGTTACTGGATGTGAACTGGCACAAAAGGTAAAACTCTGACAGATGACCTCATCGCCTGCTTTAACTCCCAATGCAACTAAAGCGAGGTGTACAGCAGAGGTACCAGAACAGAGTGCAACTATACGCTTATCCTCCAATTCTGGTAAAGACTCCTTCCAAAGATTATCAGGATTATCCTCATGCGCCATAATTGTCTGTGGATATTCCTCTTTTTCAAGGAAGTTTCTCCTTTCACCTGAAGGACTTACAGAGACAGAGAAACGTCTCAAGTCATCTTCAAAACCATTGACATTTGGTCCCAATGGCACCACCCAATTGGTATCAAACGCCTCTTGGATGTATTTCATCTCGTTACCACTCATGTGAGCGAGACAAAGTAAAACACGATTTCTTTCCATTTTACTAATTATATTTTTTCACCTGCATAGTCCATCTTTTTACCGAGAACTGTACAGACAATCATTTGAATATCTTTTATGAAGGAATAGTTCTTTAAATAATAGAGGTTTAACCTAACTTTATCAGGGAAAATAACCTCATCATTATATTGAGCAGGATTCTCAACAGAGGCTAAGAGTTCCTCCTCATTTCTATATTTCAAGCTGGCTGGACCTGTTATTCCTGGCTTTAACTTCAGAATATCTCTTTCTTCTCCTTGCAATTGATCAGCATAACCAGGAACGTCTGGACGTGGACCGACAAAACTCATATCACCTTTGAGGACATTCCAGAGTTCTGGTAACTCATCCAACTTATAACGTCTAAGTTTCTCGCCAAGTGGTGTGATGCGGCACTGTTCAGTTGATGCAATAGAAGTTGCTTCTGAATCCCTACTTGCCACAGAAGCCTCAGCCTTGACTGTCATCGATCTGAATTTATATACAGTAAACAATTTACCATACAGCCCTACTCGCTTCTGACAAAACAATACAGGGCCAGGCATTTTCACCTTGATTAGGATAGCAACGACCAATAGTACAGGACTGAGGATGAGCAACCCAAACAAAGATGCAAGTTTATCAAACAACCATTTTAAAATCATATTTTAAACCACTTCGTAATATGAACCTTGCCCCCCATATCAAACTTATATTTTTCCGTGCCTTGTGAAAGATCAAGTTCCCTGATAGAAGTTTGATTATAAAGATATTTTATAGTTTCATTTATAAGCATAAGTCCTGGACTATAAAAAAAGAAATCACTATTAATAGATAAGCGGGGAATAACTAAAACTGTTCTATCTTGATTCTTAAAACCAGAAATAAAAGCGGCTAATTTACCATCAATAAATAATAAAGAACTAAAACCATAATCTAATTTTTTTAAGCTAACAGTAGTGAAGTTAAGTTTCTTTAAATACCATTTTTTTAGTGGACTTGTCTGGACATTATATTGCTTTGAATGTCTGTCAACATACAAATCAATCATTGTACTAAATAATTCGTCTTTCTCTGAAAGGGCGATTTTTTTTGTTATGTAATTACATTCCAGAGATGCTTGTATGCCGTTTTGATATATATACTCTGATGATGTAATGTTATCAATATTGTGAATTATCTTTATTTCCAAAGTATGGGAATCTTTGAATAATCTATTATATGCAGTTCTTAAGTTCTGCCTAACCGATTTACTCAATCCTGAGAAATAATCGTTATATTTATTGTCCAAGAAAATATGAACATTGGACTTCTCTCTAATGAAGGAGTAGCTTGAAAAACAACTACACTCTTGATACAACTTAGCATTTTCGAGAACCATTGGACATAAAATTGGGCTATCTAAATAGCCCTTTAACTTTTCAACATAACGTTCAATATTTACATTATCAGCATATATGAAATCACAATATTCACATCCATTTACATCGCCAAAAAGAGAATACTCTCCTTTCAACTTGTTCAACATTGCAATCATCATAAGCTCTCCATCTTCGTAAAGTGTATAGATTATCGGGAAAGAACACCTTGATAACATATATGGATAATAATTTATCCAAAGCTGATAAACAAAATCATAATCTTGGAAAGGGGACAATTTCTTGTTTTTCTTTTGAAGATTAATCCATTCTTTTTTTAAAGATGGTAGCCACAAATGTTTTTTAATTGTTATACTCATAAAATATATCAAGGATTTAAATTTCTATTTTTTACCAACTTTACAAAATAATAAAGGAACTCACCCAATATAGCTTTCTTATCTTCCTTTCTATAATCATCAAAAGCATCAAAGTTCCAACTCATGATCTGTTTAAACTCTTTCATTGTCAAAGAGCAACGAAGAATCTTGCCTACAAGAGTAATAATATCACCAAGTATCCACTTAGTCTTTGTTCCCATACGTGGTTGAATCTTATGCTCATACTTCACTGATGTGAAAAGGGAATATACAATATAAGGAATATCAAAACCGCCAGCCATTGGTGTTGCTAAACCACCAGTAAATCGAGCATTAACCTCAATAAACACAGCCTCCTTCGTGTTTTCATTAACCTTAAAGTCTATACCACAAACTCCTTTATAGTCAACTTTATCTAAAATTAGCTTAGAATATCTTTCTATTTCTGGCATTTCAACCAAAATCCTTTGTGTTGTTGTTCCTCCACCATCTGTCTTTGTTACTAAAGATCTATATGTACATGCCTGGAAGAAGCCATCATACCTAACACAGTCTACACTATAGTCTATACCTGCAAAGAATTCTTCTATTAAGATATCTTTTGTATCATATTTGAGTAAAATATTCTTTGCTTCATCATATTTTTTAGGAAAGAAGACACCTTTTGCAGAGTTCCCAAATTTTGTTTTAATTACTATTGGGTATGTAGCTTGCTTAATATTGTCTATAAAACGGGGTACTGGTACACCAACAGAATCAGATAAAATAGTTGCTTGATGCTTATCAGACAACAGAACTTGTTTCTCATAAGATTCCATTGTATATATAACATCCTTAGGAAGCTCATCTATATGTTTTGCAATAATTAAGGCTTCATCATGCGTGGGCATAAGAACTTTGGGAGAGAAATCTTTGATAGCTTTATTCAAATCCTTAATAAAACCTTGCTCATCTGTCTTGAAATCTCTATAGACAAATTTGCCAACACTAAATTTAGAGACACTGCAAATATTATATGATGATGTATCTCCGACAACTACCTTTATGCCTTTTTCATAAAGGCTACGAATAATATTATACCCAACCCGATTCCAACAATATGTTACAATAACATCACACTTCATAGTCAACTACTTTTCAAGTTTTTCGTATTCTTTGAGTGTTGCCTTCCAAACCTCTTCTTGTCGAAATCTATCAACTATCATTTTACGAGACTGTGAAGCCATCACCTTAATAAGATCTTTATTTTCTATACACCAATTCATTTCCTTAAATAATGCATCTGTATCTTTAGAAGGGAATATTTTACCATTCAGACTTTCTTTGATAATCTCATTGCATCCATTGATATCAGTTACAATAGATGGGAGTCCCATAGCACCAGCTTGCAAAACTACATTAGGAAAGCCCTCTCTATAGCTTGGAAAAACTAAAACATCTGCTGCAATAAAGAATGGACGTACATCTGTTTGATAGCCAACAAAACGTACAATTGGATTATTTCTAAGAAAATCCTCATTACCACTCTTCAAAGGATCGAGTTCCGATTCAAAGCGTCCAACAAGAAGTAACTTTACATTCTTACCTTCTTTTTGAAAACGTTTCATAGAATCAGATAATTCATTTATGCCCTTATCCCCTACGATTCTCCCTATAAATATAAAAACAAAATCATCATTACTAAGATTTAAGTCTTGCCGAATCTCCTCTTTATTTCCTGTATATGGTTTTCCTTTTATTCTTGTTTCTGCAGTAAAGTTGTCAGGAGAAAAATAGTCAATATCAACTCCATTTATATTTCCATTCAGAATAACATTTAACTCCTTTTTGGTTATATGGTCTTCCTTCAGAATTTGCTTTACTCCATTTCCTTCTGGAATTACCTTATTTGCAAAAAAACAGGTACAGATTTCCATTCCTTTTAAAATTTTTCTGAAAATCCCATAAGCACCCTGATAACGAAGTCCTGTAACCAAATAGACTCTATGGGGTACACCAGCAAACCATGCAGCTATCATTGCCAAAAGGCTTCCCTTAGGAGTATTAGCATGTACACACCATGGCTTTTCTCGCCTAAAAAGTCGCCACAAAAACCACAAGGCCTTGATATCCTTGCCTATGCTGATTGGTCGTTCCAAAGGAGCATCAATCACCCGTATGCCCTCGCGCGCGGCCACCTCGTCGAGCACACCAGTGTCTTTAGCTACCCCCACCACCTCATAATATTGATTGAGATAGTTGAGCTGTCCCTTTAGCAGCGAGTCCAGACTGATGTCGGCCGTGGTGACTCGAATTAGTTTCTTCTTAACCATTTTACGTAGATTTAAACTAAAAACAATTTAGTTTATTCCTTATCAACTTCATGATAAACAGCCATATATCGATTTGCCATATTGGTAATATCAAAATATTGTGCTCTTTTACAGCACAGAGTTGATATCTTATTATAAAATATCTTATCACTTTCAAGCTTTTTTATTTTTGAAGCCAGTTCTTTATAATCGTCATCCTCAAATAAAAGACCATATCCCTCTACAACTTGTTTTAAGCCATCAACATTACTTGCAATAACAGGCTTACCAACTGCCATTCCTTCAACTGCAACTAAACCAAAGCCTTCCCAATGTGAAGACAATACAATAATATCGCTTGCAGCCATAATACTGTCAACATCATTTCTATTTCCCAATATAGACACGCGATCCTGCAAATTTAATCTTTTTATCTGAGATGATATTTTAGTTCGCAACTCACCATCACCAACAAAACAAAACTTGAAATGTTTTGGTAAAATTTGGGCAGCTCTTAATACACACAAATGATTTTTTTGCTTTCTAAATGCTGCTACCATAGTTATAATTATGTCATCATCAGTATATTCGGACACCAAATTGTTTCTTACAACAGGTTGAGCAGAACTAAATTTAGCGACATCTATACCGTTATATATAGTGACAATATTATTAAGATGAATATAAGACCTCAAAATTTCAGATGTTTTATCAGAAATTGCTATAATCTTAATATACTGCTTATACATCCAGTGATCTATTGGTTTCCAAAAAAATATTTTTCTTCTTCTATTTGTAGTGTTATGTTCTGTTGTCACCAGTTTCGCTTTCCCGCCATATATGTGTTTTGCTAACGGTACGAAGAGCTGGCAAGCTGTATTATGAGTGTGTATAATGTCAAAACGTGAAATATAATTTTTAAGTTTGACAATATTTAAAGGAGAATATATTTTACCTTTTTCATTTAAAGAATGAATTATTAAGCCTTGGTCAATTAATTTATTGTAAAATGCTGTTCTAGTTCCATCAAACAACAGTAGCTCTACATTCAAACCTTCTTTTTTAAACATTGGAAGTAAATCTACCATTAATTTTTCAGCACCTCCAATATGCAGAGAAGTTATAATATGGAGTATTTTCATCACATAATATTTTATAAACTATCCTTAAGGTGTATCAACAGTCCTAACGGATACGTCCATAACCACTTAATAGGTATAGTACGTATGTCGACTTGGTCAGAACAAAAACTAAAACGCCAAAAGTTTATGCTTGCTTTGATTTTTTGTAAAAAAGGAATATCTAAACCTAACATTTCAGAATAAGTCATCATGGAACCAACGGGGCTTTTCATTCTCATTTTGACAATATTTGCTGTCAACCCATCATTTTGATAGTCTGCTAAATAAATAATTTTATTAAAAAATCTTAGCTTATATTTCTTTGCTATACGGTTCCAAACCAAAGCTTCTGGGCAAAATTTTTCTCCACTTATTTCCGGAAAAGGAAATTCTCTCATGACTTCCGTCCTGAAAACTTCTGCCATATCTCCTTTTACTTTATATTTATAGCGTATATCAATAGTAGAAGCATCAATAATAGGTGAAGGCAATCCACTGCCGAGAACATCTCCATTTGTAAAACCATCTATTCCTGAAACACCACCAAAATTCGGATTGTTTTGAATCTGAGAATAATATTTAGCTACTGTTTCGAGTGAATCGATTGGTAGTCTATCGTCGCTATCCAAAATAAAGAATAGCTCACCGTCTGCCTCTCTTGCACCAATATTGATAGCAGTGTGCTTTCCTCCATTTGCTTTGTAAATATACTTAATGGGAAAAGTATGAGGTTCTGCAACAATCTTTTTCATAACTTCTTTTGTACTATCAGTGCTACCATCATCTACGACTATCCACTCAAAGTCATGAAAAGTCTGTCGAGTGAGACTCTCAAATATATTTCTTAAAAAAAAAGCTCTATTATATGAAGGTGTAAAAACTGTAATAAGCATGAGATTTGTTATTATTTTAAATTAACACTCCATCTTATGGGTTGCCGGTATAACTTCTCTACGTCATACTTCTCATCATATTCGTACATGTCATGCACCGTATCCATCTTTCTATATCCGTTTGAAAAAAAAGTTTTATAAGGATAAAGATAGTAAAATGATTGCCAACTAGTATATATACGAACATATAATAACAAACTCAAAAAGACTAATCCTAAACTCAGCAGACTTTTTTTTCTATATCTGCTGCCAATATTAGAAAGTGTTAAAATCAAGCCTATTATATAATACCATGAAAGTCTACCGCCATTTTCCGAACGTGCAAAAATCAACAAAATTGCACAAAATATTAAAGCAATGTTGAGCAAAACAATTTCACTTTTTTCTTTCCTTATTGCTTTATATTGAGATAGGATAATGTATAAGAAGACAAAAGCTTCAAATAAATACGCGATTCGTATACTACCAGATGAGCTATAATCACCTTGTTGCTCCACTATAGAACTATCTCCATATGCATTAAATAGTGCATTTGGTATAGGTGAGAGCCCTATAAGAAGAGCAATAGCCATAACAAGTAAAACAATTCGAGCAGGATATTTTTTTATCGGAATAAAATAAATTGGGAAAAAAATGATAGCCGATTTATGTATAGACCACGCTATAAGAAAAACCAGTAAAAACTTCCAAAACCTTCGCTCTATTACATATACTATACCGAGCCATGCTATTGTAGCTCCTAAAACCTGACGCAGGTAAGTAAACGTAAAGAAAAACCACAATCCTAAAAATATAGCAAGTGTTAATGGATAGTTTTGAGCATATCTTTTTAAGGAGATGAATAAAAGTGTATAAATAATAAGCGTATAAATAAAAATGAAAATATATCGGTTTTCTGTTATATATGAGAGCAATATATTTAGGATAATATACCCAGGCTCACTTGGAAAAAAAAGAAAAACATTATTATCTAAATAGCTCCTCTGATTGGTGGTTACATCAGCTATAGTATCAAATACTTCACCATATATGTATCTATCATACCCACCAAGCATATCAGAAAATCCAACAAACAAGGCAAGAAATAACAAATACAAAAAAAGAAAATGATTACTCCTATTGATTGTTTTCTTATTTCCGAAGAAAAAAACAACAGGAATACAAAATATTATTAAATAAATCCACATGCAAAAATATATTGATAAGATCTGTTAGATGTAAAAATTGTTAATTTTCGTGTAATCTCATATACACCGAATCCAAATATAATAATAAAGCTGTAAGCTTTTTATTCTTTATCATTTCACAGATTAAAGACATCTTTAAATCATTAGGAAACTTAGCATACTTAAACAAAGCTAAGGTTCTCATTTTATTAAAAACATCTCTTTTATAAGATTTAGGAAATGAATAAGTAAGAATTGAATGAATATATCCCTTTATAAACATACTATAAGGCTTTGACAAAACATTCTGTGTATTAACATCATCAATCCTATCTATCATTTGCTTTGCACTCAATAGACATTTCATCGTATCTTTAGAAGAGTTTAGTCTATGTTCGATATTAGGATTAAAAACTGCCGATACAGGATTTTCCATGTAATAGTATAACTGATGGTCAATACATTTTACTCTACCAGTTAAAGGTATAAGACGAAAAATAAAATCAAAATCCTCTCCCATTGACAGATCATCAAAACGAATATCATTATTATGAACAATAGATGTTCTATACACTCTTGTCCATAAAGAGTTATTATATATTCCACTTGCCGTCAGAGATAATCCGGAAGTGTATTCACCTGCATATTTTACATGCCTTCCTCTTTCTTGATTTCCCCAATAGTAACTAAGCATTAAAACATCATATTCGTCATTATGTAATAAAGGCATGATATACGACAATGAATTTGTGGAAATATAGTCGTCAACATCTATAAACCAGAAGAAATTCCCTGAAACATTGTCAAGCAATTCATTTCTGGTTGGACCAATACCCTTATTTTCACGAGAAATTAAACGTATGTTATCATATTTAGTTTCATATTCTTTTAAAATACTTAAAGAATTATCCTTGGAGCCATCATTAATTATGACTATCTCAACCTCCTCATTAAAACCACCTTGCCGTACAATGCTATTCAAACATCTATTAATATATGCTTCTCCATTATACACAGGTATTAGAATAGAAAGTAATTTACTCATATTATACTATATTTATATGGTGAATATACTATTAGCTCTTATATGCTATATAGGATATACAATATATTTTTGGGTTGGAGAAGAGTTCCTGTTTATTATCTTTCCAGGGTTACCAATAACTATACTGTTATCGGGTACATCAAAATTAACAAACGCACCCGGGGCTATTAAAACATCATCACCTATTCTGATTCCTCCTATCACTATACTATTAGCATTCATGCATACATTATTACCTATTACAGGCACACCTGCAACCTTGCCCTTTGAATTGCCAACCAAACATCCCTGCGCTATATTAAAATTCTTTCCAATTTTTGCATCAGGGTTAATCACTATATTCCCAAAATGAACTATTCTAAACCCCTCGGCGATTACTGTTGAATAAGGAATCTGTATTTTTGTCCAAAAGGAACATAACTTTAATAAGATCAACCAAAAAAATTTTATAATTCGAATTTTTGATAGCTGACATTTACGATATATATATATATATTGAAATCCTGGCACAAAAAAAACATAACGTATTTTCTGTAGCCAAGAATTGCTTGCATTACCAATATATCTATATAAGTCTTTTTGTATAACACTATTCATACAATCTATTATTAAGTATAATTCAAACTGCAGAATATAAGACTAAGAATAAATAACCATATAAAAATAGTATACTAGCTTTCTGTACAGTGGAACATTTACATCGTGTTTTTTTTTCGTAGGATTGTTAGATGTTATTTTCTTTATACGTTTAATATATTCTTTCATGTCATTTGAAGACACGTCATTTCTAAACAAAGAATAAACCAAGTTAATACCCTCTTCTTCAATATGCTGTGTTAACAGTCTATCATCTGATACCTTTCCGATATAAGTCGCTTTCTTTTCAAGAATCAAGATGCTATCATTAATACGCTTTGTATTCCAGGGTGACCTACTAATAGAATTGGAATCGCCAATATAATAATGATATGTTACATCATCACATAAAATTAATGTATTTACATAGGTCGATATTTCAAAACTCCACATCACATCTTCATGCGTGATTCCCGGCAAAAAAAAAGTTTTATGATCAGCAAAAACATCTTTCCTAACCAATTTGTTACATGCAATTACATACCAAAGATTGTTAAGATAACCTTGAAAGACTTCTGAATTGCCATGGAAACTTCTTGTTTGGGCAGAGCTCACCTCTACATTGTTTCCATTGGCATCCACACCCTTGGTTACTCCCATAACTATTTCGGGGCAATCATTTAACAATGCCGTCTCAACCAATTTCTCAATAGATGTAGGTGGTATGGCATCATCGCTGTCCAAGAAAAAATAATAACGTCCGGTTGCCATTTTAATACCAGTATTCCGAGCTTCGGACAACCCCATGTTTTTTTCATGTTCGACAAATTTAAAATCGATACTACCCTGATAAGATTCTACTATATTTTTTGCAATAATAAAACTGTTATCAGGTGTACAATCATTGACGATAATACATTCTATACTCGCATAGGTTTGATGGAACACCGACCGCAAACATCGCTCGATGTATTTTTCTACCTTATATACCGGTATGACAATGCTAACTTTTATTTCCATTCAAAAAACTGATATAATCGAAATCATCCAAATAACGTTTCAAACTAAAGATATGCTTATAATTCAAAGATTTGCCGGAACGCCAGTTGTTGTACCACTTAAATCCATGGTAGAATGGGTAAGCAGATTCGAATTCTGCATTTTTAGGGCCCATCACAGAAAGTGGATATTCTACCTCTGCACACATATCCAGGAGTTCAGAACTAAAAGATGGTCCCTCTAACAAAACAAAAACGTTGTTCCAGTCAATTCTGTTTTTACGCTCCTCCCATTTCTCCTTAGCACATTTAAAAGAGCTGTAGTGTACGAATTTAATACACACGTTTCCCCCATTTGGCAATGAAAGACGCCCCACGGGGAAGTCTACTGACACGTCATGGATTTCCTCCAACTCGCAACGCATATAATCTTTCAGATTTCTGACAAATTTTATAAAGTCCTTTGGTTGAATATTGAGATTAATCGTAGGCGAATTAAATCGCAGACTTAAGTCATGCAATATAACTCCACCCGTACAGTTATTACAAAATAGAGAAAAATCTTGATTGACAAGTCGTCTCGATTTATGTTTATGATACCATAGTCGAGGATACTTCAGCAACCGATGGCACAACCCATGAATATGTCCGTTTATCCTTGCCATTCTTCTATATGAACTTAGTTTACCATTGGCCTTAGCTGCACTAAAGATTCCCGTTTATATTCTTTATACTTTTCACTATCTGCCCTAAGCTGGTATTATTGCTGGTCTTGATAGGTATATATGCCGTTATGGCTTTTTCATTCCCAACTTTCTTCATTAGGTTTGTGAGCCGGCCATCCTTATCATTAGCTTTCTTGACAACGGCTAACAACGACTTCTCGTAATAGTTAATGATGCGTGGCGAACCATACATCGTCTTACAATACCATTCAGAAGTACACATATGTTTATATTCTTAATATTATTATGAATCAAATGCAATAACGGCGCGTTTTAACACGCACTCTATCTTTTCAGATATTAAACGTATGATGTAATTTATTCCTGATATTTCAAATATTTTTTTTCTGCACCAATCGATGCTTATACATATTGTGAAAATTATAAAGCAACTCGTTAACATTTTGAATATAAACAAACTATCATTAAGCATTCCTTGACATACGAATATCTCCTCCCATAATATTTTCCTCACCATCACATTATCACTTATCAGATAGACTGCAAGTGTATAAGGAGCTATCTTAACGAGGCATCTTGTCAAAACATTTTCCTTTATGGTTAAACCTCTAACCCAAAGAAAGACATAGAGCGAGAAAAAAAACAAAAAACCATTATAGCTAAAACCAAAAGGTGTAATACTCGTACCATGAAATACAGAGGTAAGTATAGCCATCAAGGCATGATATGTAAAAGTAATAATCGCAGCGACAATAGCTTTTCTGCCATATTGATTCAAACTTTTTGCATATAGTCTAACATAACCAGCAACCAAATATAAAAAAATAAACCACAATAATCCATAACTTCCACCAAAAGTGTCACCTAAAGGGAACTTCACTAATAAAGTTAAGCTTATTCCTCCCAATCCTATTAAAGTCAACAAATACTTGCTTTTACTAACATGATGAACAAAGACATTCAAGACTGGAGCAAAAATGAGCAAACCCATATAATTGGTCATAAACCAATATTCCTTAAAAGTGATAGGAAATACTGCGTTTATCAGCTCTTTTACACGGAACGTTTGAAAGCCCATACAACACAAGACCGCATACAACCCCACAGCATAAAACAATACCTCAACCCATAATACTGTCAACCTGTTCAGCTTAAAAGGTTTTGTTATCATAAAATAGCCTGTTATCATAACATAACAATTCACAGCAATATGGCATATCTCATATATAATTTCTGACATAATGAAATTATACGTAGACAAAGACCACCACATTGCCCCTCCCAAGTAAGTCTCAAAATGTTTATACAAACCATGAGTAAAGTAATGTAACACCACAATTCCAAACATTGCAGCTACTCTAAGCAAATCAAAATTGATTAAACGCTTCTGTAAATTGTGCGTGTCCATGTAACTTGTTGCATTTAAATTTAAATCCATTTTTTTAATTAGTAACCTGCTCTACCATAACATCCAATTGCCGCAAAGACATCACTCTATGTTTTTTATACTTCAATGTGTTAGCTTTAAACTGGTATAATTTTCTTCTATCATAGTTTATATGACTTGTGAAAGATGTTATAGCTTTTTCATTACCAACATTCTTCATTAGGGTTGTGACACGTCCATCCTTATCATTAGCCGTCTTGACAACGGCTAACAACGGCTTCTCAAATACAGTTGCAAATGCCGTTCCATGAAAAGACGTTGTTATCACGAACTTGGCATGCTGAAACAGCCAAATAAACTCGCATGGTCCAATATGCTCTATAAACAGACAATGTGAATCGTAGACTGTATATTTACCACCAATATAAACAACCGGTAATCCTAAGGTTTCAGCAATATTCCTTACAATATTATTCACTTCAGGAAACGGATTGAACATGTAGTCCAGGATATAAACTAAAAGATATGGACCATGAATATCAAGTGGAGGTTTCTTTGCTATTTTGATATAGTCTTCCTGATCCAGCAAAAGCGTTGGGTCACAGACAACGGGTGCCTTCCGTCCGTCAAGCAATTCCTTAACTATCTTCTCTCCGGAGTTTTCACGGACTGTTATATGTTTGTATTCTTGTAAGTATTTCTTATAGATAGGTTTGCTTTCCTCCGGAATTGCATCTACGGCAAAACTTGACGCATAGGATATTTTCTTCTTTTCTTTCACAAAGGAAAGTAAAAAATTAGTATCGTCTTTCATCCATTGAGGGTTCCAAACTTGGTCGCTTCCGGTCATATAGAGATCGTATGCAGGAGGATCCGACAGAATTGAGTCTCTGGTATATGTCTTGTCTGATAACGCCAAGAACTGTTTACGAAATGCTTTGAAATAGCCTTCTTTCTTTTTTGCGAAAAAAGCTCCGGTCCTCATTTCATATATTTTCTTCCTAAGAAAGAGGTTTGCCCTCATCAAAAGAGGGACATCTGTTTTATGAGGAAAGACATAGTCGATAATTTCATTGTCATAACCCAATTTCAATAGGGCCTGCTGAAGAGCATACGCTTGTAAGGCAGACCCGAAATTGAGTACTCGGTGCATTGTAATGATTCCTATTTTCACTTTCCCAGTTTTTGTTTTATTTTATACTTCAATATTGATGGAATGCTCAAATAAAACTGAACTTTTGTAAGCATATCCCATGTTGCTTGGGAATGTCTCTGACTTCGATTCAATAATGCTTTTATGACAGGATATAATAACGTATTTCGCGCATTCTGCTTCATTTGCCCCTCTGCGACAACTTCAAAAGAATGTGATCTTAAAGTACAATACTCCAATTCCCTTAAAATTTGGTTACCTTTTTCCGTAAAGGCTATGGCTGCACTGACGCCTTTCTCATCGTCTTTATAGGTATTTCCCCACAAATCTCCTATCCGAATATCTGCAGAAGATGCTTTATACTTAAACTTGCAATCCTTCACACAGGCCGGATTCATACACCAATCGCCTAAAAAGAGTCTGTAAAACAAATCACCTTTCGACATTAAACTATAAACTTCCTGGGTCTTTCCTTGTAAGTTCATTGCCCATGAATCATGCCAACCGGTACGTTTGTTTCGCCAGGTAACCGAGCGCAACCCGTCCACTTTAGGTTGATTGATGCGTAGATAGTTATACCACATCCACATGGACGGGACACCATGACAGAAGAAGTCCACCAATACAAAATTGTCTTCCTTTCTGAATTTTCGAACATAACGTCGAAAAGAATCTATCTGGCAGGGTGTTCCGGTAACCAAATATTTTTCCTTCAGATTTATAGCCTTTAAACCTTCAAAAGTATAACTTTGAATATATTTAGAGCCTATCGATGCCTTGTAATCTTCAATATTGTCAGCTATATAATGCTCTGCCCGTCTCTTTTCTACGTTATACCTAACGCCACATGCTTTATATCCCTTACCTATTAAATATCTACCGATTTCAAAACCAACCCCGCCGGAGGAGGCTTGCTGTCTTATATTGTCATCATTGCTCCACGAAGCATAACTTGCGGTTTTCGGATTCTCCAGACTTAATCCGGGATTGACAAAGCTGCATACATTTCGACATATTGCACAATCAATACATCGGCTTTCATCAACCTGAGGCTCGTAAAATCCGTTTTTATTTAATTTGATGGATATTGTGCTCATGGGACACGCAGTTGCACATACCCCACAGCCAAAACAATCTTTTACATCAGATACGTTCTTCATCTGTGTATAATAACGTTAATTAAATGTTTGATTGTATTTCTCTCACCCTCGTTTAGGATAAAAGTGTAAGCAGATAAAAAAACAAAACATGCGGGAAAAATAAATACACTGATAAACCGACATGTAGGACTAACAATTTGATTCATAAGCATTAATCCTATCATTAAAGAAAAAAAACCTATAAGAGTAATTGGGAGATAGGTTTTACAGATAAAACGCCTAATCGAAAGCATCGGCATACATTGATTCAAATTGATTAAATTGATTATACCTGAAGCTATTGGTATGTACAAACAAACCATCAAAACTAATGTATAAGAATGAAAGTATAACAGCAAAAAATAGGCAATTGGTAAACGAAGTAAGAACAATATACCATTGGCAACATTTACATAGCGAACATATCCGCTCGCAGTTATTGCAGTATATACCAAAGGAGTAAAACTATTAAAAAAATTTGATATCAATGCTATCTGACAAATAGCAACAGCTCCTTCCGGTATCTCTACAAGCCACCATCCCATTAATGTTTCCATTTCGCAAATCACTGGTACAGAAACCAACAATATCATCAATGATGAAAATTTTGCGCCCAAATTAATGAGAAAATCTACACGTTCAAAATTTTGTTGTGCATATTCCTTTATAATCTGTGGATTAAATGCTGCTGAAATGTTTCCTATAAATGAATAGAGAATGGCCTGAACCTGATTAGCCACTCCAACCGCAGCATTTATAATTGTACCGTAAAAATTATTAAATATTATATTTGTCCCTTGCTGCGACAATGTCAAAGAAGTACTGCCAAATAGAGTCCATCCGGAAAATCTTATCATCTCACGGAATATGGTCCAATCTATTTGGAATATGAGTTTACTTTCTTGAAAATGATGGGTTGAATAAAAACGATAGAATATAATAACGGCAACCGTTATGAATGCATAAAGAAGACTATAAAGGATCAGATGGTCGTATGAAGAATATAACACGATAATGGCTATGAGCAATTTCAAACATGATGTTAAAATGTCAATAGTAGCAAAAACACCAAATCGCTCATGTGAAATAATCAACGAATTATAAGGGACTTGAAGTATACCCAAAATAGTTGAAATTACAGCAGCTTGATAGACCCAATTGGCTGCAGTTAATCTCTCAAGAGGTATCACCAACTGATAATTAACGAACCACAAACCTATTGTCTCAGCTAATATTAAAAATAACAAGGATAAACCTATGTGAATAAAAACTGCAGTAGAAAACGTCTTTTGTAACTCCTTGAAAACACCTTGTCCTAAACTATAGGTAAGAAATCTGGATGTAGCACCATTAAGAGCTGTGCTTACCATATTCACTAAAACAACGAATCCACCGACTAAATTGTATATTCCATAATCAGAAACACCAAGAGCTTTCAGCACTACACGTGAAGTGTAAAAGCCTATTATCATACTTACAAACATCCGTAAGTATAGCATTATTGCATTTTTTGCAATAGTCCTATTCCCAGTTGGGCTTTGATGATTCATTTTTTATATGCTATGAATTATAGGTGAGAGAAGTTTACGACTATTTCTGATTATACAACTAAATGTAATATGCCGACACTATATTCTTCAGACATACCACTCTTTCTCTCGACATTTTACTGTATAATCGGATACCGAGTTGCATTCTTCTGCTCTTTCTTGATTCCTCTTTTGGTTCACCCAAGAACGTTTTCCTCCCATCCGTCTCCCACACTTCTTCTATATCAAGCTCGAAGGATTTGGAGTGGGCGCCGCTGGCATCTCCTTCGGTGGGGTTTCCATTGGTATCGATATTATTGTTTGACGAATCTACTATAAAACGTCGGGGTTTATAAAGCTGTCTCAGCTGTTTATGAAAAAAATACAAGCCGTCAGTTTGTGTGTAGGAGGTATTTGGTTTCCATGCCTGTAAACCTATCCCACATTTTTTTTGATTAACGTACTATTGTATCACCACGGTTCAAACCCCGTTGGTTTTACGGCTTCCACATGTTTGTTAATCTCTTCCAAATCAATGAATGCAGAATCCTCAATCTCTCCATCCTCTTTCATATCTTCGTATTCCCATACACCGCCACTGTCTTCTTCGGGACAGGCTCCCTTACCTTTGATGCAGGTGGCATGGTCAGAATACTCTGCGAATACCTTCTCAAGCGTGATATCGTGAATCCAGTCGTCTCCGAAATCATAGACATAGCAAAATTTCTTAATGATGCCTCCGTCACCGAATAACTCTCCCAGTGTGAACTCTCGGGCATCATAGTCGGGTCGATACCAATCCTCTTCATCCTCCTCTGCAATATACAGCGACTGACTGTATGGTTTATCACCAAAGCAATACAGATGTTC
>QWCJ01000647.1_pt1 | contig 18188 bp, 13 predicted proteins | sample 1972501 | NCBI WGS metagenome assembly QWCJ01 (sample SAMN09866711, study PRJNA288562) | Human vaginal metagenome isolate term2_vaginal, whole genome shotgun... | isolation source: vagina | host: Homo sapiens | place: USA: California
TGGAGGGCACGTCATCCTCGGTCTCGTAGAAGGCGTCAACGATTGCGTCTTCAGAGTTCATGTTCTACCTCACGGTGGTGGAAACGACACGTCATTAGCACGGCCACGCACGCGCCCTTTAAAGGAACGCGCCAAGCACACACGCCGCTACACAGCGATTGCTTCTAGCCATGCCCACGCGACAGCCACACGCAGGTCTCCCACATACTAGCGGCACCCCACACAAATATCACGCACGTCACCCCCACGCACGAAATGAGGCGCCCACCATAGCGCCGGATGAAGCTACCCACCACAAAATTGACCCCGCGTCTCAACTAGAGGAAAGTAGCTCCCAGACCCACTCGCACCAACCACTCCCCACATTCGCGGTGCTAGAACCAACTAGCGCCCGCACAGGGGGACAGAGGAGGACGCATCCCCGTGGCAGAAACCACCACCAAGCGCGCCGGCTTGAAACACCGGCACCTGCACTTCATCGCCTTAGGCTCAGCTATCGGCACCGGCCTGTTCTACGGTTCTGCCGGCGCCATCCAAGCCGCCGGCCCCTCGGTCCTCTTGGTCTATCTCCTCGGCGGCGCCGTGGTTTATTTCCTCCTGCGCGCACTCGGTGAGATGTCCGTGCACCACCCCGTTACCGGCTCCTTCGCCGAATACGCCCGCACCTTCTTAGGCCCCTGGGCCGGCTACATCACCGGCTGGATGTTCGCCTTCGAGATGGTCATCGTGGCCCTCGCCGACCTCACCGCTATTGGCGTCTACATGCAATTCTGGTTCCCCGGCTCACCCAAGTGGGTGTGGGTCGCCGCCACACTGCTTCTCGTCGGCGGCGCCAACCTCGCCACCGTCAAGGCTTTCGGCGAGCTGGAATTCGCCTTCACCATCGTCAAGGTCGGCGCGGTCATCGCGATGATCCTAGGTGGCGTGGCCGTCCTAGTCTTCGGCCTCTCCACTGCGGAGACCACCGGCCCGGCCAACCTCGTCAACGATGGCGGCTTCTTCCCCAACGGCGTCTCCGGCATGGTCGCCTCCTTCATCCTCGTTCTCTTCGCCTTCGGCGGCACGGAGATCGTCGGCGTCGCCAGTGCGGAGGCAGAAGATCCCGCCAAGTCCGTGCCCAAGGCCGTCAACACCATCCCGGTGCGCATCCTGCTGTTCTACGTCCTGGCCATCCTGGTCATCCTCATGATCAATCCCTGGCGCAGCATCACCGGTGAGGAAAGCCCCTTCGTCCAAATCTTCTCCACCCTCGGCGTCACCTGGGCTGCCGCCGCACTCAACGTCGTTGTCATCACCGCGGCGGTTTCTGCCATCAATGCGGATCTCTTCGGCGCCGGCAACGTTCTGACCGGACTGGCACGCCAGAACCTCGCGCCAAAGGTCATGGCCAAAAAGACCCGAGGTGTGCCGGTCATGACCATGATCATCCTGCTCATCGTCATGATTATCGGCACCGGACTCAACGCGCTCATCCCGGATAACGTCTTCGAAGTCATCGCCTCCCTGGCCACGTTTGCCACCATCTACGTGTGGCTGATGATCCTCTTGGCCCACGTGGCTTCCCGCCGCCAGATGCCCACCGAGGAACGCGCCAGCCTGGAATACACCGTCCCCTTCTGGCCCTGGGGCCAATACTTCTCCATCGCCTTCATCATCTTCACTTTTGGCATCATGGTGTGGCAGGAGCAATACCGCCCGGCACTCGCCACGGGCGTTATCTTCATCCTCCTTATGACCGCCATCTTCTACCTCACCGGCCGCCGCAGCGCCGCCGCGAGCACCCCACAGGAAGCAGCCCTGCAAAATACAGCCGAACAAGAAACAGACGCGAAAGGATAACCATGAACACCGTTGATGCCCCCGCCTACTCCCCTGCCCCCGAGTGGTCCGGCCGCTCCGATGGCCCAGGCCCCGAGCATGCGCGGTGGCACAGCGTAGTTCGTCCCCTCGACCTAGCGAACCCCCAGGAACAACCCGGCGTGGCACTCCTGGGCTTTGCCTCCGACGAGGGCGTAGAGCGCAACCATGGCCGCCCCGGCGCGGCTGCAGGCCCAGCTGCCCTGCGCGGCGCCCTGGGTTCCCTGGCGCTGCACCATCCGCATCCGCTGTACGACGCCGGCACGATCACCACCCAAGGCACCGACCTGGAGGCCGCCCACGAGCGCCTCTCCAATGCGGTGGAATCACTCTCACACGCCGGGCACCTGCCCATCATCCTCGGCGGTGGACACGAGACCGCCTTCGGCTCCTACCGCGGTGCTTTCCGCGCCCAGGGGCCTCTGCAGATCATCAACTTGGACGCGCACTTCGATCTCCGCACCGCGGACGTTCCTACCTCCGGCACCCCGTTTAAACAAATTTCTGAGCTGGTAGGCCGGGAGGACTTCGACTATTCCGTCCTGGGAATCTCCCGCCCCAACAACACACCCGTGCTTTTCCACGAAGCCTCCGCCCTCGGTGTCACCGTCGTCCTCGACGAGGATTTGCTCAGCATGGATCGCTCCCAGCTGCGCACAACCATCGACAGCATCTGCTCCGGCACCAAGCCCATCCATCTCTCCATCGACTTGGATGTCCTCCCCGCCGACCAGGCACCGGGTGTCTCCGCCCCCGCTGGCCTCGGCGTGCCAGTAAACACCATCCGGGCACTGGCGCTGAGCATCGCCGCCACGGGACGCCTCGCGCTTGTCGACGTCGTCGAGCTCAACCCCACCTTCGACACCGACAGCCACACCGCCAAGCTGGCCGCGCGGTTGATTGATGACATTGTGACAGCGCACTTTTCTGCTACCACAGGAGCGAATTCCTAGATAAGGTGCGGGCCAGCCGGCATACTAGTGCCCATGAGTTCACCGATTCGTGTTGTCGGAGCCGTCTTCGTAGACGGCAATCGATTCCTGGCCTGCCGCAAAGCTCCAGGAAAATCACTAGCCGGCATGTGGGAGTTTCCGGGCGGCAAGATTGAAGAAGGCGAGACGCCTAAGCAGGCTCTCGCACGTGAAATCAAAGAAGAGCTGTCCGTCAGCGCACATGTTGGTGACCAGGTCACCACGACCGTCTACGAGTATGATTTCGCCACCATCGAACTCACGACATTCCTGTGTACCAAGGAATCTGGGGAACTCGTTCTTAGTGATCACGATGCCACCCGTTGGGTCACCCCTACTGAGGCCCGGGAACTCGACTGGGCCCCTGCAGATATCCCCGCCGTCAAACTGCTTTCTTCGCGCCTATGAGTTCCGAATCCATCCTGCCGTTTGGCATCTACGAAACCCCAGTCACTGCTCGTATCCAGGAGCGAATCGAGGAAACCAAGCGAGCTCGGCCCACGGCAGCAACCGGCATCGCCTCCGGTTCCAAGAAGGATGTCAACCCCCGGTTCGCCGCGGCAGTGTCCCAGCATTTTGCCAAGGCCCTTGAGCGCAAGCTCACAGAGTTATCAAAGCCCGAAGAGCGTGTGGCCCTCATCAATGGGCTCGCGCAACACCTCGGGGTGGATGAGTCCATCTCCGCCGAGGAACTGCTTTACGCCATCTATAGATCAGAGCTCGAAGAGGCCCCGAAACTCCCGGAAGTCTCGCTCAACTCCAGCGCCTTGTTCACCAACAGCGTGGACGACACCAACATGTCAGTCGAGATTGCCCGCGAGATCCGAACGGCCGACTCCGTCGATCTATTGTGCGCTTTCATCAAGACTTCAGGCATCGCGGTCATCAGCGATGAATTGGAATACCTCAGGGATCACCAGATCCCGCTGCGCGTCATCACTTCGACGTACTGCGGGGCGACCGAAGCCGCCGCCGTGCGCCGCCTCGTGGAAGACTACGGCGCTGACGTCCGGATCTGCTACGAAAGCAAGACCACACGGTTACATGCCAAAGCCTGGCTTTTCCGCCGTCAGTCCGGATTCGACACCGCCTTCATCGGTAGCTCAAACCTCTCGCGATCAGCGCTTGTTGACGGTTGGGAATGGAACGTCCGGGGCTCTCGTTCCTCCACGCCGGAGATAATCGAAAAGTTCATCAAGACCTTCGACAGCTATTGGTACGACACTCATTTCAAAGCATTTGACCCGGACCAAGACTTCGAGCGCCTCAAGGAGGCCCTCGGCAGCGCCAGATTTCTTGAAGCAAAGCCCGGTGAAAAGCTCGAACTCTCAGGCCTTCGCGTTGAGCCCTATCCCTACCAGGAGGAGATGCTCGAAGCTTTAGATTCCGAGCGCGAAGTTCACGATCGTCATCGCAATCTCCTCATTGCCGCTACTGGTACAGGCAAGACTGTTGTGGCAGCACTGGACTACCGCCGCCTATGCGAGAAGCTGGGGCGCAGGCCACGATTGCTGTTCATTGCGCACCGGCGCGAGATTCTTACCCAGGCCCAGCGGACCTATCGCGAGGTGCTTAGCACCGCAGGTTTTGGCGAGCTCCTCGTCGGCGACACGCAGCCCGGCCAGTGGGACCATGTCTTTGCGAGCATCCAGTCTCTGCATAGCAAGCGCCTGTCAAACATTGCACCGGACCATTTTGAAGTCGTCGTCATTGACGAGTTTCACCACGCTGAGGCCCCGACCTACCGCGCAGTACTTGACTACCTGCAACCGCGCGAGCTCTTGGGGCTAACCGCCACGCCGGAGCGCGGTGACGGCGAGAACGTACAAAAGTACTTCGACTACCGCGTGGCCCATGAACTCCGCCTCTGGGATGCATTGCGTCTCCAGCTTCTCGCCCCGTTGCACTACTACGGAGTCGACGATGATACTGACCTGACGAGCTTGACCTGGAACCGCGGGAAGAAGGATTACCAGGTTTCGGAGCTGAGCGAGTTTTACATCAAGGCCGGTGAAAAGCGCACTCGGTTCATCATCAACGAGCTCAACCGCCGCATCTTCGATCTCTCCGACATGAAGGCCCTCGGATTTTGCGTATCCATCGCCCATGCCGAATACATGGCCGAGCAATTCAACTTTTTCGGCATCCCTGCCCAAGCGGTCAGCAGCAAGCTCAGTGTTGATGAGCGTCGACGTGCCATTGAGCAGCTTCGCGAAGGCACCATCAGCATCATCTTTGCGGTCGATATTTTCAACGAGGGCGTGGACATCCCCGAGGTCAACACGCTGCTGCTTCTACGCCCGACACAGAGCCCAGTACTCTTTGTCCAACAATTGGGCCGCGGTTTACGCCTCCACGAGAAAAAGAATGCCTGCACTGTCTTTGATTTCTTGGGTGTACAGCACGAAGAATTCGATTTCGAAGAGCGATTCAAGGCTCTGACCCCCGCGCGAGGGAAGAACCTTGCCAAGGAGGTCGAGCAGGGCTTCCCCACTGCCCCACCGGGCTCCAACATCACGCTGGACCGTGTGACTACCAAGCGCGTTCTAAAAAACATCAAACGTTTGGCCCGTAACTCGATTAAGAAGATACGAGCACTCATCACTGATTACGGCACTACCGACCTCGCTAGCTTCATTAATAGCTCCGGTGTTCCGGTGGAAGACATCTACCGTCGCAAGGGCATTACGTGGACCACGCTGCTGCGCGACGAAGAACTGTTGCCCTCCGCCCCCGCAAATGAACACGAGGAGTTTCTTCTCAGCCGAATCCGCGTGCTACTGCACATCAATGACCCGAACCGCGTAGCGGCCTACAGTCTTCTTATTTCTCCGGACGGGCCCAACGAGAAAGACATGACTCCCGAGCAAACCCGATATGCCACCATGCTCGTGCTGGCTCTGTGGGCAAATTCAAATACAACGGTGCCGGAATCCCTTGATGAGGCCCTGCGTACCATCCGGGCCTGTCCTTCCTTCGTCGCTGAAGTTACTCAGGTCATGCAGCTCACGCTCGACCGGTCCCGCGTCATCCCGGAGAAATCAACAAATAGCGTCTTGGAGACTCACGCGGACTACAGCCTGGCTGAGCTCGTTGGAGCTTTGGACGATGGCCCTTTGCGTAAACTCGCAAATTTGCCGCGAGAGGGAGTACGCCGCTTCGACGCCACTAATACCGATCTCTTCCTGGTAACTTTCCAGAAGGATGAGAACGTGAGTGCCTCCACGAATTACCGCGATTACCCACTGGCGCCTGATCGGCTGCACTGGGAATCCCAATCCACTACGTCGCTCAAGTCCGCAATGGCCCGACGCTACATCCACCACCACGAACTCAACGGCAACGTCATCATCGCCACGCGTTTTACCAAGCGGAACAAGGTGGACACGGCATCGGCATACACCTTCTTAGGAAGTGTCGATTACGTCTCGCACAGGGGCGAGAAACCCATCCAGTTTGAATGGAGCCTTCGCCGCGATATGCCTAAGCAGCTCTACGCCGCCGGGCGCACTGTCGCTTAAACCTCAATTACGGTCAGGTTATGAAGTTGACGCCGTAAGCACCGTTAAATTAAGATTTCCTTAGCAGATTAAGCAAATATTATTCTCTGATGCCGTGGTGCAGAAGTGTGGAGGACGGTTATGGCAGCCGCGAGCGAGCGTAGCCGGAAGAGGTGGAGCCGCCCAGATAACGGTTCTGAAACTTCCATCTATGGCTTTACGCGCTTTCGGGAGCGCAGCTTCAAAACCGGCACCACCCCTCGCTGGGCTGCGTGCAGCAAGAAAGCGCGCCGCACCCACTAGAACTAAACGGCCCTGAAGACTCTGCCAGAAAGATACTGACGGAGCCTTCCAGTCTTTTGCCCATCAACGCCGCGGGCGGTAGCGGTGGCGCAGGCCCTGCAGGATTCCCTTTCTCTCCGCCAAGGTGTCGCGTCCGAAAATCCACGCCACAACGCCAGCTGCAGCAACTACCGCACAGAAGCCAAAGGCTGTCTCAAACCCGTACCTATCCGCCAGCAGTCCAATGACGATGGGGCCTAAGATTTGCCCAAAGTCACCTGCCATCTGGAATGTCGACAGCACCTGACCACCCGAGCGCTTCGAGCCGACGATATCCGCCACGGCTGCCTGCTGCGAGGGGGCGATTAGGCCAGAAGCGGCGCCGGACAGGGCGGAGAGGATGAGGAGGGAGACGATGTTCGTCGCCAAGCCCAGCGTGCCCACGAACAACGCGGAGCCCACAAGTCCCGCAACGATGAGTGGCCGGCGCCCCACGCGGTCCGACCAGGAGCCGGAGAACTGCAAGACGATGGCGTTGCCCGCGGCAAAGGCCGCTAGCGCAACGCCTGATGTAGATGCACCGTTGGCAAAAATGGCGGCCGCGAAGAGCGGAAGGACCGCCACGCGCACGCCCATATTGATCCAGCCCTGGGCGAAGTTCGACGTCAGCACTGCACGGTAAGCAGTATCCGCCCAGGCTTCCTCCAAGCGCATGGGCGTAAGGTGACGCCGACGTTCATCGGCCTCATTGACCGAGGGCATAAGGATCCACACAACGAGTGCGGCGATGGCGACGCCAACGCCATAGATAAAGAAAGGCCAGCGGAATCCTAAGAAAGAGAGGCTCGCGCCCACGAGCGGGCCAATCACGTTGCCAAGAAGGAAAGACGTGGCATAGGTTGCCGAACAGCGCCCGCGAATGCTGGGGGGTGCTAGGCGCACAATGAGCCCCATCGCCGCGACAGTGAACATCGTCGAGCCAATGCCGGCGATAGTGCGCAGCGCAACGATCTGCCAATACTCCTGCGCCACGCCCACTAAACCGGTGGTCACTGCCACGGTGAACAGGCCCGTCACGTAGACGCGGCGCGTGCCGACGCGGTCGATGAGGAACCCGGCGGCGGGTGCGAAGACAAGGCGGCTAGCAGAAAAGACGGAGACTACGAGACCAGCCGCAGCCATTGAGACGTCGAAGCTGACGATGAACTGCGGCAGCAGCGGTGCAATGAGCCCGTACCCCAAGGCGATGATGAACCCGGCGGTGACCATGACCCAAATTTCCCGCGGGATTTTTACCTGCGGTTCTGCAGTATTTTTCATATCGCCACTCACTCTAGCCCACGACGTCAAATCGTCGAACAATAGTTCGACACTTTGACGTGGAATGTCCGCACAGGCATCTAGTGTGTGCGCCATGAAGAATTACAGCAGCATTCCCCAGTCCGTTCAGTCCCCGTCCACGCTCAGCCCCGGTGAGCTGACCACGGAGATCCTCTACCACCACCATGAAACTCTTCGCTCCATAGAGAGCATCATTCGCCATCCACGCTCGCTCGCGCGGCCCACTCCGCAGTGGCGGCCACCATCGAAGGTTCTGCCACCAGTGGACATAGAGGGCCGCGAATCGCTACCGCTGACTTTTACTGTGTCGCGCCACCGCGTGGGCGAGCGGGCCAAGGCCCGCGTGCTGGGTTATGGCGAAAAGCGCGTGCCTTCTTATCTCATCACCGTACGCATCACCGATCCGACTGGACGTCCCGTTACTCCCTCGCTAGCGGAAGCCTGGGGGCGGGCACTGGTCCCAGAAGAGCTTGTCTCCGCAGTTCATGAGATTTCCAGCAGCAGTGCGGCGACGTTTGTGTGGCTGGTAGATAGCACCTACACCCCGGTGCATTCACCGCTTTCCCTCTTCGAAGGCTTCAGCCAAGCCGCCTGATACTCTCTTGGCTCCTATCCAATGCGGGTGTGGCCCGAGTGGCTGGAGCCACGCAGCTACGAGAACTCTTAGAGCTTTTAGAAGTAGCGCTGTATCCGGCCCAGGAGGTTGCGGGGTGGTTCCTCATCGAGGGAAAGCGTGAACCTGTCCTCCGTTAAGACGCGATCTCGGGATGGGCGCGTCTCCGGATAGTCATAAAGACGGAGAATGGGCTGCGGTGCCAAGCGAATAGCTACGCAGACTACGAGGACCGTGAACGTTTTATCAATCACGTCGGAGCTCAGACTCTGCAAGAGAACTGCCAGGCGTCCGTCATGCAAAATTAGCTCCCACAGGGCCATGAGCTTGCTGGGTCCGCTTTGTCCATACTCACCGGGCAAGAGCAAGGTACACATCGTGGTCAACAGCCCAGCAACTACTCCCACACCAGCGCCGGCGAGCATCATGACCATCATGCGCTTAAAGGCACCACGGCGCGCCAGCCAGCCGAATAAGTAGGCCACCACCAGGGCCACCGGTAGGTACACCAAAAGCAGCGGATTGTTGATGCTGGCCAAGCACGCAGTCAAAAGCGCCGTGGCCATTCCCAAGACGGGCCCGTAGACAATTGCCACGAATGCCGTGCCCATCATGTCCAAGTACAAGGGAACGCTCACGTTAAAAATCAACGAGGACAGCACAAGGTTCACTATCACCGCCAGCAACGGGTTGAGCAATGCGTGATGACCTAAAGAACGCCACTGTGCGGCAAGGAAAAGAACGGCGCCGAGCAGTGTCAGGCACCACACACTGATGGAGAGGACGGAGCCCAAAACATAGTCCCCGCTACCGTAGTTCGAATTCAGCGACAGGACCCAAGCCAGAACCGCACACACTAGGGCGGAGCCAACACACAGGCGTTGGCTCCGAGATGCCTTCTTGTCCGGCATGTGTTTTGGTTGCTCCTCATTAACGTAGGGAAAAGTACGCACCTACCCTACCCTGGGAGCTTTTAGTCCTCGGAGTCACCGTCGCTATCGGCGTCCTCTGCTCCGTCCTCGTCGTAATCATCGTCTTCGTCATCATCGTCTTCGAAGAGAACGTCATCGTCCTCATCATCGGCGCCGAAGATGTCATAAACCTCAGGCTCGTCGAAGTCATCGTCATCGATGCTCACTAGCTGTGCTTCCCAATCTAAGGCTTGATCGGAGACCAAGCTGAGCACATCGAAGAGGCGGTCGAAGTCGGTGTAGGTACCCAGTTCGAGTGCCTCAGCCGGGACCTCAATGATGGGGGCTAGCCCGCCGTCTTCGTCGTCTGCATCGCCGAAGATGGCAACGCGCTCTTCCTCACTCATGTCCTCCGGGCTGTCGATATTCCAGAGCTTACTGATCGCCTCATCCTCCAGCTCATCGAGCTCTTCCTCATCGAAGTCGAAGGAGAGGAAACGCACGATCGCGCTCGGGACACCGTCGATGGTTTCCACGAGCACGCGCAGCTCCGAGTCGTTGGCAACTTCCGCCACGACCAGATTCGGGTTGAACTCATCCTGAAGAAACTCCAACTCAGCGATGCGTTCATCGGTGCCTTCCAGCAGGTCACGCAGCACCGTCACCACCTGGTCCGTGGCAATGTGGCGGGATACGGCCTCAACCGCATCGTCCACAGAAAACGCCACGGACACCAAAACGGCCTCGAAGTCTTCATCATCTTCATCCACATCGGCCGCGGCAATGTAGACGTTGGCCGCCGGCAGGATGGGGTCAATTTCCACAAACTGGATTTCCAAATCGGAGGTGATGGGCACGAACATCACATCGTCGTTGACGCGGGACTCAATGCCCTCCCCGTCCAGAGCAGAGGCGATATCTTCAAAAAAGCTCATGTGATTAACATCCGTCCATGTGGGAGTCTCACCCGGGCTGCTGCCAAGGCCCCACACATCTTACCTGCGATCTCCGTCAATAGCTCTCCTCATCGAGCAGGAATCCCAGTTCCTTCAGAATCTCCGGGCGCCCAGTACCCCACTCCAACATGTCATAGGCCTCCCATGCTTGGCGACGCCCCTCCATCGGCGCCTCCTCCACGCGCGGCTCCACATCAAAAACCATGGTCGAGCGCTGCGGCGCGCGGTATTGCGGCCAGTTGTCTAGAGGCGCTCCGCCCCGAATGAACTCGCCCCACTGCGCCTGCATGGTCTCGGTCACGTCCTCCATTTCGGAAGGCTTAGCAATGCTGTTTAGGAAGGACACTCTCGACGCCCCTGGATCGCCAAAGATGTTGGATAGCTCCATCGAATGCATCGCACCCAAGCCCAACCAGCGCAGCGCCGCCGGAGCGAAGTCGAAGCGGTACATCCACGTCGGATAACGCCGTGCGTGCTCGGAGGCCACGCGGACAGTAGGAGCCCAAAAGAGGGCGTCGGTCAGCAGATCCCCGAAATCGCGGCGGGAGACGGCACCGCCGTAGGCCGCGATGACATCCGGGCCGTAGGCCGCGATGACATCCGGTGCGCTCTCCGGATCAAAAGAGGCTAGCAGCCGCAGGGCCGCGCGCTCTCGGGCGCTCTGGCGTTGGAAGAGGAACTTTCCAAAGCTGGCCTCACCGGAGTTGGTTCCCACCAGCAGCGGCACCGGGTGTTGGTTGCCGTCCTCAAAGGCTTCGATGGGATGGTGCGGGATGAGGTCGCCGTCGACAGTCGGCGCATAGCAGGAGTTCAGGTACAGCAACTCGCCCGCGCGCCACATCATGGACTGGCCAGAGCGCACGAGGTCCGCGAAGTCCTCGCGGCGCAGATCATCAGCTGTGGCATCGCGCGGCAAAGCCATCTTGTGAACCAGCTCGCGGGCCCAAAACACCGATTGCGCTCGTGAATGAATCATGCCGATCGGCGGCGACTGCGCAATCGCGCGGTGAAAAAGCCCTTCTGCACGCGGCACCGCCATGAGAGTGAGGACGGCCGCGCCGCCGGCGGATTCACCCATGAGGGTCACGTTTTCTGGGTCCCCGCCGAAGGCCGCGATATTTTCGCGTACCCATTCCAGCGCTAAGACTTGATCCGCCACAGCCGGGTTGGCACAGGCCTCACCGCCAAGACTGCGGACGTCGAGGTAGCCCAAGGCGCCTAAGCGGAAATTCACCGAAACATAAACAACGTCCATCTGGGCTGCGAACTCGAAGCCGCGCAGCATCAGCATGTGGGAGGAACCTACAATGAAACTTCCGCCATGCAAATACACCACGACGGGCAGCTTCTCCCCTGCCTTAGAACCCGACGGTGTATCGGGTGAACCCGTATCGTGCGGCCGGACGACATCAAGGGTCAGGCAATCTTCTGCACCCTCGATGCGGTCGGTCCAGGAGTACACCGGCTGCGGGGCCACGTGCCCGAACTCACGGCAATCCCGGATTCCTTCCCACGCCGGGGCAGGCCGCGGCTCCATGAAACGGTTGGCGCCCGAGGTATCTGCGCCAAAAGGGATACCGCGCCACGAGCGGACAGGAGCGCTGAGCGGGCGGTCCGTGCGTAACTCTTCCTCGATGCAACCTCGTACCCAGCCACCGGTGGTGAGCACCGTGAGATCGTCGGCAAGCGCGGTGCGTGCCGCCTCCTGTGCGGCGAGGGCACGGGCGTGGAGGGAATCTGCAAGCAAGCGCGCCGCAGCCGCGCTGACCTCACGCGGAGGGAAAGGCTCAAACTCGCTCATGCCTCATACCCTAGTGCGCCACCCTGCTAGCGCGCTGGATAAAGCTTTTTCGATACGGTGGTAAACATACAGTTCAGATTCACAATCAGATTTAGTTAAAAAGTTAGGTGAGACAATGTTGGACAAGGTCTTTAACAAGGAGAAAAAGGGCAAGGACATTAGTCGCCGGGATGCATCGGTCGATCAGGCCGGCTCCGCAGAGGCTGTGGGAACCTTGGAGGTGGATGAGGCCAACCGCATCACCAAGGGATTCCTGGCGGCCATCGACAAAGTCGTCTCCGTCCAGTCCTCCGTCATCATCAACTATGTCGAGGGCCTAAAGAAGCGCAACCCCGACGCCAGCCCTGCGGAGCTGCAAGAGCTCATCGACAAGCATTTCATGAACATCATCACCGGTACCGGTGCTGCCGCGGGCGCCTCCGCGGCTATCCCTGGCATCGGCCTAGTCACCGGCGCAGCCACTATCGGCGCGGAATCCCTGGTCTTCCTTGAAGCCGCCGCCTGGTACATTCTCGCCTCCGCGCACCTGCGCGGTGACAACATCCGGGATAAGGAGCGCCGCCGCGCGCTGGTCTTGGTGGTGCTCACCGGCTCCCAAGGCAGCGCGTTGGTCGATACCTTTGTGGGTGATGCAACCTCCCTGTCGGGCGTCACCTCCGCTGCTACCCTCTCGCGTTTTTCCGGCCCTACCCTCAGCGGTCTCAACGGCCGCCTGACCAAGCTCTTCATGAAGCAGGCCACCAAGAAGCTCAAGTGGGCATGGGTATCCAAACTGCTGCCGATGGGTGTAGGCGCGGTGCTGGGAACAACCGCCAACCGTAAATTGGGCCGCCAAGTAATCAACCATGCGGGCACCCAACTCTCCCCCCTGCAGGGGGAATAAAAGGGGCGAAACCCGCTCAGGTTAGTGAGCAAACTTACAAGGGCCGTATCATAAGGAGAGACACTTTTCGGGGTGCCTTTCGCACCCGTGGATTGGCCTACTAGAGTCGAATAAAGACAAACTTAGAAGCACAGAAAGAGGCGAGCATCTGCCGTGAGCAACTCGAGCATCTATGGCCCGAATGCGTGGCTGATTGACGAACAGTTTCAGCAGTACTCCAAGGACCCGAACTCCGTAGACAAGGAGTGGCGCGAGTACTTTGAGGCCAACGGAGCACCGAAGTCGGCCGCACAGCCCAAGGCTGCGAACGCTCAATCCAGCACCCCCACCAAGAAGAAGGACGCGGCACAGGCTGCGCCGAAGAAGACCCAGGCTGAGGAGAAGTCTTCCGCTGTTCCAGGCGCTAAGGCACGGAGCGATTCCAAGGCTTCCGCCGCATCCAAGAAGAACGCGAAGAAGACGGAGAAGAAGTCCGAGTCCCCGCTGGACCGCATCAAGGAGGCACCGGAGCCGGGCTCCCGCGTACTCAAGGGCATGTTCAAGGCCATTGCCAAGAACATGGACGAGTCCCTGGAGATCCCCACCGCTACCACCGTGCGTGACATCCCGGTCAAGCTCATGTGGGAAAACCGCGCGATGATCAACGATCACCTCAAGCGCACCCGCGGCGGCAAGATCTCCTTCACCCACATCCTGGGCTACGCGCTGGTGAAAGCCGTTCAGATCCACCCGGATATGAACGTGCGCTACGAAATCCAGGACGGCAAGCCCACCGTGGTTCAGCCGGAGCACATCAACCTGGGCCTGGCTATTGACCTTCCACAGAAGGATGGCTCCCGCGCCCTCGTCGTCGCCGCCATCAAGGAGGCCGAAAACAAGACCTTCTCCGAGTTCATCGATGCCTACCAGGACATCGTTGACCGCTCCCGCAAGAACAAGCTGACGATGGATGATTTCTCCGGCGTCACCATCAACCTGACCAACCCGGGTGGCATCGGCACCCGCCACTCCATCGCCCGCCTGACCAAGGGCTCCGGCTCCATCATCGGTGTGGGATCCATGGATTACCCGGCAGAGTTTGCCGGCACCTCCGCCGACCGCTTGGCAGACCTCGGCGTCGGCCGCCTAGTTACCCTGACCTCCACCTACGACCACCGCGTTATTCAAGGCGCGGAGTCCGGTGAGTTCCTGCGTACCGTGGGCCAGCTCATCCTGGATGATGCCTTCTGGGACGAGCTCTTCGAGTCCATGGGAGTTCCCTACCAGCCCTTCCGCTGGGCTGCCGACGTGCCGAACACGGGCGTCGACAAGAACACCCGCGTCATGCAGTACATCGAGGCCTACCGCTCCCGTGGCCACCTTCTCGCGGACATCAACCCGCTGGGTTGGAAGCAGCCGGGCCTGCCCTGGCCGGATCACCGCGACCTCGACCTGGCTACCCACGGCCTGACCATCTGGGATCTGGACCGCACCTTCAACGTGGGCGGTTTCGGCGGCAAGGAGACCATGACGCTGCGCGAGGTGGTTACCCGCCTGCGCTCCGCCTACACCCTCAAGGTTGGCTCCGAGTACGCCCACATCCTCGACCGCGATGAGCGCGGCTGGCTGCAGGAGCAGATTGAGGCCGGCATGCCGAAGCCGACCAACTCTGAGCAGAAGTACATCTTGCAGAAGGTCAACGCCGCTGAGGCTTTTGAGAACTTCCTGCAGACCAAGTACGTGGGCCAGAAGCGCTTCTCCTTGGAGGGCGCTGAGTCCCTCATTGCCCTGCTGGATTCCATCGTGGACACCGCAGCAGGCCAGGACCTCGACGAAGTTGTTATCGGCATGCCGCACCGCGGCCGCCTCAACGTCCTTTTCAACATCGTGGGCAAGCCACTGGCAGATATCTTCGGTGAGTTCGACGGCAACTACAAGGGCGGCCAGATGGGCGGCTCCGGTGACGTGAAGTACCACCTGGGCGCAGAGGGCGAGCACCTGCAGATGTTCGGTGACGGGGAAATCAAGGTCACCCTGGCTGCTAACCCGTCTCACCTCGAGGCCGTCGACCCGGTCATGGAAGGTATCGCACGCGCCAAGCAGGACATCCTGGACAAGGGTGCTGAGGGCCACACTGTTGTGCCGATCATGCTCCACGGCGATGCATCCTTCACCGGCCTGGGCGTGGTCCAGGAGACCATCAACCTTTCCCAGCTGCGCGGCTACACCACCGGCGGTACCGTCCACGTGGTGGTTAACAACCAGGTTGGTTTCACCACCACCCCGGATTCCGGTCGCTCCACGCACTACGCCACCGACCTGGCCAAGGGCTTCGATTGCCCGGTCTTCCACGTCAATGGCGACAACCCGGAGGCTGTTGTCTGGGTGGGCAAGCTGGCCACCGAGTACCGCCGCCGCTTTGGCAAGGACGTCTTCATTGACCTCGTTTGCTACCGCCTGCGCGGCCACAATGAGGCCGATGACCCGTCCATGACCCAGCCACGTCTCTACGACATCATCGATGACCACAAGTCCGTCCGTGAGCGCTACACCGAAGAGCTCATCGGCCGCGGTGACCTCTCCGATGAAGAGGCAGAGGCAGCTGCACGTGACTTCCACGACCAGATGGAGTCCGTCTTCGCTGACCACAAGAAGGCACAAGAGGCTGGCCCGAAGGAGCAGACTGGTATCACCTCCTCCCAGGAGCTGACCCGCGGTCTGGACACTTCCATTACCGCTGAGGAGATCGCCGAGATTGGTGATGCCTACGGCAACCCGCCAGAGGGCTTCGAGTACCACAAGCGCGTGGCCAAGGTGGCCAAGGAGCGCCAGAAGTCCTCGCGCGAGGGAGGCATCGACTGGGGCTGGGGCGAGCTCATCGCCTTCGGTTCCCTGGCTAACTCCGGCAAGGTTGTACGCCTGGCCGGTGAGGATTCCCGCCGCGGCACCTTCACCCAGCGCCACGCGGTTGCCTTCGACCCGCGCACGGGTGAGGAACACAACCCGATTGCTCAGCTGGCTTCGTCCAAGGGCAATGGCGGTAAGTTCATGGTCTACAACTCCGCGCTGACCGAGTTCGCCGGCATGGGCTACGAGTACGGCTACACCGTGGGTAACCCGGATGCTGTCGTGGCCTGGGAGGCACAGTTCGGTGACTTCGCCAACGGTGCGCAGACCATCATCGATGAGTACGTCTCCTCCGGTGAGGCGAAGTGGGGCCAGCTCTCCAGCCTGATCCTGCTGCTGCCGCACGGCTACGAGGGCCAAGGTCCGGACCACTCCTCCGCCCGCATTGAGCGCTTCCTGCAGCTGTGCGCTGAGGGCTCCATGACGGTGGCTCAGCCTTCCACCCCGGCTAACCACTTCCACCTGCTGCGCCGCCAGGCTCTTGGTGAGATGAAGCGCCCGCTGGTGGTCTTCACCCCGAAGTCCATGCTGCGCAACAAGGCCGCAACCTCCTCCGTGGAGGACTTCACTGAGGTCAAGAAGTTCCAGTCCGTTATCAACGACCCGAACTTCGTAGACATCAACGGCAAGAAGGTCGGCGATACTGACAAGGTCAAGACCATCATGCTGGTTTCCGGCAAGCTCTACTGGGAGCTGGCCAAGAAGAAGGAAGCCGATGGCCGCGATGACATCGCCATCGTTCGCGTGGAGATGCTCCACCCAATTCCGTTCAACCGCCTGCGTGAGGCTTTCGAGGCTTACCCGAACGCAACGCAGATTCGCTTCGTGCAGGACGAGCCCGCCAACCAGGGCCCGTGGCCGTTCTACAACGAGCACCTGCGTGAGCTCATCCCGGACATGCCGGAGATGGTCCGCGTGTCCCGCCGCTCGCAGTCCTCGACTGCTACCGGTAACGCGAAGGTTCACCAGATTGAGCAGAAGAACCTGCTCGAGGAAGCCTTCGATGTCTAAAGGCGCTTAACGCCACAGGCGCTGGCGCACAGCACAGCGCCGAGCAAGGCCCCGGCCACCACGAACTCACAGCGAGTGCGGTGGCCGGGGCCTTTTCTTGCTTGTGTAACCCGGGGTGCCTCCCCTACCAGACCACAAAAGCCGCGCTGCGCGCTCAGCCACCCGCCCCTCGCGCTCAGCTACCCGCCCTCCGTTCTCCCTTAATCGCCCTTCGCGCTCACCGTGAGCCTCAAACAGCAACCACAAGCTCTCCCGGTGAGCGCGAAGGGAGACACGCATAAGAACCTCTTCTCAGAAACTCCACGAAATGTTGGCCAGAACTGCACGATGAGATCAAGCTGTGGCGAAACCTCTAAGCGGTCTTCGCACGCACCAGCGCGTTCGACCACGATGGCGCCCCAGCTGCCGACGATCGCGGCAGAACCCACGGCAGCACTAAGAGAGTCGTTGAGCTGGACAGCGAGCTCCCCAATCTTGCTCACCTCGGGTCGAGTGGTGCTTCACGCCGAAAGCAGACAGACCTAACTCGATATGACCCCGAATTTCGAAAATGCTTTTCGACTGCCGCAGTGCAATTGAGCAAAAAGAAACGCCCGAGCTATTGCTCGGGCGTTTACTCGTGGTCTACTCAACCACTGCCGTGGGGCCGGAAGGGCCCCTGCGGACACCTAGCGTTTAGGAGTCCTTGCGGCGGCTAGGACGCAGAATCAGAGCTGCACCAGCGATGAGTGCCAGCGCCACACCAATGAGGCCCAGGACGTTAGCACCGGTGTTGGCAAGCTTGCCAGACGAGGTGCTCTTGGAAGAGGCCGGGGTGCTCGTGGTCGCGCTTGGCTCGCTGCCCTGGCTCGGCTGAGCACTCTGGGTCTGCTCGGACGTCGGCTGTGCTTCCTCGCTCGGTGCCTCTTGTGCCTTCGGCTCCTCAGGCTTCAGCGGCTCAACTGGCTTGGCCGGCTTCGTCGGCAGCTCCGGAAGGTGCGGAAGCTTAAAGAAGTGGGCCAATGCCGGCGGGATAATCACCAGCGGGATGAGCGGCCACAGGCTGCTGAGGTTCGGGATGCTCGAGGTACCTGGCTTGTCGGGGTTGTCCGGAGTGTCTGGCTTGCCTGGCTCGTCCGGGTTGCCTGGCTCATCGGGGTTGCCTGGCTCATCGGGGTTGCCTGGCTCATCGGGGTT
>QWCJ01000320.1_pt1 | contig 18120 bp, 15 predicted proteins | sample 1972501 | NCBI WGS metagenome assembly QWCJ01 (sample SAMN09866711, study PRJNA288562) | Human vaginal metagenome isolate term2_vaginal, whole genome shotgun... | isolation source: vagina | host: Homo sapiens | place: USA: California
CGTTCCTTTTCTATGTAAAACTCCATGTTGAAGACTTATCATAACCTCATCCAATTCACAGAATAGCGGCATTAATTCATGTACCCCAAGCTTTTTAGTGTATGTACAAATAGGACAACGAGTAATTCTGTAATAACAAGCGCCCTCATAAGGTTGGCCCTCAAAATCAACCTTAAATGATGTGGGATAGAGTTTTTCTTTTTCTTCTGTATACCATTTATAATACTTAACTATATTTTTCTTATTGGCTTCTTTTCCTCTCTTAGTATTTAGATTAGTTAATGAAAAAAACCATTTGACAAAATACAGAGAGCGACGCATCATTTCCTGGATGGTCTCTGGCGGAATTTCTTTTTCGCTTGCTAGATATGGCGCAACAAATACAAGAGCAAACATCTCATTGTATGCCATGGGATTATCATCTCCGATATCATCGGCTTCTTCTACTAGTTTTCGATAAATTTTTTTGCTTTTTTTGAGGATATCCCTAGCATACTTCCTTCCATATCTTTCCACCAAAACTTTTTTCATAGGATGTTGAAACTGATAGAAATAAAAACTGTGATATTTCATTTTTATCCTTGCCTTTCTTTGTCTTTCCTATTTTCTTGCGATAAATACGAATTGTTGTTTTCTATCTAAATGATATTCAAAATTAAATCCCAATTTCCCAAGCATTCTTGTTAAGTCGTAGGGTGTGTATACTTCCATTTCTATCATATGTGCTAATTTTTTTACATCTCTTCTTTTCATAGATGATACTTCATTGCATATTAAAAATTGTCCGCCCTTTTTAAGCACACGATAAATTTCTTTGAAACATTCTTCTATGTCATTCCAAAAATAAATAGTTTCAAACGCTGTGACGATATCTATGGATTCATCTTCAAAAGGAAGGCTTTTTACGTCTCCCAGTGAAATTCCGCATCTTCCAGACTCAATCGCTTCTTTATTTATCTCACTAGCCATCTTTACGCTTGTTTCTGAGTGGTCAATTCCGTAAACTTTTTTTGCTTTAGTTAAAAAATATTCTATGTTACGACCCCCGCCACAGCCCAAATCTAGGACAACATAATCGTTTTCAATGTTTATGTAAGACCTTCCCCAACTAGCTAATTTTTCATGTCCTTTATTCATGCTTTTTAACATAAACCTACCGCCAAAATTGTCTTTCGGTTTTCTAAAATTTTCAAAAAAACGCTTAAACATTTCCTCCTCCTATTGATATCTATTCTCACATATATTATACCACGTTTTTTCTTCTTAATTTCATGTTTTTAGTACAAAATAGCGTTTTTAAAAATTTATATTTTTACCGTAAATACAGAATTCAGATTAGTAGAACAAAAAAAACAGAGATAGAATTTTCTATCCCTGTTGAGTTCTTGGTTACTTTTGAATCAGACTGCCTTCACGTACACCTTCCGTTAGATCCAAGAGAATCCATGCACTCGTTCCCGCTCCAGCCTTATGCTTGCCCATATTAGCTTCGAGCATTGTCTCAAATGTTGAGCTATTACTGCATTCAATAACATCTAGAATACTCGTTGTGATATTTTCCCCATTTGTAGTAACTGTAACCTTATCATCTTTTGCAAATTCACCAGTTATGATTTGACAAGTAGCCACGAATCTGTTCTTATAAGCTTTCGCGCGTTTTAATCCCACTTTTGTCGCCTTCGGTGCAATTGAAAAGCAATTATCGGCTTTGGCTACATTAGCATAATTGGAACCTACATCCTCGATAATCTGTGCTTGCTCTTCTTTCATTGACTTAACCATTTCTGTAATTTCAGCTACTGTCATAACTTTCAAAGGATCTTTGGTTTTTAAAACATAATCTGCTCGATCGTAGCCATCAGTACCCCATCTTTGTTTCCAATATTCAGAGATATTGAATTTACCACGCAACATTTTCTCACAATCACTACAGATTTCTCCATCATCTACAGCTACACAGCTGAACAACTTCAATTCTTTGCCGCATATTGGACATAATTTTTTTTCTTTTTTACCGAATAATTTCATGACTGACTCCTTTCATTTTCTGATCATTTTATTATTAACCAACGCCAATTAAATACTTGATTCTTTCAAATATTATATATGAATAGAAATCATCTTGGACTTCTTTGTTCCAATCGATAATTTTTCCCCCATCAATGATTCCCTTAGAAACCATCAAGCTTCCGTCTTTAAGACTAAGTTGAGGAGAAAATTCGACGACATCATCCCTGTACCTAATTATAATTTTCCCATTTGGACTTGTATCGCTAATATTTTGGCAAATCAATGTTGTTCCGCTACAAGCATTACTATCTAGGTAAGGATTTTTCACTTCTTTTAATTTCCCATCTTTTGTTAATTCTAACTCTTTTAGAGAAACTGATGCATTCTTGTACTTAGGTATGACTAGATAGCATTCTTCTCCGATTAGATATGGTATGGTGTCTCCTTCTGATTGTTTAACTGCAACAATCATATTAGGGTCTTCATAATTTGCAAAAATATTTGACCAGATTTGTAATTTCGAAAGAGAAGCTTTCAAATCTTTTTCATTATTTGCACCACCTAGGTAAATTACAAAGGCCTTGTTGTTTTTATCATAAGGATTAAGTCCAAGTCCTCTTGCCATTCTAATGTACTGATCAGAATATATACTTCTCTCAAACCTATTTGATTCAAGCTCGAAAATTAAAGGAACTTGTTCCATATGTGCACTTTCATAATTATCAAAAACAAATTTTGGTCTACCTACTTCATCTAAAAATAATTTATGGCTTTTTTTATTGTAATTATCCCACAAGTCATTGAGCGTAAGACCTACTAAGTTATTTAGATTGTAAATATAAGATAAATCAGTGATGTCCTTGCAATAGACTTTGCTAGCTAATTCTGCTTCTTTTATCAACCCATTTTCTACCAAAGTCAAAATCTCGTCTTTTTCAACGCCAAAATCTTTAATAAGCTCAGCATCATCAATGAACTTACCATCAGGTAACGAGAAATTAAATACATGATGATTAGTATCGTCACCGTGGTAAATATCGTATTCTTCAATCATAATGCTTAGAATTTTCTCGTTTTGATATACAGAAAATGAAGCAACAATACCTGTATCACCGTTTTCCATATTAGACTTCTTAGCTTTATATACTTCTTTCATTTTTTTAACTATCGCATCAATTTCACTGTTAGCTTTTTTTGCATCAGCAGAATCAAGAAGAATCCTAGGTAGGTGTATACCTTTTTCATGATTTTTCGCAGAATCCAAAAATTCTTTATCGATAAATTCATTCCAAACTTTCCTGTCTTCAACAAATGAAGAAAGAGAACCTATTATCGCTCCATCAACTTGTTTTAAATTATTTTCTTTACTTACTTCTTTTTCTTTACTTACTTCTTTTTCTTTGCTTACTTCATTTACTTGATTTACTATCTTTTTGCCAGTCTCAGCTGAATCATTTGCTTTTTTACAAGCAGAAAGAAAAGTCATGGCCAAAATAAACGCAATTAAAATTTTTGAATTTCTTTTCATAAATCTACCTCTATCATATAGATATCTTACGACATCTATTTATCTTTTTTATTTGTTTGAGCAATTATGAAACTGGTTTTTAGATCTATTTTGTATTTTTTGACTGCTTGTCAATAGTCTCATTAAGTCTCTTTTTATTCTCTTCCACTTCATCGTAAAGACCCTTGTCGATTACCTTCTTAAACCCCTTGTCTTTTTTCAAATCAAGCCTATTGCCTTTAAGCTCTTTGGAGTTTTCCCCTTCAATTACAACATTTACAAGGCCAGTACGTTTCATCAAGAAATCATCTATGCTTTGCAAATTGCTTATCTCATGCTTGGTTTCATCTTCGTAGTGATGTCTTTCATCTATATTTCTATACCTAGCATAAATTGTGTAGAAGAATATAAATCCAGAAAGTAAAAGTAACCAATATAAATTTCTCATATCTTGGAATTTTGTATCATCAAATACATCCATGGCCGCAACTATATTTAGTACAAATGCAGCTAATCCACCTAAGATTTCAACCAATACAGAAGCTATAAATAGTTTTGTGTAATTTATTGGTACGCTACCCATTGTTTCAAGGGTTCTTGCATTTACAGCGACATAGTGGAGTAGGTTTTTGCCATTTTTCTTTTGCATATAACTGTATAGCCAAACCGGTAAGTATGCAGCCTTCCAAGAGTCGCCTTTAATACTGTAATCTTCCTCTTCCCATCTTACACCCCTGTCATACTCTTCAATAGTATCCAAGGCCGCATGCCTTGCAACATCAGAACTTTGTGCTTCAACAGCATCTCTTAAAACATCAATGTTGCTATCTCTTTTTTCTGAAGTGAATCCCTTCAGATAGTTGGCATTAAATTTTACGCAATTTTCTGTATCAAACGGCATGATGGCATTGATAATGTTAGTTGTCTTATCCTTTGCTGTATAATCGAGTTTATCGCTACTAGCTTCAATAGATAAGTCATCTATGAAAATGTCAAAATCCCTTTCAACATGATATAAATCTGCATCGTATTCCATGTGACTATCCTTGCCATTCTTAACTTCGTAACTAGCAGTTTTAATTTCCCCTTCACCTATTAATCTCATATGAGAATTGACATCGACCAACATATATGGCAAATAAACCCCACATATATTTTCGGTACTAAATTCTCTTGTAAATGTAGGATGGGCAAAAAACTTTCTTTTTTGAACAAAGTCTTCTATTTGCTCTTGGTCCTCATTTTTTCTTACCTTAAATGGTAGGATAACATCAGGAACGGCTCCATTTGGAATAATATTATTAAGTGATAGGGTATTTCTACACCAGTGACACCTTGCCTGAGTATTGGTTTTAGTATCGATAACTACTTCAGCACCGCAGCTTTCACACTTAACAGTAATTATATCTTCTGCTGCTTCGTCTATATCTAAAGCTCCACTTCCCATTGTTGTTCCTTCTAGGCTTGATATATCTTCATCTTCTGGTGCAAGCTCTAGTTCAAATTCGTGCCTACAGAAATTACACCTTAACTTACCAGTCTTGGTATTGGTCTCTATATCAGTTGCTCCACATTTTGGACACTTTATCTGACCATCTTTTAGTCCACTATTTATTTCTCTTACTTTAATATCTTCTGTAGTCATAAGATCACCTCTATATGCCTAGTAAATCTTTTTTCGCCTTGTCAAATTCTTCTTGAGTGATAACTCCAGCATCTAATAGTTTTTTCATGTTAATAAGTTTTTCAGTTGGGTCTACTTGGTTAGAGTTTGTAGTTTGATTTTGATTCGGAACTTGGTTTGAATCTTGATTAGGAGCTTGATTTTGATTAGAATTATTATTTGCAAAATTTGGTTGATAAGAATTTTGTCCATTAGCTTGCTGAGTTGCTCCCATCATATTACCAGCTGCATTCATTCCCATTCCCATAAAGGCCATGTTTGCACCACCGCCATTTTCGCCAGCTGACTGCATTCCTCTTGCTGCTGCTTGTTGGAAGAATGAATTTCCACGAGATCCAGAAAGTGCATCTGCCTTTTTGACATCTGACATAAGAACTTTAGTATCCTCGTCGTATTCTATTGCAAGTATTGCAGTTTTTGCAATTTCAAGTCCTCTTGTAGATTTCCATTGGTATCCATCTTCTACAGCACTAGATAGTGATTTAGCAAAACCTATTTGATCTCCTTGTATCTTATTCATACGATTGCCCTTGCTTGGATCATTCGTGTAGTTTGAAAAGGCTGCTGAAAGTGATGAAACCACTTCGTTAAATAGTTCTTCTGCTGCCTCGTTGTCCATATCTGCAAAGTCAAATGCTGGAGCATTTGCAACCAAATATTTTTGTGGAACAAAGTTTTTTACAAATAGTAAAGGATCTACAATCTTTAAAGTATATGTTCCTCTTGTGACTGCCCCAACTTGTGTACCAAAGAAAGCATCGTCCCAATATATTTCACTTTGTGTGCCAAATCTATTTTTTGGTATTTCCTTAAGGTTAACATAAAATGCCAATTGTTCAGATCCAGCTTGGCCGCCAAATTTAAACTTTTCCCAAGTTGACTTGATTAGTGATGCAGTTGGACCATCACCAGCGAAAATACTTTGTGAGTTTACATCATCTGATGAAAATATAAATCCACCAGGTTCATTGATGATTCCTGTAATCAAACCATCTTGTATAGTGATTAGAGCTGTTGCCTCAGGAACGATTATCTTACTACCGTTTGTGATTATGTTGTTGTTTCCCTTGGTATTTTCACCACGACCATTGTTTTGTCCCTGTGCTTTCGCTGGAAATATTCCTAGAGTTCCTGATTCAAGTGAACCTGGTCCGTAAAAATCTAACCATTGATCTGCAAAAGTTCCGCCTAAACTTCCTGTAAATGCTTTAATAAATCCCATAATATCCTCCTTTAAATTAGTGTTTTGTGAAAATGTTTTTACAAGTACTGTGTTCTAAATTTTTTAGAAACTTATATGACTATAAAAACAAATCTTTGCTTTCAATTTCAATTAACTACACAAAAACCATGCATCATTTCCCTTTTAATATAATTTCTTTGATATCTGATTTTGTGAGAAAGCGCATCTCTTACTTTCTAATTTTATTATATATATCTTCAACAATCCCCACATCACCCAAAAGTATGATATTTTGTAAAATATAATAATTTAATTCATTTAAAGTTTAATTTCTGTTTTGAATAAACAATATAAAATTTCTCTTATCATATTGATTAAGCCCAAATCATTAATTATAAAAGACCTATTTATTGTTTTATCTAAATTCTATTTGACATCTTTTCCGACTAGTTTTAAAATATACTTAAGTGATATCGTTTTCTATGGTTTCAAGATATTTTATTGGAGGAGTAGTTGTGTATCGCAAAGAAATTATTAGTTATATTATCTGTATATTTTTGGTTTTTTTAGCCTGTCTTTTGCACGCCTTGGATTATTTTATAAACCTTAATTTCCCTGTTCATGCTATTATTTTCGCACTTTATAGTTTTGTAATTGTTCTATGGATGAATAATATGAAAAATAGGGTTCTAAGAAGTGCAATTGTAGCTAGATTTAAACTTATTGGATTTCTTCTAATTTCTTATTTGCTTGTGAGGACTTTAAAATATCTAATCTTAATAGAAAATGAAGATGCCGTCAGATTTATAAGGTATCTCTATTTAGTTTTTCCATTAGTTCTCACTCAGCTGATATTTCTTACCTCTTTACATGTTGGGAAATCTGAGAGAGAAAATATAAACAAGTATTGGAGTCTTCTTTGGATACCAACTTTGATAGCGAGTTTATTAATCATAACAAACAATTTACACGGTCTACTTTTTTCTCTTGATCCGAATGCCAAAAGCCTACAAATGTATGGACCTGTATTCTACTTTGTCGTTTTTTACATCGGTCTTTTAACTATAATAAATATTGCTTTTACAATGATTTATTCATATAAAAACAGATATCTTTCTTCAGTAAAACTTCCTATATCCATTATTATCATCTGGGGGATTTATACTTTCTTATATATGACTGGATGGGACAAATTTGAATATTTTAAAATATTTTTCAAGAGCGCTGAATTTAACATATTGATGGTAATGCTATTTATTGAATCTTTGGTATTTAAAAGACTTCTGCCTTCAAACAGAGGATACGAATTATTTCTGTCCCTATCTTCTCTCAATATCGGTATTATGGATTCAAATGGTCAAATGATTTATCGACCAAAGATTTATGAAAACATAGATTCTTCTTTAGTATGTAGGGCACTTTATAATCCTATCCTCATTGATGAGAACACACTATTAGAAAGTGCAAAAATCAATGGTGGAATTTCATTTTACTTTGTTGATCTGACTGATTTTAATCAATTAAAGAGAAAACTGATGAATATGAGCGAAGATATGTTAAATGAAAATGAGCTTCTCAAAGCAAAGAACTCCTTGAAGAAAAATATGATAAAAGTTGAAGAACAAAATCAAATCAGAGAACATATTCATACCAAGCTTCAACCGCAATTTGACATACTTAACGATATTTTTATGAATCTACCTGAAGATGAAGATTTGTTTGAGACAAAGCTCAAACACGCTTGCTTTCTCGATGTCTATATCAAAAGATATTCCAATTTATTTTTACTAACAAAAAATAAAAGCACACTGAATTTATCCGAGTTAAAACTTGCATTTTGCGAATCTCTTGATTATTTAAGTCTAACTGGTGTGAAGACAAAAATAGATTGGGAAGAATATACTAGCTATGATAAAGACTTTTGTATTAGTCTCTATGAGATATTTCAAAATGCCTTAGAATTTTATATGCCAGGTATAAGTTCAATTAGTATAAGCTTTTTTATGAAAAACAAAAAGCCTCAGCTTATTATTAAAATTACTGGTGCGAAAGAAAAATCTTTCTTGTACGATTTGGATGATAACTATCAACAAAATGGGATTTTAATTAGTGAAGATATTACGAAAGATGAAATTAAGCTTGTAATTTCTCTTGAAAGGAGCAAACTATGATATTAGGAAATCTAAACATCTATAAGCTTGCCTTATTATTTGTTTTTAATGCAATCCTCTTAACTATTAATATCAATATGGTAGTAGAATCCACAAATACTAAGATTTCTAGCAAATATTTTATTTATAGTCTGATACTATTTTTATTAAGCTTGATTCCCTTACAGATTTTAGCAGAGCTTGGTACGGGAAGAATTTATATGGCAAAATTTCTTGTAAATATTCCAGTATACGTATTATTGGTCTACTATCTAATTATTCTAAGCATAGAAATAATATTCTCAAAGAAATTCATGGAAAGAAGCAAAACAATAATCGGTAATAATTCTATTAAGGATAGTATGGACAACCTTCCCGATGGTATTTGTTTTTCAAAATATGATGGTACTCCCCTTTTAGTAAATAGAATGATGCAGGATATAAGTTACGCTGTTTTTGGCAATATGCTTGCAAATGACATTGCCTGTGCTGAAGATATAAGAAATAACAATATAAAAAAAGATGCGGAAATTTTGGAAAGAAATCCTCTTATTATAAAGACCATGGGAGATATTTGGCAGATAAAAATCGTTGATCATAAAAAAGTCAGAGAAACCTTAGCCTATAAAATCACTCTTGAGTGGGCTTTATATCAAGAAATTGAAGAAAAAAATAGGCAAATTGAAAAAATAAACGCAAGTCTAAAAGAATATCAAAAAAATGTTGCAGAATATACTAGAAACAAAGAAATTTTGCAAGCAAAAATCAAAATTCACGATAAAATTGGTCAGTGTCTAATATATTTTAAACGCTACTTAGATATGGAAGATAAAACTAAAGAAGATAGAGATAAGCTAATTAATTTGTGGAAGGAAAGCCTATTGATGTTTGAGGGTAATAGTGACAATGTAAATGATGATGTAGATTCTTCTAATAATGAGGCGAAGTTTGATAAACTCATTTCAACAGCCAAAGATATAGGAGTTTCGGTCGATGTCAAAGGCAAAATCCCAACCGAAGAAGGCGATTTACAACTCTTAGTTAAAATAGTCCATGAAGCGCTCAATAATGCTATCCGCCATGGTAAATCTAAAAATATATGGATTGAGCTTAACGAAGATAAAATAAATATACATTGTAAGATTACAAACGATGGCATATTCGTCAAAAAACCAATAATAGAAAAAGGCGGTTTAAAAAATATCCGCCAATGTATCGAAAATTGTGGTGGCAAAATGGAAATTAATTTGGATTCAAATTTCACTTTAATCCTGTCCTGGCCAAAAGGAGTAAACTATGACCTATAAAATAATGATTGTAGATGATCAATTCGTATCTCGTGAAATGTTTAGACTAAATATCAATCAATGTTCCGATTATGAAGTTGTCTACTCTGTAGACACTGCCATGTTTGCCGACACTTACGTCCTAAATAAAAAAATCGACCTTGTAATAATGGATATACTTATGAAGGACGGATCAAATGGCCTCGACGCTGCAGAAAAAATAAAAAAATTAAAACCTGAAATAAAGATTATTGCTGTTACAAGCATGCCAGAAGTATCTTGGATGAATAGGGCAAAAGAAATTGGAATAGATAGTTTTTGGTACAAAGAAATATCAAAAGAAGAAATTTTAGAAATAATCCAAAGAACTTTGGCTGGTGAATCCATCTATCCTATAGAAACACCCGAGGTAAAACTTGGCATGGCCAAATCAACTGAACTTACACCTAGAGAAATAGAAGTTCTCCGCCTACTAACCACAGGTGCAGGCAATGACCAAATAGCAGAAGAGCTTGGGATTTCGCTAAACACTGTAAAAACCCATATTCAGCACATGCTTGATAAGACCGAATTTACAAGCCGCACCCAACTTGCAATCCAAGCTAGAATCACAGGATTTGTAATAGAAGACAAGTAGTAAATTGTAAAAAAAGTGATGTTGCAAAATAGATAAACCTATTCTGCACATCACTTTTTTCGTATCGGATCAAAGCATTAAATCCTTTTAATTTTTTAGGTGATGGATTGTAAAACTAAATGCGACAATATGAGATACTTTCTTTCTATTTTTATCGTAGAAAATTTTTTCATCACCCGAAAGTATGAGATGAATAGATTTTCAAATGAAAAACACTCCTTTTTCCTAGGAGTGTTAATAACTTTGGGTTTAGTGCTCGACTTATGCATTAAATAAAAAATGTTTATATTTCGATATAAAAATGGCACCTACTTTTGTAGATTCCTTTTCACTGATTCAAGTGAGAAAAATCACTACTTTTTATATCATCCTTTAAGGTTTTATTCTCACAAAATTCAAATAAATATTTTAATAAACTTATTTTGTTAGTATCTATATTCTTGTATAAATCTGTAACTTTTTTTTCATTAAACCAATTTATCTTTGTATTAATTTTCCCTCTATGTTCGATATAATAATCAGCTATAGATTCTATTTCTTCTTCTAGCTTTTTAGCTTTAGCTAAATTAAAAATTGGAAATATCATTATAGAAACAAGATTTCTTTTATCAATGTATTCAGGAACACTTTCAATTTGTTCTTTATGATACGGAAAATCAACGTCAATATTCTCTGCTCTATTTAAATCTTCATAAACTATTATTGCAAGATCTTGAGAGTCTTTTTCTAATGTTAATACTAAAATGTTTTTAGCATTATATTCTAATTTTAAGAAATAATCTATTATAATAAATACCCCCTTATGTAGCTTCTGGTGCAAATAAAGCAACCACAACTTTTACAATATTTACTCATATATCCTTCTTTATTTTATTAAAGTCTATTAGCATATTGCTTCCTTTAACTTCAGATTTTATAATTCTATTGACGAGATTTACACTAATTTCAAGATTTGTTTTATATCATTGAGATTTTCAGCAAAATAAATTCCCTCTTGTCTCTCGTTGGAAGAAAGTCCTTTTTCAATCATATGATTCAGAAATGCTTTCAAATCATTGTAGTAACCGTTCAGGTTGTAAATAATGCAAGGTGAATTCATCTGTTTCAATGACACTTTCGACATTACTTCTGAGATTTCTTCTAATGTTCCCGTACCACCTGGAAAAGCAATAAAGGCCTCACCCAGCTCAATCATTTTGTTTTTGCGTTCTGTCATATCCTCGGTCACGATTAACTTAGTTAATCCGTCATGTTGAAATTCGTTTTCGACAAAAAATTTCGTCTCTACACCTATAACTTCACCACCATCCTTCAAAACACTGTCAGCAATCGCACCCATCAGACCAGATTTGGAGCCACCATAGACTAGTGTGTTTCCGCTATTTCCAATCCAAGCCCCCAATTTTTCAACTTCTTTACGTAAACATGAATCATTTCCTTCGTTTGCACCAAGATAAACTGTAATATTCATTAAAATTTTCTCCTTCAAATTCCTGTGATAATTTTGATAAATCTATTATACTTTTTTCTTATTAATTTATCCAAATAATCACGCTTCATTTCCATATTTACGAGTCTATACTCAAAAAATTTTCATATAGGAAATATTTTATAATAGAGTTTTCTGCTTTTATATTCGCACATTTGACTGATTTTTATTGTTTGTCGTCAAACACCTCATTAAAATTATTTATTGCTGGAAGTTTTCTAATATTTTTATTCAAAGCCCAGTAAATTGAAACTATAAGTATAATTACACTTGCTATAAGAATTGCTTTTGGACTTGATAAATACTCTCCTAGATAGCCACCGAGCAAGGCTCCGAGTGGCGCCATAAAAGTAGATATACCAACCATAGCCCCCATTGCAGACCCCATTTTTTCACTTGGTACAATCATCTGCACCATAGTTTGGGCATAAACATTTACTATTCCTGCGACAAACCAACCTAGAGCGTACAAGACAACCGCAACTTTTATATTTGTACCAAAGTAAGAAACAGAAATCCAAGCTAAGGCTACGATAATCATTCCATAAACATATAGTTTACCCAAAGAAATATTTTTTAGTTTTGGAAAACCTGCAAACAAAGACCCGAGTAGGACTCCTGCTCCCATGCCTGCAAGCATTAGACTATAAAAAATTTCATCTTTGGTAAATGCAGGCAAGACCGCACTTATAGACGTTGCAGAAAAATTTATAAAAACAACTCCAATAACCAGAGCAAAAATCCTAGAATCCTTGAATAAATCAAGTCCATCTTTAAGGTCTTTGAAGTGATTTTTAATTACAGAACCATCTGCTTTATTTTTTCTTTGATTATAATGGCTAAGGTTTTTTGATAAAAGACAAAATAAAAGTCCAGTTAACATGAAACTTACACTATCAGTATAAAAAGCTGTCATAAATCCAAATATAGATATGATAAAACCTGCGAGAGTATCAAATATTGCATTTGATCCTTGATAAGCCATAGTCATAAAAGAATTTCCTTTAACAAGTTCTTTTTCAGACAAGATTTTAGGTAAAAGAGAAATCTGTCCAGGATAAACCAGCTGGTTAATCAAAGAAATTATCGGCATAATTACCATAATATGGTATACATTTAATTTTTCCAAATAATACAAGGCTGGGATGATTAATATTAAGATAGATTGTACAAGTTGGGATTGAATCAAAAACTTCTTCATGTTAATTTTATCCAAGATTGGGCTTAGAAGTAATTGAATAATGGCTGTGGAAGAAGTTAGAAATAGGGTTATTCCTGAATATACAGTAGACCCACTCATCTGGTAAACCAAGAGGGTTGAAGCGATAGCATAAAGGCTATCACCAAAATTTGTAATTAGTCGTCCCAAAAGCAGGACATAGAAATCTTTGTTTTTAATCATTTTTAACATACTCCTTAAATTTAACGTTTAGTTTTTATTGACAGTTATTTCTTTTTTAACCAGTAAGCTATTACTTACTGGTTTTAAGATAATTTATAGATTTGTACTTGGAAGTTTTCGGTATCTTTATCATCTTCCTTATATTTTTTTATAAGATCCTCTAATTCTTTTTCAAAAGACTCGTAATTTTTTTTCGGAACTTTGAAAGTGAATTGCTTTTCTTCCAAATATTTATTAAATATTTCACTATTTGGTATAAAAGCCTTGGCTACTGGCAAGAAATATTTTTGGGTAATCCCATTTATTAGCTCTGTGTCTACGACCTCTATTATTCCATTTTGTTCCAATATTTTTAGGTGGTAGTGGATTTTTGACCTACTAACTCCCAAAGCATCTGACAAGTCCTGAGCTGTTTTTGGTGTAGCTCCTAATGTCATAATTATTTTAAGTCTTATAGGATCACTTACTATATTTATTTCTTCTAAAGTGTTTAATATGTGAACTTCCTTCAATTCCTCGCCCCCATTTATAGATTAAATAGAGTATAACAGTTAAAATCAGTATTGTCAAATAATTTTTAACGTTAAATAAAAGTCTTTAATGTTTCTCTATAAAGATTTCAAATCTCTTCTAATTTCTTGATTTGTTTATCTTATATTTCTTTTAAAAATTTTAATGCCAAATACAATTTTCCAAGATCATGGTTGGCATTATGGAGTCCTTCGACCTCATAACAGCTCTCATCTAATACATCTCCTGCTTCAAGAAAGTTATAAAGTTCAAATCCATAAAAATCACAAGCTGCTTGAACACCTGCAAGCTCCATTTCTACTGCTATACATCCTTCTGCCTTTCTCTTTGAAACGAGTCCGCGTGTCTCACGAAGCATAACATCTGTAGTCCAGACTTTTCCCTTAGTGTAGGGAGCTTTTTCCTTGATAAAAAATTCTTCAAGCTTATCATGGTTTTTAATATCAAGATAATCTGAAGGTGCCGCATAGTAATAAGATGCTCCCTCACCTCTATAAGCCTCTGTTGGTATAATGTACTTTCCAAAAGTTTTTTCCTTATCAAGACTACCACAAGATCCAAACATAATAAATTTATTTGCACCTGTAATCCAATTAACTTCTACACAACCTCCTGAAGCAAGGGCCGAACCTATCATAGTAAGATAAAATACAAATTCTTGACCTTCAAATCTACTTTTATATACTGGTCTTGACCCATTTACAGATCCTATATTTCCAATTTCTTCGCATTCAAAATTATCAAGCAAATATTCTATTATGCTTTTTGAATATATTATCAAACATTTTTCTGCAATATTTTTCTTTTCTCCGTAAAAGTCTTTTAGACTTAAAACTGGCTCTGTGTCTTTATCAAAACTATCTATTATCATATTATTTCCTCCAAATTCAGATTTTATAATTCTATTGACGAGATTTACACTAATTTCAAGATTTGTTTTATATCGTTGAGATTTTCAGCAAAATAAATTAATTGCCCTATTGATAAAAGATGCTAAAATTTATTTATTTTTTTCTTCAATAAGATTATTATACTCTTCTTCTAGTTTTTCTCTTTCCTCTTTGGGTATCTCCATTGCTAGTCTAGAACTTATAGAGGATATTCTAAAATCAAGTAATAAAATATCTCTATCCTTGTTAATTGTATTCTTCTTATTTCTATTTTTGTATTGTGATAAATTACCTTTAAAATTTTTGATTCTTTTATTTTCTATAATCATAAGTGTATCTGCTATTTTATTTATAAACTCCTCATCATGACTTACAAAAATAAATGGTCTATCATAAGATTTCAGTAGATTTTCTAAACTTTCTATTGCTCTTATATCCAAAAAGTTTGTCGGTTCATCAAATATAAGATAATTAAAATCAGATGTTAAAATTTTAGCCAATTTTACCTTAGCTTTTTCTCCATCGCTTAATACATTTATAATCTTATATACATCGTTAGTCTTAAACCCTAGTCTTGCAAGAACAATTCTTGTCATTGTTTCATCATATATAGACGTATTTGATACATTTTTTAAGATGCTGGAATTTTCTTCTAAAATATCACTCATTTGACTAAAATAACCTATCTTAAGATTTGGATGCACCCATATATTTTCTTTATTAAGAATCATCTTTAAAAGGGTAGTTTTCCCACTTCCGTTTTCTCCAATTATCGCTATTTTAGAATTGTTATTTATTTGGAAGTTGGATTTTTCAAACAAAACCTTATTTCCAAATTTTTTATTTATGTTTTCTGCTCTTATCAATATTTTAGAATGAATTCGTTTATTATCTGGAATAGATAGTTGTATCTCTTTTTCTTCTTTAGGTTTTTCTTTTATATCAAGTTGATTTATCCTAGATTCTACAGCTTTTACTTGCTTGTCTAATTTTTTCTTGTTTTCTTGACCACCCATCTTATGGAGCCTTGCTTCTGAATTCCCCATCCTTTTAGGCGTGGTTCTTACTTTAGATGATTGTTCCTTTATATTGATAGCTAGATTTTCTAATCGTCTTTTTTCTTTTATAAAATTTGAATACTCTTTATCTTGAAACTTTTGTCTTTTTTCTCTTTCTTCAAGATAGAAATTGTAGTCTCCATTATATTCTTCAATTTTTTCATCCTTTAACTCTAGAATCTTTTTACAAGTTCTATTTATGAAATCACGATCATGCGAAATTATAAGGTATCCTGTTTTTCTTGAATTTAGCTTTTCTATAAGTTCTTCTTTTTGCCCTAGGTCTAAATGGGATGTAGGCTCATCTATTAAAATAAACTTAAAACTATCTGATAAAATATCTGTTAATTTTAATCTTTGTTCCTCACCCGGACTATAATCGTCATCAATCTTTAACTGAGATTTGGAATAGATTTCATCAGAAAAATTCTTAGCTTGAATATCATAATTTAATAAATATCCTAAATATCTATCTACTCTTACTTGACCAGTATAGTCTTTATCTATTCCTAATATTATTCTTAAAAGAGTAGTTTTGCCCGTTCCATTGTCACCTATTAAGGCTATCTTATCATTTTCATTTATTGATAAACTATCAATTTCAAATAGCTTTCTATCTGGTAAAGTTTTTATTAAGTTTTGTATATATATCATAAATCCTCCTATGTTTTTTTGAGAGGATCTTTTCCTCTCTTAGTTATTTGTAAGACTATATCTATTGTTCATTTGTCTGTACCTCCTAATACTATTTAATAATTTATACCCATAAAAACAATCAATCTCCTATCATCATAAACAGATCGACTTGTCCATTTCACACCTTATTGCTCACCATAGCAATAACTCCATCTATCTTTTCGGTAGATTTTTCTTTGTCAGCTTTTATTTTTCAGCGGAATTTGTATATATAAAGATTTGAAACCTTTAGTCATACTTGAAGGTCTTCCTCTCTGTTTTGGTTTAAGCCCATCAAGTCCTTGATTTCTAAAATCAGTTCAGAATTTTACTAATTTATCTTAATATTATTTACTATTTTACAAGAACAACACACTCGTCTATTCACACTCTATACTCATATAATACTCATCGCAAAACTTATCCCACTTAACTGTATAGTCATCATGTGTGAGCAAGGTCAAGTCTTTTGCTGTAAATATATTTCTTTTTCTTGCTTCATAAAAGAAATAGTCAAATCCACAGAAGGTTTCACTAAGATAGACGTATATGTACTTGAATCCAAGGCTATATGCAAGGTATAGGCGTGTGTGTCCATCTAGGGACGCGTATGTGTCTTCGCATATTGTAACTGGGATAATCACGTCTTCTTCTCTATTGACAAAGCTCTTAACTGCCTCTAATTTATCACTATCTATAAAGAACTGTATCGGCTGGATTTTATCCAGATCAAGCTTAAAAACCTCCACGTCTTTGAATTTCTTAATAAGCTTACCACTTTCATCATAAAAATTTGTGATGTGCTCTGTATTAAATCGAAACTCTTCAATGACCTCGTCAAAATATGCTTCTTCTCCTTTTATAAGTGCCTCGGCCTGTGATATGATTTTAATTTCTACAGGCACATTTCCATCTACAATGTAGCAACCGTGCTGATATAGTGCTTCTTGACTGAAGCGATTGTCATCATATGTATTGATTCTATCTATTCTCATTTATTCTCCTTGAATAGTTTTCTTTGAAGTTTTGTATAAATGGCGATTTTTTCACGTTATTACTCCTTATAATCAAAAGACCCGACTTGGTACGCATTGTTAAGAGGCGTGTCGGGTACTGTTGCCTATATAATATAGTAATTACCTTGATTTGTCAATTTTTTCAAACCACCATCCAGTTCTATAGACAGGTTTAACAGACTCTATTTTACAATTCAAAAATCTCATCTGCAACTTCGTTTAAAAATTCTATATCATGGGAAACTATAAAAATTATTTTATCCTTATTTCTATATTTTTTGATTAGCTCCGATATTTTCATCATATTGGAATAATCCATACCACTTGTAGGTTCGTCGAAATATACAAATAAAGAATCCTTACACATAAGAGACGCTATCGCAAGTCTTTGCTTTTGTCCTCCTGATAAACTCATCGGATGCCTTTCAATAAACTCGTATAAGCCTAAATCTTTTAAAATATTTTTTGCCTTTTCTTCATCAAAATTCTTTACACCTAGACTGAGTTCTTTGAATACTTCATCTGTAAATAATTGATGATTTACGTCTTGCATAACAAGTGAAGAATTTTTGAGTCTTTCTTTTTTAGATAATTTCTCTCCC
>QWCJ01000322.1_pt1 | contig 18095 bp, 15 predicted proteins | sample 1972501 | NCBI WGS metagenome assembly QWCJ01 (sample SAMN09866711, study PRJNA288562) | Human vaginal metagenome isolate term2_vaginal, whole genome shotgun... | isolation source: vagina | host: Homo sapiens | place: USA: California
CGTTTCCGCCCCACGCCACGGCAATCATTGAGCCAGCGACGGGGTACCACGCACGCTTTGGTAGCGGCGCTTCGAGGGAGCGGATGGGCGACCCTGTGCAGGCAGAGCTTTCAGTGCCTTCAGAGCTTTCGGTAGTGGTGTCGGCTTCTGTACAGGCGTCGGTTTGGGTAGCGGGCGCCTCGACAGCAGAGCTCGAATGCGCGGATACAGTCACAGTTGCTTCCTTGAGGAGTTGAGGTGGGAATGGAGTTCGGTCAGGTAGGAGTCGATGTCGCCGGTGCGGAGGGCGTCGGCAAGCACTGCGTGCTGGGCCACGAAGGCGCGGGCCTTCTCAACGCTGCGGCCGATGGCGGTGGCGGTAAAACGCTGTTGGCGCTCGCGCAGCGTGTGGCCGAGGTGCGCCAGCAGGCGGTTGCCGCCGTTGTCCATGATGGTTTGGTGAAACTTAGCGTCTAGTTGGGTATAGGTGCCCAGATCGCCAGCGTCGAGGGCGGCATTCTGTTCCTCGATGGTGGCATCGAGGACATCGGCAATGAGTTCACGTTCCTCGGGGGATAGCCCGCAGATGTGGCGCGCAGAGTTCTCGTCCACGAGGAGACGGGCCTCGTAGACCTCTCGGATCTCGCGGGGGCTAATCGGCACGACCAACGCGCCACGTTTGGGATAGAGCTTCAAAAAGCCTTCCACCTCCAAGCGGAGGAAAGCCTCGCGCACCGGGGTTCGGCTCATCCCTAGCTCGGCGGCTAGGGCGGCTTCGGAGAGCATGTCCGAGTCATCGACCTCGTCATCGATGATGCGGCGCTTGAGGTGCTGATAGGCCCTTTCAGCGGCAGGTACCTTGTCTTTTTGCATGTATACATGATGCATGCAAGCGGGGTTTGGTGTCTAGCGCCAAGCGCCAATCGTGGGGCATAGATCACTTATGCCGCGCATGAGAGCTAGTTCTCTTTGCCTGCCTAGGGCTTCCTTGTGGATGCGAATATATGTTTTAGACTTGTAGTTATGCAGCGCTGGGTTCTTCACATCGACATGGATGCGTTCTATGCCTCGGTGGAACAGCTGACTCGGCCCACCCTGCGCGGTCGTCCGGTGCTTGTGGGAGGGACGTCCGGCCGCGGGGTCGTCGCGGGTGCTTCCTATGAGGCGCGCGCTTATGGCGCGCATTCCGCCATGCCCATGTTCCGCGCGCAGCAGCTCGTGGGTTTTCGTGCCGTGGTGGTGCAACCTCGCCGAGCAGTCTATTCGGTGGCTTCGCGCCGGGTATTTGAGATCATTGCGGAGCACGCTGGGGTCATCGAGCAGCTTTCCATCGACGAGGCCTTCATGGAACCTGAGGCACTAGTCGGTGCCTCAGCCGACGAGGTTCGTGAGTGGGCAGAGAACCTGCGCCGCGTGATTCGAGCGGAGACGGGCCTTCCCAGCTCTATTGGTGCGGGTGCGGGAAAGCAGAGCGCGAAGATCGCCTCGGGGGAGGCCAAACCGGACGGCACCTTCGTTGTTCCACGAGAGCGCTTCGAGGAGCTCATTCACCCGCTGCCGGTGGGAAAGCTGTGGGGTGCGGGGCCGGTCACCCAGCAGAAGCTTGCCGCCATCGGAGTGGAGACTATCGGCCAGCTGGCCGCAATGAGCCGCAAGGAAGTCGAGATTTCGCTCGGCGGTGTGGTGGGTGTGCAGTTGTGGGAGCTTGCCCAAGGGATTGATGAGCGTCCAGTTGCCCCGCGCGCGATTGCCAAACAGATCTCCACCGAGTTCACCTATCCCACCGATCTGCGCACGGCGGCAGAGGTAGATGCGGCGCTGATTCGCGCGGCGCATGGCGCTCATTCCCGTTTGTTGAAGGATGGTCGCGGCGCGCGCACGGTGACGGTGAAGCTGCGGATGGCGGACTTTCACATCGAGTCACGCTCAGCCACCTTGCCCTATGCGACAGATGATCTGAAGGTGCTCGAAGCCAAAGCGCTGAGTTTAGCGCGCTACCCGGAAGAACTCGGTCCTATCAGGCTGGTGGGCGTGAGCTACTCAGGGTTGGAGGAGGCCCGCCAAGACGTGCTCTTTCCGGAACTAGACCGTGAGATCGTGCGCCAGGACCCAGACACGGACTATGAAACCGGGGTCAGCGATTATCTGCCGGGCAGCACGTCCACCCCAGTCGATGTCTCCTCCACTGCAGATTCCGAGGAATCGCCGAGCCGCAAATGGCGTGCTACTCAGGACGTATATCACCCCGACTTCGGCCACGGTTGGATTCAGGGTGCGGGCCACGGAGTGGTCAGCGTGCGCTTTGAAACCCGTGCTACAGGCCCGGGGTTTGTGCGCTCCTTCGCCGCTGAGGATGAAGAGCTCCGCCCAGCCGATCCGCTGGACTCCTTGGCCTGGGAGGACGTCCTGCCGGACAATGATGCCGAGCTTGACGGTGACGTCGCCCCCGAGGGGGCGGTAGAGGCCCCACCACGCGAGGACAATTAGCCCGCGGTATAGGCCGTGCTGGTTGGTGCCTTACTAAACATCTCTGCCACCGGCGTGCCTGTAGCAAGTGCCGCAGCAAGCATAATGCGGGCCTGCCCGGCGCGGAATCCGCCGGCGGCCACCGCGCCCATCTCGCCCAAGGTGGCGCCACCGCCAGCGCCGCCATAGGCCAGCTTGGTATTCCCGTAGGGAGTTCGGGTGCTGATCACCACGGGCACGCCCGCCTGCAGCGCGCGGGTCACCCCGGCACCCATCTCCGCGCCCATGTTTCCCGAACCCATCGCCTCGATGACGAGGCCGGAGGCGTGTTTAAGGGAGGCGTCGACAAGCTCGGCTGATGCCCCCGGGTAGGCCGCGATGATCTCAACGGGGTGATTGGCCAAGGGCGCTAGGGGGAGGGGCGCTAAGGTGGAGACTCCCACCGGCAATTCCTCAAAGCCGTTGAGCTGCGAAGTATGCCACTTGCGCGCACCGCGCCCAGGGATAGTCTTGCCGCCGAACTGCACCCACACGCCCGGCTTGCCGGAGCGCAGAAGCCCATAGGCCTCGCACAGGTTGCGCGGGCCATCACCGGCCGGGTGGTCGAAGGCGCGCTGGGCGCCGGTGAGCACGATAGGGCCATCGCCTAAGTCAAAAAGGGACAAGGCCAGCGCGGTTTCCTCCATGGAATCGGTGCCGTGCGTGATGAGGACGCCGTCGATGTCTGGGCGGGAGAGCTGTTCGCGAACGCACAACAGGAGCTCATCGAGGTCGGCCAACGTAATTGAGCTGGAATCTAGCGCGCGGAATTCCACCACCTCAATGTCGTGCGTGCCGCCGTCAGTGCCCAGAGAAGCGGCCAGTTGCTGGCCGCTAACGGTGGGGACTAGGGAACCGTCACGGACCGTCGTACAAGCGATGGTGCCACCGGTGGCGATGAGGGCAAAGGTCATGCCAGCAGGCTACTACAGCCACGCACCTGCGCGGGAAACCCAGGGCTGGGTTCACGGACGCTAAAGTAAAAAGGATAAACCACGATCCCCTACGTGAGGAGTATTTGTGAAATCCTTCAAGCTGAGCGCCGCCGTCTTGGCTCTGGGCGCCGCGACTGTCCTGTCCGCCTGCTCGTCTTCTGAGGATGCAGCGAGCGAGAGCAGCACCGCCGCCAAGCCTTCGGGCGAAACCTCCGCCTCGCAGGTTGTCTCCACCGAGATGCCCACTGTGGAGCAGCTCAACGAGATTCTGTCCAAGGCCGCGGACCCGAACCTTCCCCAGGAAGAGAAGGTGCAGCTGGTCCAGGGTAGCGAGACGGCGCCGGAGCTTTTCGACGTCATGTCGCAGTCCCAGGCCGAATCCGGTGCCACCTTCGAGGTCGTGGCCCCGGTCATTCCGGGCCTCGTGCCGGATTCCGCGCTGGCGACCGTCCACATCAATACCCCGGATGGTCAGCAGCAGACCGCCGACCAGGTGGAGTTCATCAACGAGAGTGGTACATGGAAGCTGTCTAAGACCTGGGCTTGTGTTTTGGTCACCAACATCGTCCCGCCGGAAGAGGTTCCGGAGATGTGCGCCGATTCCGTGCCGGAAGACGCAGCGGCGCCTGCCGACGCCCCCGCTGAAGGCGAGGAAGTGCCAGCCGAGCAGGCCCCTGCCGAGGTGCCTGCAGAGGACGCTGAGGCTCCCGCTGAGGCCCCAGCTCAGTAAGCTCGGCCGACAAAAACCTCAGCGCCCACCACCCACTGGCTCTTCTGCCAGTCAGGTGGTGGGCGCTGTGTTGTCTGGAAACCCGTGACGCGGCTGCCGCGTGCAGCGGCATAGGCGCCAAGCGCGCTAGCTAGTCGGTTGTGAACTCCATTTCGGTGGCGCTGGTCTGCACCACGCGAAGATCGGAGCCTTCCGCACCATAAGAAATGGCGGTGGTCACAGAGACATCGCCGGCGGTGGGAAGCGGCTTGGTCAGATCAACTGTGACCGAGCCTTCCGAGGTGGAGGTGTGATCGAGCACCTTGAGTTCTTTGCCCTGCAGTTCCTCGGGGGCGTCGGCACCGTCAAAGGACAGCGCGCCCAGGGAAGGACGCTGCTCCACCTTGACGCTGAGGGTGGCGGTATCCCCGTCCAGCTTGTCCAAGGTATATGTCGTGGTTTGCAGCAGCGTGGATTCGCCAGTGACGCGCGATTCCACCATCCATGTCGCGCCGGGGCCGATTTCCTCATCTGGGAAGACGATGGGCAGGGAGGTCAGGCTGGTGATAGCGCGCTCGACTGTGCTGCGGGCCTGATCGGTTGCTGCCTGAGGGGCCGCTAGGCGCAGAGAATTCATCTGTCCGGTATCCGTACCACGCCACCCAAACTGGAAACCCTCGGCGGAGGAGACATCCGTGCCGTCAGCCTCGGGCTTGCCCACGGTGACGAAGGCGTTGCGGCTCGCCGGAAGCTGGCCTTCGACGTTCTCGGTGGCAGCTTCCACCGAAGCCTGCAGCGGAAGAGTGACCGTATCCTCGGTCGCCGGCGAAGGGGCAGCGCTGCCATCTTTGCGCAGCTGCTGGTCGAAACCCGTGGCGACCTTGTAGGTCAGCTCCTGAGAAGCATCGAGATCCTGATAAGCCAGAACGCGGCTGGCACCGTCACCGGGCTCCAAGAGGGTGACGCGCGGGGCGTCGAGGGCCAAGCCGACCGGTTCTTCGACTGGCTTGGACGGCTGGGAATAGGAACAGCCGGCGAGCGCGCCGCTTACTCCTAGGACGGTGGCGGACAGGACTGCTAGAGCTCTCACACGAAACACGCATTCCAAATTACCGGATGAGCCTGTTTAGAATGGAACGGGTGAAAGCAAGGAGTTATATCGGAGTGATGGTTGCGGTGGTGCTCGGTGTGGCTGCCGTCGACCAAGCCGTGAAGGCGCTGATGCTGTCCATCCTCACCGAAGGTGAAGCCTTACCGGTGTTCGGTGACTGGTTCCGCTTCTACCTTTTGTTTAACCCCGGCGCGGCCTTCTCCATGGGAGGGGAGGGCTCGACGTGGCTGTTTACCACAATCCAATTGGCCTTCATTGTCGGCGTGGCCATCGCCGCTCCGCGTATCCACGACAAGTGGCAGGCCATCGGGCTGGCAATGATCGCTGGCGGCGCGCTGGGCAATTTCATCGACCGTCTGGTCCGTGAGCCAGGGTTCTGGTTCGGCCACGTCGTGGATTATATCTCCGTGGGCAGCTTCGCCGTGTTCAATATCGCGGACGCGGCAATCACCTGTGGCGTGGTGGTTTTCATCATCGCGATGTTCTACTCAGAGATGAATGAGAAGTCGGAAGAGCAGGAAGCGGGGGGAGTGTAATGCGCGAAAGCCGTAGGTTGCCGGTACCCGAGGGCCTCGATGGCATGCGCGTGGACGCTGCCTTGGCCAAGCTCCTGGGTATTTCCCGCGCCCGAGTGGCCCAGTTGTGCACGGCGGGTGACGTGGAAATCGACGGCGAGGCAGTGGGCAAGTCCGAGCGCTTAAACGCCGGCGGGTGGATCGACGTCATGATGCCGGCGCCTGAGGAACCACTTGTCCCCAAGGAGGAGCTGGTGGAGGGCATGGATGTCCTCTATGTCGACGAGGACGTCATCTGTGTGTTCAAACCGGTGGGGGTGGCCGCGCACCCGACGTTGGGCTGGGATGGCCCCACCGTCATTGGCGGGCTGCGGGCGGCGGGCTATGCGCTTGCCGACGCCGGCCCTACCGAACGCAAGGGCATTGTCCACCGCCTCGACGTGGGAACCTCCGGCGTCATGGTGGTGGCCGCCAGTGAGCGTGCCTACTCCCAACTCAAGAACGCCTTCCGCGAGCGCACCGTGAAGAAGACCTATCACGCCGTGGTCCAAGGCTTGCCGGATCCCATCGTGGGGACCATTGATGCACCCATTGGCCGTCATCCTTCGGCGGGCTGGAAATTTGGGGTCGTCGATGACGGCAAACCGGCGGTGACACATTACAAGCTGCTGGAGGCCTTCCGCGAGGCTAGCCTCCTCGAAGTTCATTTGGAGACCGGCCGAACCCACCAGATCCGCGTCCACATGTCCGCCACCGGGCATCCCTGTGTGGGTGATCCGATGTATGGCTGTGACCCGAACCTGGCCAAGCGCGTGGGGCTTAACCGCCAGTGGCTGCATGCGGTAAAGCTCGGATTTACCCACCCGGGTACTGGCAGGTGGTTTGAATGCACCGCACCTTATCCCGAGGACCTGAAGCACGCCGTGGAGGTTTTGCGCGGATGAGCCCGCAGCGGAGCACGCGCCAGCGCATCTATCGGCGCCGCCGGGCCGCGGCGCTGGTGCTGTTGGCGGTGCTGGCGCTGGTGGTGGTTCTCGCTTTCGGCCTCCTTGGCACCCAGCCCCGCGCGGCGCTGCAAGGAGACCAGCTGGGGCCGGATGGAACCGAGACTGCTGCTGAATATCGCGAACGCGCGGAGGCCTCACTAGCGCAGGCGGACGAGCCAGCCTATGCCCTGGTGGGTTTTAGCGAGGCGCTGAGCGCACAGGAGGTCTCCGATGCGCTGAGACCAATCCAGCGCATGGATGCCATCGTGATCGGGCTGGCCGCCCCCATTGCAGTTCCCGAACCTGTCACTGGCGCCACGCGCGTCGACGTCCTCGATACCGTCCTGTCCCGCGTGTCCGACCATGCCCGTGACATGGGGGAGGAGGCACCATCGGAGGTCGACGCCGTCGTGGTGTATTCCGATGGGAGTCAGTTGCGCGCCCTCGCCTCCGACCCGCGGGTCGATACCGTGGAGGTCGCGCCCGAGGATGCCGCATGGGGCTCCTTCGGCGTGCGCCCGCCCGCCAACGTCGGACAGAATGAGAACCGCTAGAACAGCTACCGATAGAACAACCAAGGAGAAGACATGCGCCTATTTCCCAACACCTCCGAGTGGCCGCCGAACTACCGCTTTGCCTACCTCTTGATGTGGGCGGGCGCGTTCATCGCCTCTGGGGCCGCCATCGCGCAAGGGGTCTGGGGAGCAGACAAGCTCGCCTTCGGCATTCTCATCGTGGTGGCCATCTACTGCATCGCCATGGCCATCCTCATGCCGCGGTGGGCGCTCAACGCGCGCGAGGAATCCGCCCGGCGTGCCCGGGCTCGGGAGGCGCGCGACGAGCTGAAGCGCCGCTAGTCCCGGCTGGGGGTTGTTTTCTCTGCGGGGTGGAGGCGGGCGCGGCGTCGAGAAGCGCGGCCCATGCGCACCAAGTCCGCCAGGTAAATGATGACCGCTACCCAGATGATGGCGAAGCCGATCCAGCGTTCCGTGGACATGTGTTCCTGGGTGACAAACAGCGCCCACAGCATCTGCATGATGGGGGTCATGTACTGCAGCATGCCGAGGGTAGACAGACGCAGGTGCTTAGCGCCCTGGGCGAAACACAGCAGCGGCAGGGCGGTGACGAGGCCGGAGGTAACCAGCAGTGCGATGTGCCCGGGCCCTTCGGTAGTGAAGGTGGATTCGCCCTGTGCCTGGAGGTAGCCCAGGTAGATCAGCGCGAAGGGGAGCATGGCCAAGGTTTCCGCGGCCACAGAGCCCATCGAGGAAACCGTGATGCGTTTCTTGAGCAAACCATAGATTCCGAAGCTGAAGGCCAAAGCCAGCGAATAATAGGGGGCCTGACCGGTCATGAAGGTCAGCCACAACACTGCGATGAAGGCGATGCTGACCGACGCCACCTGCGCCTTCGTCAGCTTCTCCTTGAGGAAAATAATGCCGAGGGCCACGGAGACGAGAGGGTTGATGAAATAGCCCAGTGCGGCATCGGCCACGTGATCGCTGTTGATGGCGATGACATAGGTGCCCCAGTTGATGGTGATGGCCACGCCACAGGCAAACATCCACCCCCAAGTGCGCAGGCTGAACGCTTTCAGCTCGCGCCAGCCACCTGTCACCAGCAACACTGCGGTGACGAGAACGGCGGTCCACACGATGCGGTGGGCCAAAATCTCAAACGGGCTGGCGGGGCGCAGCAGCGGGAAGAATGCTGGGAAGAAACCCCACATGAGATAGGCAGCAATGGTGTAGAACATTTAAGAAAATGTACCTTAACGAGGAGCTACGGGCGAAGTTTGACGTCCCCGCTAAGATGAGCCGCATGGCCAAAAACTCCTCCTTCGTCCACCTGCACAACCACACCGAGTTCTCCATGCTGGATGGCATGGCCAAGGTGGATATGTTGGCTGATGAGGTGGTCCGCCAAGGCATGCCGGCGGTGGGCATGACTGACCACGGCAACATGTACGGCTCCAATGCTTTTTACCAAAGGATGACTAGTGCTGGCGTGAAGCCCATCATCGGCATCGAGGCCTACCTGGCGCCGGAATCGCGCTTCAACAAGAAGCGCGTGTTGTGGGGAACACCGGACCAGAAGCGCGATGACGTCTCCGCCTCCGGTGCCTACCTCCACCAGACCATGCTGGCGGAGAATGAAACCGGTCTGCGCAACCTGTTCAAGCTTTCCTCCTTAGCTTCCTATGAGGGGCAGTTGGGTAAGTGGCCGCGCATGGACGCCGAGCTGATTGCCGAGCATGCTGAAGGCATCATCGCGACCACCGGCTGCCCATCCGGTGACGTACAGACCCGCCTGCGCCTGGGCCAGTTCAACGAGGCGCTCGAAGCTGCTGCCATGTGGCAGGACATTTATGGCAAGGACAACTTCTTCCTAGAGCTCATGGACCATGGGCTGGACATCGAAAAGCGCACGCGTGACGGTCTGCTGGAGATCGGCCGCAAGCTGGATCTGCCGCCGTTGGTGACCAATGACTGTCACTACGTGCTGGAATCCCAGGCGCCTTCCCACGAGGCCATGCTCTGCGTGCAGACCGGCAAGACCTTCATGGACCCGGACCGTTTCAAGTTCGACGGCACCGGCTACTACATCAAGACTGCTGCGCAGATGCGTGAGCTGTGGGACCACATGGTGCCGGAGGCCTGCGATAACACCCTGTGGATTGCCGAGCGCGTGCAGGACTATGGCGCGATTTGGGAAGAGCACACCCACGACCGCATGCCGATTGCCGACGTCCCCGAGGGCTACACCCCAACTTCCTGGCTGACCCACGAGGTCATGGAAGGCCTGAAGGATCGCTTCAACGGTGGGGATGTGCCGCAGGAGTACATCGACCGTGCTGAGTACGAGATCAGCGTCATCGATATGAAGGGCTACCCTTCCTACTTCCTCATCGTGGCCGAGCTCATCAAGCACGCGCGCTCCATCGGCATTCGCGTTGGTCCGGGCCGTGGTTCGGCGGCCGGTGCGCTCGTGGCCTACGCGCTGACGATTACCAACATTGACCCCATCGAGCATGGCCTGCTCTTCGAGCGATTCTTGAACCCGGAGCGTCCGTCCGCACCGGATATCGATATCGACTTCGATGATCGCCGCCGCGGCGAGATGATTACCTACGCCGCCGAGCGGTGGGGCGAGGACAAGGTTGCCCAGGTGATCACCTTCGGTACCGTGAAGACCAAGCAGGCCATTAAGGACTCCGCCAAGGTGCACTTTGGCCAGCCGGGCTTCCAGATGGCGGACCGCATCAACGGCGCCCTGCCACCCGCGATCATGGCCAAGGACATCCCGCTCGCCGGCATCACGGACCCAGAGCACGAGCGCTATTCGGAGGCGGCCGAGGTCCGGCAGATGATTGAGACTGACCCGGACGTCAAGAAGATCTATGAGACCGCCCGCGGCCTCGAGGGCGTGGTCCGTCAGGCCGGCGTGCATGCCTGCGCGGTGATTATGGCCTCGGTCCGGCTCATGGACCACATCCCGATGTGGAAGCGCCCAGCCGACGGCGCCTACATCACCGGCTGGGACTACCCGGCCTGTGAGGCCATCGGCCTGCTGAAGATGGACTTCTTGGGACTGCGCAACCTCACCGTGATCGGTGACTGCCTGGAAAACATCAAGAAAAACCGCGGCGAGGAAGTCCACCTAGAAGACCTCCATGCCGACGACCCGAATGCCTCAAAGGTCTATGACCTGCTGTCGCGCGGCGATACGTTGGGCGTGTTCCAGCTCGACTCGGGCGGCATGCAGGAGCTGCTCAAGCGCATGAAGCCAACGGGCTTTAAGGACATCGTGGCGTCACTGGCGCTCTACCGCCCGGGCCCGATGGGTGTGAACGCGCACTGGGATTATGCGGACCGCAAGAACGGCCGCAAGGAAATTACCCCAATTCACCCCGAGCTGGAGGAGCCGCTCAAGGAAATCCTCGATGAGACTTACGGTCTTATCGTGTACCAGGAGCAGATCATGCGTATCTCGCAGAAAGTGGCAAACTACACCGCCGGCGAGGCAGATGGCTTCCGTAAAGCCATGGGTAAGAAGAAGCCAGAAGTGCTGGCCCAGCAGTATGACAAGTTCTGGGGCGGCATGAAGGACAATGGCTACTCCAAGGAAGCAATGGATGCTCTGTGGGGCACCATTGAGCCCTTCGCCTCCTACGCGTTCAACAAGTCCCATGCCGCGGGTTATGGTTTGGTGTCCTTCTGGACGGCCTACCTCAAGGCCTACTATGCGCCGGAATACATGGCCGCACTGTTGACCTCGGTGGGTGACAAGAAGGACAAGTCCGCCATCTACCTGGCTGACTGCCGCCACCTGGGCATCCGCGTGCTCTCACCGGACGTTAATGAGTCGGTGGAGACCTTCCAGGCTGTCGGCGAAGATATTCGTTTCGGTATGGGCGCTATCCGCAACGTCGGCGGGGAAGTGGTGGATTCCATCGTGAAGACCCGCCGGGAGAAAGGGGCTTTCACATCCTTCTCCGACTATCTGGACAAGATTGAGCTGGCGGCCTGTTCGAAGCGTGTCACCGAATCCCTCATTAAGGCCGGTGCTTTCGATTCCCTGGAACACCCACGCAAGGGCCTCATGCTTATTCATGAAGACGCCGTGGATTCGGTGCAGACGACCAAAAAGGCAGCCGACAAGGGGCAATTCGACCTCTTCGCTGGCTTCGGAGGCGGGGATGAACAGGGTGACTCTGTTTCTGCTTTTGCCATCGATATCCCGGAGGAGAACTGGGACCGTAAACACGAGCTGGCTCTGGAAAGGGAGATGCTCGGCCTGTACGTGTCTGGCCACCCGCTTGATGGTTTCGAGGAAGCACTGAATGCGCAGACGGATACCCCGATTACCAAGATCCTCAACGGCGAAGTGGGCAATGGCCAGGAGCTCGTGATTGGCGGCATTATCTCGGGCGTTGACAGGCGCTTTTCCAAGCGCGATGGCTCGCCCTGGGCCATCGTGAGCATCGAAGACCATAACGGCGCCCAGGTGGATATCCTCGTGTTCAACCAGGTGTACTCGCTGGTAGCCCCGCAGATCGCTGAAGACAACATCATCCTGGCCAAGGTCCAGGTGAAGATCCGCGATGAGCGCATGTCCCTGTTCTGCTCCGATATCCGCGTTCCCGATTTGGGGCCGGGTAACGGTGCCGGTCTGCCGCTGCGCCTGACCATGCGCACGGATCAGTGCACCATGGACAACATTGCGCGGCTGAAGCAGGTCTTGGTCAACAACAAGGGTGAGTCTGACGTGTACCTCACGCTTGTCGACGGCGAAGAGTCCACCATGATGGTCCTCGGCGAACATCTGCGTGTGGAGCGCTCCAGCAACCTCATGGGTGATCTCAAGGCGACGATGGGCGCCGGAATTCTCGGCTGAGGTGACACCCCGCATTCGTGTGCTGAATAAAAGTACAGAATGAAGCGGGCTGTGCTTCGCCCGTGGGTTACGCTAGACAGCACAGTCTAGTTGAAAGGGAGACCGTTTCCTCATGGTCAATAAGATCCGTACCACTCACGTCGGCTCGTTGCCGCGCACGCAGGAGCTGTTGGACGCTAACCTCGAGCGCTCCGCCGGCACCATCTCGGACGAGAAGTTCCACGAGATTTTGGAGCGCTCGGTCGCTGACGTGGTCAAGCGCCAGGTTGATCTCGGCATCGACATCATTAACGAAGGCGAATACGGCCACATCACCTCTGGCGCTGTGGACTATGGCGCCTGGTGGAACTACTCCTTTACCCGCCTGGGTGGTCTGACCATGACGGACAAAGACCGCTGGGAGATCGGTGACAAGATCCGCTCCGAACCGGGCAAGATTCGCCTCTCCTCGATGAAGGATCGCCGCGACCGCGCCCTGTTCGCGGAGGCCTATAACGATCCGGATTCCGGTATCTTTACCGGCCGCAAGAAGGTTGCAAACCCGGAGTTCACCGGTCCGGTTACCTACATCGGTCAGGAGCAGGTCGAGGCTGACGTGAAGCTGCTTGCCGATGCCCTCCCCGAAGGCACCGAAGGCTTCGTCGCCGCACTGTCCCCGGGCGCTGCGGCCCGCCTGCCCAACAAGTACTACGAGGATGAGTCCGATCTCGTGCGTGCGTGTGGCGAGGCGCTCAAGGTGGAGTACAAGGCCATCACCGATGCCGGCTTGACGGTGCAATTCGACGCCCCAGACCTGGCCGAAGCCTGGGACTCGGTGGTTCCGGAGCCGACGGTCGAGGATTTCCAGGCCTTCTTGCGCGAGCGCATTGAGATCCTCAACGAGTCCATCAAGGATATCCCGCGTGAGCAGACCCGCCTGCACATCTGCTGGGGCTCCTGGCATGGCCCGCACGTGACGGATATTCCTTTCGAGGACATCATTGAGGAGATCTTGCAAGCCAAGGTCGGCGGCTTCTCCTTCGAGGGCGCCTCGCCGCGTCATGCGCACGAGTGGCGCGTGTGGAAGGACCACAAGCTGCCGGAGGGCACTGTGATCTACCCGGGTGTGGTTTCGCACTCCACGAATGCTGTGGAGCATCCGCGCTTGGTGGCGGACCGCATCATCCAGTTTGCTGAACTGGTGGGCCCGGAAAACGTGATTGCATCGACGGACTGCGGCCTCGGCGGCCGTTTGCACCGCCAGATTGCGTGGGCCAAGCTGGAGTCCCTCGTGGAAGGTGCCCAGATTGCTACCGAGGAGCTGTTCTAAGCAAGGAGTAGCTCCCCCCTCAGCCAGCAGCTGAATACCACGCGCGAACCTAAATAAAAACGCGCGAACCGTATAGGTTCGCGCGTTTCTTTTCGTTGGGGCAGCGGCTATTTCGCAGCTGCCTTCTCGTCTTCCTTCTTCTGGGAGTTATCCCAGTAGAAGCCCTGGCTCTTCAGGAACGCACGCAGGCCGTCGAGGACGGATGGGTCGAATTGCGCGACCACGGTCAACGCATTAATCGCGACGGCGACCAGCGCGATCGTGCCGCCGACCCAGGCAAAGACCTCCTCGGCCGTGTCATTGGGGCGCGCAGACTGCACCCAGTCGGGCATCTCGTCCCATTCCTTCTCCAGCGCCGCGTCCTTTTCTGCCTGGACGCAATCTGGTTCTGCGGGCATACCGGAGGAACCATAACCGTTAAGGATGCCGAGCCCGAGCTCCTGCGGACCCATGAAGGAAGAACCCGCGGTGCCATCAGCCACCGCCTTTTCGTGCTCCTCTTGCGCCTTGCGTACCTGGTTCGCACACTCCTCGGAAAGATCAGAGGTGTCGATGCGTCCGACGTTCATCGAGCTTCCACCGTTTGGACCCTCGGAGCTTCCGCCCGTGGAGCTTTGGCTCAGGGAGGACGAGGAGGACTGGCTGCTCTCAGCTGATTCGGCGGCTGAGGCCAGCGGGGTGACCAATGCCATCGTCGTGGCACACACTGCGATTAGTGAGGTGGAAAGGCGCATAATCAGGGGTTCTCCTTGGGAAGGGTGCGAAAGGAAGTACGAGAAAAAAAGGGGGAGGGTTGTCTCAAACCCACTTCAATGTAGCAGCCCTCCCCTTAGCGAAGATAGGTTTTATAGGAACTTCTCCAGCTGCTCGCTCAGCGGTGCTGGAGCAAAGCTGAGAACCGTTTCGCGGACACCCGGGGCGTTCAGCAGGCCTACCGCGGCAGCGACAGCGGCGATGACTCCGATGAGAGACCCGACGGCGATGGTCGCGGTGGAGGAGTGGGAACTCTGGCTGCTCTTGTCTTCGTTATCGTGGTCGTCGGCATCGTCTTGGTTGTCCTCGTCGGCATTGAGCAGGTCCTCAACGTTGTAGACGGTGGTGGTTCCGGAAACCTCGTTGCCTACGATGAGCAGGTGCTCACCGTTAGGGGAGTCTGCCTTGTCGACGAAGGCAAAGCCCTCCGGGCCCAAGTCGCCGGCAGCAGCGAACTCATCAGTGGAGAAGTCGCGGTTGTTGACATAGGTGACGAAGGAAGCGGTGGCGGGGTCGGTGACGTCGTAGACGAAAATGCCGCCAACGCGCTCGGCGCCAATGAAGGCATAAGTACGCTCCCCAACGGTGCCGATGGTCAGGGCCTCTGGTTCTGGGCCCTTGTTATCAGAGCGATCGTCGAACTCTGCCTCTTCGTTATCGGCGTTGTGGTGGAAGATACCCGGCTCGTTGAGCTCAGCGGTGATCTTTTCGAACTCGGCGCCGGAATCGAAGACAACGTTGCCCTCTGAGTCGTAGATGCTGAAGGAACGAGAACCGTAGGCATAAAGCTCATCGAAACAGCCCTTTTCTTCGTTCCAGCCGGAGGCGTTGCTCAGCTTCAGGTTGCCAGCGTGCTTTTTGTCGGCGAGTTCCTCCACGTTGACGTCGCCCAGCGCGCCCTCACATACCTTGCCATCCTCAACCAGATCCTTGAGTTCCACTTCATCGGTGTAGACGCCGGAGCCACCGTCCTTTTCCTTCACACCCCACTCGCGGGCATCGCCTTCGTTCGCAGTGGCAAAGTAGGTCTGGCCATCAGCGGTGAAGGCGCCGATGGAATCTGGCATGGACAGGCCCTTGACCGGGAGCGTGCGCAGCTCGGCCGCGTCATCCTTGTTCGAGGGGTCCAGCGGGACCTGCGAGTGATCCGCGATGTGGGCGGGCAGGATGTTCTCCACCGTGGCGGATTCAATATCGATGACGCCGATGGCGTTGGCCTCCTGCAGCGACACGAAAGCCTTGCCATCCTGGGAGGTGATGTACTCCGGCTCAAAGTCGATGGACGGCTTAGAATCATGGCCGGAGGGGCCGAAGACTCGCACGCCCTCTGGCAGAGGCTGGTCGTCGAAAGCCGTGAATCCAGCGATGCGGGCATCCGCCTGCGTTGGTGCCTCAACAGCCTCCGGAAGCTTGATAACGGAGACGGATCCTTCCGGGTCCGTCACGTAGTCGGTGCCCTCGGCGTTGAGCTCATTGGATGGTTCGCCTTCGTTGGCCAGCAGCGCGTAGCCGCCATCTGCGGTGAGGTGGACGTTATCCGGCAATGCACCCACCATCACGCGGCCCACTTCGGCGGTATCCAGGTCCGCGGCCGCGGCGTTGAAGAACAGTGCTTCGCCGTCCTCAGTCTTGTCCGCCTGTTGGACGGCGGCCACCGCTAGGCCGTCGGGGCGCACCGCTACGGAGTTGATTTCCTTGCCTTCACCAGCAGAAATAGAGCCGATCAAGGTGGGGTTGGCTGGGGCAGAAGCGTCGAGAACATCAATCTGACCCGCGTGCGCATTGACCGTAAGGATGCGCTTGGAGTCCGGGTGGAAGGCCACGATCTCCGCAGCCGACTCCGCGTATACCCCGGACTCATAGGTGCCAACCGGGGTGAGCTTGAGACTGGCGTCTGCCGCCGAGTGTTCGATGACGTTGTTCACAATCGCGGCCGAGGAGGCCGGTGCAGCCACGCTGAGGCTGGTTGCGGTCGCCACGCAGAGCGCGAGAGAGCGGCGGGAGATAGAGCGAGACATTGAGAAAGACTCCTTGAAGCGAGACGAAAAAGATTCCGCATCACCGTACGTGCCGCCCATGACACTTTCGGGGAACAGAGCGTTGCGGCCAAGCGAGATCTAGGTAAACGTTCAGTGAATCGGTCGAATGCTAGGTAATGTGCGACGAAAGAATGGTGGGGCGCTAAAATGAGCCACCATGACAAGCACCCCGCAAGACTTCGAGCCAATCCACGCCTCTGATATTCAACTGGCCCAATCGCGAATTAGCTCGGAGATTGCCCCGACTCCGCTGCAATACTGCCCGCGACTGTCCCAGGAAACCGGCTATGAGGTGTACTTAAAGCGCGAGGACCTGCAAGACGTGCGCTCCTACAAGATCCGCGGGGCTATCTACGGCATGTCCAACCTCAGCGAAGAGCAGCGGACGCACGGCATCGTCACGGCGTCGGCGGGAAACCACGCCCAAGGAGTGGCTTATGCCTGCCGCACCATGGGAATCCACGGCAAAATCTACGTGCCGGAACCGACCCCGAAACAAAAACGCGACCGCATCTTGGTCCACGGCGGCGACCTCGTGGAACTCGTTGTCACCGGCGCCAATTTCGATGAGGCAGCAGCTGCTGCGCACGCGGATGCAGCGGAGCGCGGCGCCTTCTTCATCGAGCCTTTCGATTCGCGCGATACCGTCACCGGCCAGGGAACTGTGGCTGCGGAAATCGTCTCCCAGCTGTCTTCGATCGGTAAATCCCTCGATACCGTGGTGGTCCCCGTGGGCGGTGGCGGCCTTATTTCCGGCATCACCTCCTATCTCGCTGACATGGCCCCGCGCACGGCGGTGGTGGGCATTGAGCCGGCCGGGGCAGCGTCGCTCAGCGCAGCGTTCGCTGCTGGTGAGCCGGTGACCCTGGAGACCGTTGATCCCTTCGTCGACGGTGCCGCCGTCAAACGCATTGGTGAGCTGCCCTTCCAGATCTTGGAAGCCAACCAGGGCCGCCTGCACCATGACACCGTCTCCGAAGGCGCCGTGTGCACGGAACAGTTGGCGCTGTACCAAAACGAGGGCATTATCGCCGAACCCGCCGGCGCGCTGAGCGTGACCGGCCTGCGGACGCTCAACCTGCAGCCAGGCTCAACGGTGGTGTGCGTGATTTCCGGCGGCAACAATGACGTGCTGCGCTATGCCGAAATCATGGAGCGCTCCCTGGTGCACCGTGGACTCAAGCACTACTTCCTGGTGAATTTCCCGCAGGAGCCCGGCCAGTTGCGCCACTTCCTGCAGGATGTTCTTGGTCCAGAGGATGACATCACGCTGTTCGAGTACCTCAAGCGCAATAACCGTGAGACCGGTGCTGCGCTGGTAGGTATCGAGCTGGGGAGTGCCGCAGGTATCGACGGACTGCTGGAGCGCATGGAGGCGTCGAAGCTTAATTGCCAGCAACTAAAGCCAGGTACCCCCGAGTACGATTTTCTTGTCGCATAATGCTGGAGAGCTATCAGCGTCCCGTCGCCGGTGAGATTGTCGAGCACGAGATTGAGATCAAGCGTTCGCGGTTTATCACCCTTATCGGCCGCGCCACGACGGAAGAGGAAGCACGCGCGCTTATCGACGCCGCCCGCGACCGCTTCCCCGACGCCCGCCACCACTGCTCGGCCTATATCTACCACGTGGACAGCTCGAATCCAGTGGAGCGCTCCTCCGATGATGGCGAGCCCTCCGGCACGGCGGGCAAGCCCATGCTCGATGTTTTGAAGGGCTCCGGACTGCTCGATATCTGCGCGGTGGTCGTGCGATACTTTGGCGGTATCAAGCTGGGCGCGGGCGGGCTCGTTCACGCCTATGGCGGTGCCGTCAGCGAGACGATGGAGCAGGTTGAGCCCGTCACGCGTGCCCTACGC
>QWCJ01000426.1_pt1 | contig 18051 bp, 20 predicted proteins | sample 1972501 | NCBI WGS metagenome assembly QWCJ01 (sample SAMN09866711, study PRJNA288562) | Human vaginal metagenome isolate term2_vaginal, whole genome shotgun... | isolation source: vagina | host: Homo sapiens | place: USA: California
CTTTCTGGGAACAGCACAGGCCGGGAGACCGATGGAACTGCAAGTGCGACCTAAGATCTACCGACAAATCTGCTACCAACGTGCCTCAAGACAGTACGGCAGACCACGACCCCCAGCCCGGACTCGACAACAACCCAGGGAGTACAGCACAAATCTTCGCCAAATCACACCCATATATTAAAAATGCACACCCGGGAGCTAAGAAGGCAGTACAAGAAGCGGTACGGCAACTGGAAAAGACAAGGGAAAAATTCGAGCAATACAACGAAAGAGAATGGGAACGAGCATACAAATCGGAAAAGGCAAACGGATTCGTCGTCACAGAGAAACAAAGAATGCAAGAGGCAAAAAAGAGCAAGCAGGCAGCAAAAATCTATAAAAAGGAGTTAGCCATGTGCCAGGTCGCAGCCGACAATGGATATAGGGTCGAGTTCCTACATGGGGAAAGAAGGCAAAAGGGAAACTCGTATGATGTAACACTCAATGACATCCCAGCTGATCTCAAGTCCACAACAAGCCATAATAACATAGCAAAATACGCCAGGTATGCCACGACAGAGCAGGGAGCCAAAGCCTTGCTGTTTGAGCTTACAAAAAGGGGAAAAGATATGAGCGAGGCGCTCAAAGAGGCTAAAAGAAAATGCCCACATACAAGAATACTGTATTATTACGCCGATGAAAAAGTAATAAGGGAGGTATGAAAAAAGGCCAGAAAAACTGGCCTTAAAAGTGGTGCGCCGCATAAATGCTTAGCCCCTAACCTCTTGTGAGGCTGTTGCAAATATACGCAATATTTCTTAAATGACAAACAAAAATGAAGAAAAATACAAATTGTCTTTCAAGAAGCAAGAAACAAAGAATTATCATGGTACATTGGAAAAATAAGCTGCTCATTTATGGGCAATAAAAAATGTCAGGCTTATCACCTGACATTATCGGAGGTTCCGGCAGGGGGCGAAAGCTATACTCTACGAACTGAAAGAAAAAACGCCAAGCGTGTATAAAGCATTGAATGACGTAAAGCGAAAATATCCTGAATTAAGAGTGTTTTTCTACTTCAAGAATGAAAATATAATAAAAGAAATGTGATAAAAAAAAGAGGACGCTAAAAAACGCCCTCGGGTGGTACACGGCTTGCGCCCTGTCCCTAACTTCTTGAGAAGCTGATGCAAATGTACACATTATTTCTCAAACGCTAAACAAAATGAGGAAAAATACAAAGTTAGTTTACAAGTTAACGAGTTTACGAGGTCACGAGTTGAAAGTTCAATGTTCAATGTTCAAAGTAATCAGCTATCTAATCCCCTCCCCTTTGGGGAGGTAGGGTGGGGCTGCTCCCCTCGTCAACTTGTCTACTTGTTTCCTCGTCTACTAATATTATGAAGTATGAATTATGAATTATGAATTAACAATATGTCACCACAACAATTTCTACAGCTCCTACAGCAGTATAGCCGCGAGATAGAGCATGCCAGACAACGCACCCTGCCCGTCAAGGTCGGACGCATGGCAAAAGACCACTTCCAGGACAACTTCCGGAAGGGTGGGTTCGTTGACGGGGGCCTGCACCCATGGCAGCGCACACACAGACAGCAGTACGCGCACGGGGCAGGCAAACAGTATAAGCCGCTCATGTCATCACGGCAGAACCTCTACGGATCCATAGCCTATGCGCCCACCGACGCAGCCGTAACCGTAGGTACCTCCGTACCATACGCCGACATACACAATTCAGGGGGAGACATCGTAGTAACAAAAAGAATGAAACGATTCTTCTGGGCAAAGTTCCGGGAGGAAAACGGAGACTCGTGGGCAAGGAAACACAAGAATTCCGAGGCCGACTTCTGGTACCGAATGGCGCAAAAGCCCGTAGGCTCAACCATACACATACCGCAGCGGCAGTTCATTGGAGAAAGCCGCGAGCTGGACAAGAAAATCGAACAGGCCATTGACAAGGAAATCGAAGACATCATAAGCAAATAAAAAAACGGACGGCTGACCAATGGCCAGCCCCCGCAGTCGAGGAATCGGTAGTCTTTAACTACGGAATCCTCACTGCAATTATATGAAATAATTTTTGAAATTCAAACTAAACTGAAATAGAAATTGCGGATAGAAGCCCATTGGAGTAATAATAAGCCATGTTTTCGACACAAAACTGGGCAAAGAATAATACAAGCGATGCCTTTTATCACCATAACATTATTGATAAAACTATGAATGGTATAATGTTGTAAAGAAACATTCGGGGGAGAAAAATAAAAAGCCCCCAGCCTGTTAATAGTCATCTCACCTACATATTAACGCAATACGAAGTACCGCACGACTGGGGGCCAATTCCCTCGTTGCGGTACTTCTTTTTGCGTTTATGTAAGTGAGATATTGCAAAGATACAAAATATTATAATGATGAAGATAATTGAGGTCTTGAAATTTAACAGGGAGCTGATAAAAAGGCTCAAAATAGCGGGAATACGCCTGGAAGACGAAGAGTTTGTGGACTTATATACAGATTACACCAACTTGCTGAAGCGTGGGGAGAAAGTATCATATATTGTTGCCCTGCTTTCGGAAAGGTATGCGGTGAGCGAGCGTAAAGTGTACACACTCATCAAGCGATTCAAAAGTGACTGCAAACCGCTTGCAGTATGATTTGGTGAGATTGTTCTTCTGCTTCACCGAAAATGACAACCTTTGTCGCACAAAATAAGTGCGATAATGAGAAAACAACATCTTTCAGCACCGCTTCCATTCCAGGGACAGAAGCGGATGTTTGCCCGGGAGTACATTAAGGTACTCCAGCAGTACCCTGATGGTACAACCTTCGTGGATTTATTTGGCGGCAGCGGTCTGTTGTCGCATATCGCCAAGTGTCAGAAGCCGAACTCCACCGTTGTGTATAATGACTTTGACTGAGCGTACCCACGGGTATGTGGATTATATCACGTTGTCTTCATCTATTTTGTTTTCAATGAAGTATGCCACGGACTTTTCAGACCTGGAGAAAGATACTTTATATAATAACATAAAGGGAGTGGATTACCCACCCTGCGACGACTATCTCGATGGGCTGACCATTACCTCCTGCGATTATAAGGAAGTATTTGAGCGTTACAAGGACGTACCTGGCGTTGTGTTCCTCGTCGATCCGCCCTATTTGAGCACGGACAGCAAGACCTACAGAATGTATTGGAAACTGTCCGATTACCTTGATGTGCTGACAGTTCTCGCTGGGCATAGATTCATCTACTTCACCTCGAACAAATCCTCCGTCATAGAGCTGTGCGACTGGATGGGAAATCACCCTAACCTTGGCAACCCTTTCAGGAACTTGTCGCCTGCTGACTTGCTCGATATATTCGAGAGCCACGGCATAGCCAGAAAGAAACTGAAGAACGAACTCCAACTCTTTATGCAGGGTGAGCGGCAAGTGGAGAAATACCGCGAGGTAGGCATAAACTGGTGGGACTATTGTGGCTCCGTGCTCGTCAATAGTTATCCCACCTACTTTGAGAAGCTGCCGCCATTGTTAGCGAGGATAAACCGTGAGAAGCGGAACAGCAAGAATTATGTATTGTTCCTTGGTGAAACAGGTGCGGAGAGCAACCAGACACCATGCCTCAGCCTTGTACAATTTCAAATTGACAAAGGTGAGCTGATATTGTCAGCCTACCAGCGAAGCAGTGATGCGAACCTTGGGCTGCCAGCAGATATATACCACCTCTATCTCATGGCACGCCAGATAGACCTACCATTGAAGAACATCACACTGAATCTCGGAAAGGTACACATATACGAGAATAATTTAGAGCGAACAAGGCTACTGCTTGATGGTGATGAAAACGTGAAGTTCGACTTGAATGTGTGAGATTTTTATCATTAAGAAACTTAAAACGCCCCAGAGTCTTCTGAGGCGTTTTTAAGTTATGTGTGGGGAAGTCGAAAAAAGAACATTTCGTTTTACGAAACACATCGCTTCGTTTTGTTTTTTCGGAACGTTTCGTTTTGCGGATTATACATGTTTGTGTCTTTTTTCGTTGAATGTTAGTTTGATTGTCTTTTTAGCGCAGCCGTGAGCCATGCGGCTACTGCCATTGCCACGACTGCCACCACTGGTTCTTGTTCTACGCACACCGCCCCTACCAACATGGCAGCGGTGACCATGTTTACCCTTAGCACGGTACGGCGTGAGACGCTGTACTGGCAGATGTTAGAGTAGAACAGACTCTTTGCATTGAGCCATAGGTTGACACTGTTTACACACTCTTGCCAACGCTGCTTGAGCGTAGGCTGCTGCTCCACCTTGTTGGGAGCGAAGCTGATCATGGTTTGTTGCATTTCCATTATTTTTGATACATTGCCACGGATTCTGCCGTGGCGCAGAGATACAGAAAAAGGCGGCTGCACATCCCGCTGTATCAAAAATAATGGTTCACCCGAAGGGCTACTTAAAAATTTTTACGGAATGGCAGACCGCCACTATCGATGTTTAACTAAATTACAATAAAAAAAGCCCGAGCCTTTCTATCTTGCCGAGCGTTTGACCGTCGCTCTTCGGAATGGTAACACCATTATTTTTGATACGTTGGCAAAGATAGGGTGTTTTTTTGAACGGTGCAAGTTTTTCGTTGTATTTTTTGCGATAATAATTATATTATTCGCACATTTTCATTAGTTCATTTCTTGCTGTATTAGCTGAAGTAAAAGCATTTTTCCCTTCAAAAACGAAAGTTGTATCCTGTTCAAACTTTCCTTCTTGCCAAACAATGGTCATAAAAGCAAGTTCTTTTTTCTTTCTTTTCTGCCATAGAACGGAGAAGATTCCAGCAACTAAGAACCTACCTAATGTTACTCTACGTTCTATTTGTGATGCGTCTTCTATTTTTATATCCTTTATACTGTCAATTTTTATATCCCCATTTTCAATATATTCTGGATAATATGTTCCTATTATTGGGATTCTGTAAAATTTAAGAGTCTTCTCTTTTAATAATACATAGACATTTCCTATGCTTTCGTTTAACTGCGGATGCCCAGCGACATACATTCCAACAGGTTTGAAATCATCATAAGATAACCCTTCTTGTTTAAGTTTCATCGTATTAGCTTTGGTTTTTTTATTATCAATTTTAATTGAGATAACAAAAACAACGATAAATAGAACCAATATCCACCAGCCTAAAGGTGTAACATGGAAATCACCGCTGTCATCAATATCACAAGAAGTAAAAGTAGTGATGACTAAATATAAAAAAAGTCCCTTTTTCATTTTAATATTATTTTTGAAAGTAAATTCTGTGCGTGTGTGAGCAACAATGCTCAAGCATTTGCTTCTCTTAATATTGCAAGTAATTCTTGCTCATTGATTACTTTTATCTCAACCCCTTGGCTTTGCAGGGTTGCTATCTTTTCCATTTTAGATGGTCCTGGCTTATCGCCTACAACAACGATTTCCGTTCTTTTAGAAATAGCTGTATTGATGTCAGCACCCAATTTTCTTAGTATTTCAGATACTTGCTGTCTGCTACTGAAATGTTGCAAATCACCCGTGAGAACCACCCTCTTTTCGAAGAATATCGTGCCCTTATTTTCAACTTCATCTTCACTGAGAGGTTGTAATGTATCATGCTGAACTCTTTTACCTGAAAAGGCTTTTTGGGGGTTTTTCGGTTTCTCATGTGTCTCAGGCAATTTCACTCCATTGATAACAAGAACCATTTCGGCACATGCCGTTGCATCTGCCAAAGCATCGTGGTGGTTGGTGAAAGGGATATTAAATTTTTGACAACTGTCAACGAGATTATGACCTGTTAGCTCGTATGTATCAATTCCTCGGCACGGCACATGTTCAATGCCATAATAACTTATTTGTTTTCGCAATACATCCAAATCAAAAGCCAAACCGTGCGCAACAATGGTCTGACCTTTGAAGTAATTTTCTATTTTTTGCCAAAGTTCTACAAAGGTAGGTGCATCTTGCACCATCTCCATGCTAATTCCATTCACAAAAGTGTTGATATTCTCACTGTTGTCAGGAATTGGTTTGATAAGTGAATAATACTTTTCAACAATCACATTATCTACTACACGAGCTATTCCAATGGCGCAAGCACTGGTTCTCTCACTGGTCATTGTTTCAAAGTCGAAGGCTGTAAATGTTAGTTTTTCCATGAGATTAAAAATTTATATTACTTAGCAAAAGTACATACAAATGTTTAATCACGCAATTTTTTATTATCATATTTAGCGTAATAATGATAACGTAATCACTACGACGTGCCACACAAGAAGAAACAAAGCGTATGCTCTCCAAGGTGGGAAACATGCGCTTTGGGTAAGGCGAGCGCCTGTAAGTTTATAGGAGTTCGCAGAAGTAGCCTGTCTTTTCCTTGTCGATGCCGTCGTCGGAGACGTTGAGTTCTATTTTCTGGCAGATGAACCTCTTGTTGTCGAAGACGTAGATTTTCCTCGGGTCGGGAACATCATCGGTAAGGAACTTGATGACAATGGTGTGGTGAGCATCCACATGCACGTTGGAACTGAAGTCACCAAGGGAGGAGGTGTTTCCCCACAGCAGGTCGGGACTCTCGCTGACATGCAGGCTCAACGAAGCATTGTCTTCAAATCCCGGTCCGGGATAAATGCGGTACATACGACAGTCGGTGTAGGTGACAGGCGTCCTATATCTGAAATATTCTCCATCGTCGTTACGGTTGTAGTCGAACATGCCAAAAATAATTTTTCTATTCGACACCCCCTTACCTTGGAACATAACGAACATGGCATCGGCAGCCTCGCCCTCGTTGGACTCTTTCTCTACACCTCCCTCTATGGCATTCTGAACGCTTAGGTAATAGTCGCCCTCTTCATCGACGCTCATTTCCTTTAAGCTTGCCTCCTTCTCGTTGGTGGTAGACGGAATGTAATACGCTACCTTTGGATATCCCTCGAATTTGATGCCAATCTTCTGCAGGGCATCTTCCTCCTTGAAGAGCATCTTCATGGTGACGGCTACTGGAGCAATGCAAAGCTCCTCGTACTGGTCGCTCTTCACATTTCGCACAATGGGATTGAAGAAGCCGCATGGCAGCACCTGTCCGACCTTCCGCTCTGGGTCTGGAAAAGTCTCGTCAATCTCATCGGCATACACATAGTATAGATCTCCGATCTTCTGTATGGTGGTACGCTTTTCCCTGTCGCCCATCTTGTCGAACTCAACGAGTCCCTCTTTGACGGTGAACGCACTCAGTACGTCGGGCGACACCACCTCACGCCACGACCTGTTTGCCGAGCCACTTAGTCTGAACCTCAGGTTAGAGGTGAGCACGTTCTTGATGCCATCATCGTCATACTCTGTGGTGAACGTCTCCACATGTTGATATGCCACGGACTCGTTCTTGAGCAGCTCGTTGGCTGAGACGATTCGGACACATCGTTGCTGCTCATCGAAGAGGATGGTGGCATTGAAGAGTTTTCGTATCTCCTCAATGAACTTGTAGACCGTCCAATGCGGCAGGGCATCCTTGATTCTTAGCGAGCGTGTGGCGTTGGCAATGAGTAGTCTGTTCCATGGTTCTTTGTCGTAATCGTTTTGTAGCAGGGTGTAACCCTCGTTTTCTATGACCTTTCGTAGCACGTACATCAGGTTGGGTTGCACGGCAAGGTTGTACATGAACGCCCTGTTGCCACCGTGCCATGTTTTTCCGTTGACACTCCAGTTGCTGATGTCGCCCACGCAAATTCCATTCGAGCAAGTGTCGTTGGTTTCGTCCCATATCGGGTTGAACGCTGCGATGCCCGGCTGTCCCACGAAGTTGCTTTTGGTGAGGTCGATGAGGAGGAATGCCCTTCGTGCCAACTCCGTTCGTGTGGGTTCATCGAGCCCCAACTGTGCGTACGGCTCTTTGTCATATCCGTGTGTGATGGAGACTGGAGGAAAGTTGATTTCGTCGATGTAGTGGTTCTCGAACTTAGAGTTGTACTTGATACGACTCTTTCCACCCACGATCTGCACCTTTACCGTGTCGTTGGTGATGGCAGTGATGATGCCCTTTCCCTGCATGACGAGTCGGTTGTCGACGTAGAGAAGACATTGCTCAAAGGTGGTTGCCGTTTTCTTGACGTCGAGCCTGTGGACATTGGCGAAGAGTCGCCTGTTGGCATCAATCTCCATGGGGAAGATGATGTCGTATGAATACGTACCCGAATCCTTGACGAATGGGTTTTCGAGTGTTACCTTGATGTTGTTTTTTGTTGACGGATAACCTTTCTTGCCGTCTAAAGTACAGAGGAGCATAGGTGTTATAGTTTACGAGTTGACGAGTTTACAAGTTTACGAGTTGTTAGACTTTTTAGTTGACGAGTTTACAAGTTTACGAGTTGATAGACTCAAGCTGGTTGGACTCCCCTCCTTGGGAGGGGTTGGGGGAGGCTTCCTATTTACTTATTCTGTTGCAGCTTATCCCAGTGGCGTTCTTCTTTTTTGAAATCGTGCATGGAAACGTTGGCGGTGATGCCACCGTCGAGCAAGGCGCCCATGCGGTCCAACGTCTCGTTCATCTTGCCGATGACACCGCTGAGCTCCGCATTGTCGGTCTGGACGTTCACCGTTGGTGCAGACACCACGGTAGTGCCTGTTCCCAACGACTGCGACACGTCCGCCGCCGTGAGCATTCCGATGGTGTTGTTGCGCTGCGCCCTGTCAATCAGCCTGAGTGCAGGCAAAAGCTGAGGGTTGTTGACCGCCCTGTGATTGGCGACGAACTCCCCTTGGTGTACGATGCCAGCCTTGCGGCGGTAATCGCTTCCGCCTGTGAATCCACCCTCGTAGTAACCAGCCTCTTGTGCCTGCTGCTGCTTCTTGATGGTGGCAATCTGTATGGCGCCAGCCGCCATTGCCAGTCCTGCGGCAATGGGCGCCATGACCAAGTTGGCAGGTGCCGGGATGCCCCTCATGACCGACGCATATGCCGAGACGGCACCCAATGCCGTCTGTGCGATGGCTTGCGCCACCTGCATGTTGGCTTCCTTGCGCGCGTACTTCGTCTTTATCTTCGCCAGTTCCTTTTGCTTTTTGTCCTCGAGCTTTCTTGCCAGTGTAGCGTTCTTCCCGGCATGCTTGATCATGCGGTCGTACTTCTGCTGTGTTACCTTCTGCTCGTAGTCAGACTGTGCGGCATAATACGAAGACATGGCGCTCATGATAGGCGTTATTGCTTCGTACGCCATTTGGAACTTCTGTCCCATCTGATCCACCATATCCGCCGTTGCCTGTCCCATTGCCGCCATTGCCTCTTGGTGCGAGATGACGCCATTTGCCTCCATCTGTCGGATGTTCTCCATGACAGAAGAGAACTGCACGATGTCGGAAGTGAAGTAATCGGTGACCGACTGACCGTCGGGATGGTCGTTCTGATAGTCAGCCTTGGCGTTGTTGGCAGCCGTCTTGTGCGCCCTGTCCACCCTGCGTTTGAATTTCTCACCCTTGGAGTCGGTCAGGTTCTGCTCGCTCTTACGCCATTCGAACTGCTGCTCCACCTCTTTGCGATATTGCGCATACTTCGTGGTGATCTCCGTTTTGCGCTGCTCGTATTCCTCGTGTTTCAGTTCACCCCCTTTGTACAGACTTTCCATCTGTTGAAGTTCGTATCGTTCCATCCACTTGAGCCGATTGACCGCCAGGGCTTTTTGCTTCTCCACGTCCTTTTCGCCATATTCCTCTTGCAGCTGTGAGAGCAACTCCTGATAATGCCTCGCATTCTCAATCTTGTGCATGCCCTCTCGCTGCTCGATCTCCGCTTGGAGGTCAAGGTACTCTTGTGTTCCCTTGTTGTACAGCCGTTGCCTCTCGATGAGTGCATCCAGCTCGTTTTGGTACAGTGCCTCGTTGAGCGCCTCTTGATTCTGATAGAGCGACTTTCCCTTCTGGTCGAACTCGCTTTGCAGCTGCAGGGCGAGGGAGTCATGCCTGTACCTTATCTCCTCTTCGGTCATGCGTCGCACGTCATCGTTGTACTTCATGAGGAGTTCCTCCTTTTTTCTGAGCAACGCCTTTGCCTCTTCCGACTCTGCGCCATTGATGCGTATCTGCTCATCGAGCGATTGCATCTTGATGTCCTTTTCCTTTTTTCGGAACGTTCGCAAATCAATCTCCCCTTGTGCGTACTTTCGGTAGTTCTCCACCAGTTCGGCATCTGTGAGCGCCTTTTGCGCCTGTATGGCATCCTTGAGGTTTTTCTTTCGCAATGCCTCCTGCTTGCGTTGCAATGCCTCACGCTTGTGTTCGGCATTGGCTTGCGCCTGAAGGGCTGCCTTCCTTTTACGTTCTTCTTCTTTTCTTTCTTTCTCTTCTTTATCTGCTTCCTCTTTATTTTTCTTTTCTAACTCTGCAGCTATCTTTGCATTCGCTGTTTCAATTTTTTTTTGAAGCATCTGATACTCATGCTCGAATATCTTTTGTTTTTTATCCAGCTCCTTCAGATCGGTATTAAGGTCAAATTTAACCTGATCGTTTATGGTTCTCTTGTGTTCGACCACCTGCAATGAGCCATCTTTCCCTTTAACATAGTCCGTTCCTTTGAAGATGTTTTTCCAGTTATTTGCAGAAGCTTCAAAGGAAGCCTTTAATGAATGCCACGCAGCACCCCACCAACTTTCAAGATACTCTTTTTTCATCTCCTCTTTCTTGCGTTGGATTTCCTCCACCTTTGCCAATAGAATCCTTGCTTTTGCTTGATCCAAAATCATATTGGTGAGGTTGGCGATTGATGTTGCCGCATTCTGTGAATATATATTCTCTAAGGAGAGATTATCAAGGTAGCCAGGGTATTTTTCCTGAAGTTTTTTAATTGCATCCATACGCGCTGCATCAGAAGCCGATTTGTCTTTCGCGACTTTGACAAGACTGGACATCTCAACGATTTCGGACCGGCACTGTGTGGCAGCTTCGGCGTTTACCTTGTTCAGTTCCTTTTGCGCCTCTGTCGCCTTGTCCGTCTTACTGATGAAGGCGACGATGACACCCACGAGTGCTGCCATTGCCGTTGCCGCTGCCACATAAGGGTTTGCCTTCACCACCTTGTTGAGCAACGTCTGTGCTGCCGTTGCCAACGAGATTTTCCCGGTGAGCAGTGCGTAGAGACCCGAGGAAATCTTGAGCGTCGCATTCTTTATGGCGATGACTGCCGTTTCCGCCTTTTCTGCGGCTATGTTCCACATTTTCACCACCTTGTTATTTTTCTCCTCGAATGCTTTTAACTTCAACAACAAGGTATAAGTGGCGATCGCCGTAGCCAGCGGAACCAGCACCTTCCAATACTTTGTGGAGTAGTTGATGAGCTCACTCAACGCTTGGACTGTGAAGGATGCCGTGGAGACACCATACTTGGCGATGGGCAGGAGTTTTTCGCCCAGCTCAAAGGTGAGCTCGTGAAAACTCTTTTTCGCCTTGTCAAGGCCCGCCTGTACCGTGGAGTTCTGCACGTCGAACTCATCGATGACCGACTTTCCCTGACGGTAAGCGTCGTTGGCGAGCTGCTGCCGCTTCTTCACGAGGTCAATCTTGTCGGCAAGCGTGGTGAGTACGCCTGTCGCCCTCGTACCGTCAAGTCCCATGTCCTGAAACATCTTGGCGAGTACTTGGAAGTCGCCCTTCTTTTTCAGCGACTCCAAGAGCGTGAGAACCGCACCGTTGGCGTCCTCCTTGAGCATCTTGGAGAACTTGCCCACCTCAATGCCTGCAATGTTAGCGAACTTCTTGGTATTGGTGGTCATCTTCGTGAGCAGCTGTGAGAATGCCGTTGCCGCCATCTCGTCTTTCTGCATGTTCTCATCGAGCACTGCGCCAAAGCCCATGATCTGCGTCTGGGTGAGACCGAACTGCTTGCCAATTCCTGCCACGCGAGCCGTGAACTCCACGAGGTAGTTCGCCTGTGCTGGGGAGTTCTGCGCCAGTTCGTTGATTGCCGAGCCGGTGGCGAGCATTGCCCCACGGAGTCCCATTCGCTGATCCTCTCCGAACGCCATCGTTAGCTTTCCGATTTGGTCCACTGCCTTATCCCCGAGGTCATCGCCCAACGCCACGCTGATTTTGTCCGCCGCATCGACGAACTCCTCTATGCCCTCCTTCGAGGTGATGCCCAAACGTCCTGCCGCTCCAGCCAACTCGTTGAGTTGCTCACGCGACGAGCGTGTGTCCATCTTTTTGAAGTCCTCGTTCATCTGTCGCACCTGCTCATCCGTCTGCCCTGTATATTTTCGGGTGTTCGCCATGACATCCTCCATGGAGGCGAAAGCGTCTGAACACATGCGCACTGTCTGCGTGAGCCCGGTGAGTGCTGCCCAACCCTGTACGATAGCCCCCCAGTTCTTGTTCAGTCCGTCAATGAATCCCCTGACGAGTCCTTTGCGCTGTTCGGGTGCCTTGAGTTGGTCGTTGACCTCCGCAATCTGCTTTTTCAGTCGCCTTGACTTCTCCGACAGCTCATCGAACGCCTTTGTGCCGTGGCTCGTCTCACGGAGTTGCTCGTTGACCATCTGCAGGGCATATTCCAAGTCGCGCATGGTTGCCCCACTGAGGTTTCTCAGCGTTTGGTCAATGACTTTATTCTCTCTTGCCACCACCGCTTGGTCTTTCGTGATCTGCTGTATCTCCTTGTCATATTTGTCGATGGTGAGGTTCACTTGTTTTTGTCGTTCGTTGACCTCCTGTATACGAGTGGTAACCTTCTTGAGGTTCTCGGCATGCGCCTGATACGCTTTCGTGTCCGGCTTGGTCTTCTCCATCTCCTCTCGGATGGCAGCTGCCGCCGTTCGGAGTTCAGCCAGCGACGCCCCATTGACATCCGCTAACACGGCGTTGACCGTCTTTGCCGCCTCTGCCACGCGCCTTGTCTCCGTTGCAGCCTCTCCAGCCGAGCCTTTAAGTTCAAGGATGCGTGCGTTGGCTTTCTGCATGAGCGCATCCAATTGTCGGAACTCCTCCTCGTTGGTGACGTTCGCCATCTGCCGCCTGAGGTTGCGCACCGACTTCTGCAACTCCCCGAGACTTGCCTTGTCCAAGTTGCTGAGCGTGTGAATGGTGTCCTGCACGCTGCTTCCGAATGCCTTGATAGCGGCACTCTGCTGCCTTATCTCCTTGTTGAGCGTGCGGAGGTCTTTCGCATCGTAGTCCTTGCCGCTTAACAACGTGTCTTTTTTGCGTTTCAGCTCGTCCAAGCGTTCTTGCATGGTTTTCAACTCATCCTTCGCCTGCTGGGCGTTGAGCCTTACGACGGTCTCAAATTCTTGCGTATTCCTTGCCATAAAAAAAGCTATCCTTGATTTTTTGTCAAAGATAGCCCTGTGGAGTGGGGGATAAAAATACGGTTTTAGTTGACGAGGAGAGGAGTTTACAAGTTGACGAGGAGACGAGTTTACGAGGTGATAGTTTTTTAATTCTTATCTCTCGTCAACACAGCTACGATGATCTAAGTAATTAATAGTAAAACAAAACCAGTTACTGTCATCTTCTTATTATTGATGATTCTCTTTGATTTGCTCGCACACCCATGCGGATATATTAGCAGGGTTTGCCTGCTGTAAAAGCTTTTCTGTTTCTTCATCAAACATTACAGAGTGTTGATATGTTTTTTTTCCACTGTGTAAAGGTATCTCGAAATTCGATAAAATTCTATACACACCTGCAGATGATACGCCAGTAGCAGCAACAATCTTTGTAATGGGTGTTTTCTTAATATATAGATCGATAACGAGTTCTTCTGTCTTTGTCATCATTACTTTTATTTTAATGGCACCCACCGAGTAGGTGAGTGCCGTTGTTACTCTTAATCTTCGTTGTTGTCAATAAGACCAATCACATAGTTTTTCGTGTCGTAACTATATTGCATTGTTCTTTCCTTGATCGTCTCAACGTACACATCACCGTCTGCAATAACTATTTCATCGTCATCGGCTGATGCTATCGCATTGTATAATTCTCTCAAGTCCTTCATGTACTCTTCGATTCTGTCAAGACCATCTTCTTCATCTGCCAGCTCATCAATATAACTTGCAGCACCTACTTGTTGCAAGAAGTCATCTTGACTCATGTTCGCTTCAAACTGAAGGTAGTTCTCACCATAATCGCTTGCAGAACGTTCAAACGCATCGTATGCTCGGTTGTTGTCTCTGCTCCAAAGCTGCCAACCGTCACGCTTTGTGAATATCTCAATATCAAGATGATATTCTTCGGCAAGATTTTCTGCTTGCTCGAAATCGTCAAAGCCAATAATAGCCTTTTTCAAACACTGTGGATAACCGTTCAAACCAGTAGTCGTTTCGATAACTTGTAAACCATTCTCGCTTGCAATTTCATTAATTGATTTCATAATCTTTTATTTTTAGTTGTTATTATTTTAATTTTATATGGCAAAGATAGTAATAAAAATTGAAATAACGGAATATTACATTAAAATATCTCATTATTTAACTTTTATTAAATATTAAACCAACAAATAAAAGATTTGTTTACACTTTACTATATGATCCGTATCTTGAACAATCTCACAATCAGCAAGATAACCAGCACCGCAGCCACACCCATTGCCCAGCCGCCAGCGTCCATTTTCCACCGTTGCCATTTGGTAAGCTGTTTCTCCACAGGGTAAGCCACGCGAATGCTGTCACGTTGCATAACAGTGTCTACTTTTACGTGGTACACGTTTCTTAACCTTTCCCGCCAATGCGTCTTTGTCAGATACACTGTGTCACCTTTTGCAGCAATGAACACGCTGTCACGAAAGTACACGCTGTCCCACCGCTGCACTGTGTCCACCCTCATCTTATATAGCGTATGGTACTCGGGTACAGGCACATATCTCACCGTCTTGCAACCAGTCAGACAAAGAAGCCATGATAACACGAATAATATTGATAACGTCTTCATTCTCATGGTATAAAGGTACAAAGAAAAACGCAATACACATGTAATGAAGTCATAAAATGTAACAAAAAAAACAGGGGGTTACAGCTTTCCGTACCCCCTCTTTATCATCTCAGACACAAACTCAGAGATGTTACTCGGTCTCGCTTTCCTAATGATACGATCGGCTTCCTCATCAAGCCCTACGGATATTCTCCTCGTGGGCTTCCGCATCTTCTTCTTCGGCACGTTGTTGGCGGACAATATCCTGTATATGGTCTGCTCCGATCTTACGCCTGTCTGCGCCATTATCTGCTTTATACTATGCTTCCGTCCACGATAAAGCCGTATTACTTCTTGCTCTTGCTCAATACTTATCATTTCCTTTTCGTTACAAATTCCGCTGCCTTACGCAACGATGCCGCAAGGTGTTCAGCATCCGTTTCTCCCTCTATCATCAACCGCCAGCGTGGCTCATTACGTCTGTACAGGCATAAGCGTTCATCGGCTTCGTTGTACTCGTAGCCGTATGGTTGTGAGAAACATTTACTGCTATGATACTTTACCGCCCATTCTCCAATTTCTCGCATCACACGTGCTAACTTTGTCGCTGAAGGATTAGGCTTGTCGTCTATAATGATTACTTTCTGTGTCTCGTTGTACTTGCCGTCCTCAAATCTTACCACTATACCCTCTTCAGTATCTGTCAATACCCAACCATTTGGCTGGGTATTGCTCTTCTGCATTACGTATTTATCCATACTCTTATAAATTAGTCCAGTATGCCATACCGTTGTTTAAGTTCACGTTATACCTTACGCCTGTCTCCTTGCTTGTCAGTACCTCATAACAGGACTTCACGTTATCGTTATAGCAACGGCTCTCCATGAACACTCGTCCGTCATTCATCTCTACGATACTATGATGATAGCAAAGCTCACACTTGTTAATCATTTCTAAGGTCTCTCTTCTAAAACCATTCTCACATGCGTACTTCATAATTCTCTTACAGTTGTTACGGTGTGTCTCACCTTTCTTAATTGTTTGTTATTTGTTTAACTATTGCAAAGATAATAAGTTTTCCTCAATAATCAAAACAAAATAATCATTATTTTGATACACTCTTAATAATTTAACTTTTATTTATAGTTTACGAGTTGTTAGTTCACGGTTGATAGCCACAAGTATGAATTATGAATTGTGAATTATGAATTATGATCTGCCCACCTTTCCGCTTCCCATCGTCTCCTTTTCACCAGTCCTCCCAGCTGTTTCCCGCCGCTGTACACCCACTTCATGAACTCTCGTTGTATCTCTTCCGTGGGCGCATCGTGCATGATTTTCTTTAATAGGGTAGAGCTTTTGAGCTTTCCAACTCCTAAATTGTAGGTAAACGACACCAGTGCATCAAACTGCCCTTGCGTCTTTACCTTTGGTATGCCGTTTATGAACTTTTCCACGAAGAAAAGGTCACGCCTTAATAGTTCTTCCGCCTTTTCTTTTGTGATGCGCATGCCTGCCTTCACATCGCCTGCGCTGTGTCCGTAGCCAATGGTGTACCACCGTTCGGCTTTCGTTGGCTTATATGCCACTAATCGAAGCCCCTCAAATTCTTTTAGCTTCTGAATTAACAGATTACTTGCTCTGAGTCTCATCTTCATTAAAGTTGTCACGCAGACGTTTGTCTACATAATTTTTTACTTCTCCCCACTTACTCTGCACATAAATGCCGACGCCAAATATAGAACCAGCGTACACAAGTGTTTGACTCACATACCAAAGTACGCTATCCTTTAAGTCGCCGCCATTCAAGAAGAAGCTCAAGAAAGCCATCGCTACACCACTTGTTAGCAAGGCTATCGCTGAGCCGTACTGTATCCATTCTTTCGTATTTCTTTGCATATATCTTTTATTTTACAAAATCGTCCCTCGAGATTTCTTTTAGTTTACAAGTTGATAGTTGACGAGTTGACAAGTTGTTAGCTCTCCGCCTATCTTTTCTCCTCCCCTTTGGGGAGGTTGGGTGGGGCTGCTTCTTATAGTATCATCATCGCTCCCACTGCCGCTCCTGCCACGTCTGCCAATAAATCGTGCAAGTCGAACGTATTACCCTCCTGCCCCTCATCGTATAGCTCTCTTCCAACTCCGATGAGTACAGCAAAAGCAAAGCCAGCTAACATGCGTTCTACCATGCAACAAGGCAGCAGTCGTGCAGTGAGATAGGCGACGAACAAGCAGGCATTGAAGTGCAATAGCTTGTCCGTGCCTATACTCGAAAGTCTCTCTATTAAATTACGCATAACAGACCGCTTGACATGATTGCTACACCGATGCCCACTAAAACACGTTTCCAATTCCAACAGCCACCGTAGATGAGTACTTTACAGAATTCAAGCGCAGCTAATGAAATGGTGCTTATAACAGCTGCCATGCCCACAATTCCCCAACCGCCAGCTTCGGATCTGAGGTTAAAATAGTTTCCTACACCAATGCATAATGCAATGAGGAAAAACACTACCAAGTACTTCCAATTCTCTTTCTTTACTTCTTTCATTTTTTTTGTTTTTTAAGTTTGTAAGTTTATAAGTTTATTAGTTCACGAGTTTACAAGTTCACAAGTTGCCGAGCCGTTAGCCCAGCCATTTACTCCCCTCCCTTTCGGGGAGGGGTAAGGGGGAGAGGCTGCTCCCCTCCTTCGGAGGGGTCGGGGGAGGCTTTATAATTGAAAAACAGCCACCCGAACATCCTTACCGACAGGTAATAAACAAAGCACCACAGCATAAGCCATGAGCCAGTACTTCTTTCCACCATATCAACGAGCAGGCGTTTGTCGCCTCTGAATCTATCTTTACCGTCACCGCCTAAGTCATACATCGCATCGTGCAATTCACAGCACGCTTGGAATTTGTCAAAGAACGGCGGCTTAACACCGAACACGCCGCAGCCATTTATGCCAGCCCGCCACAGAATGCCTTTTAGATTCATAGTTTTTTAGTTTTTGAGTTCATGAGTTCTTTAGTTTACGAGTTGACAAGTTTACGAGTTGATAGTTTATAAGTTGATAGTCCTCCAGCTGTCTATTCTCCTCCCCTTTGGGGAGGTCGGGTGGGGCTACTTCTTTTTCTTATAGTGTCAGCTTTTCAGGATATCCCT
>QWCJ01000550.1_pt1 | contig 17984 bp, 15 predicted proteins | sample 1972501 | NCBI WGS metagenome assembly QWCJ01 (sample SAMN09866711, study PRJNA288562) | Human vaginal metagenome isolate term2_vaginal, whole genome shotgun... | isolation source: vagina | host: Homo sapiens | place: USA: California
CATTGTCGAGGCGATGAGGAACAACGATAAAAGTATCATACAGCTTGCTACCGCCTTTTGATATTTCTTTTTGTCAACGTTCTTGATGAATCGCATGGCCAGGTAGTTGCCGACAATCATCGCCACGGCAATGCCAAGACCAGCGATGATAATATGCTCGTTAACCAGATTCAGCTTGCCATAAACCACGATTTTAACAACGTGCATCACCGTTGCTGCCGTGGCTTCACTGGCGATGTAGGACACCGGACTTAAATCTAATGTGAGGAACACCGCACTGCTCAGTGGCCCTGAAATGCTCAACATGCCGTTGATGAATCCCGTGACGCAACCACCCACGACCATGGTTGCCGGGTGTTGTGGAAAGTGCAGCTTGCCACGGAGTTTCTGAATGGCAAACAGTATCAAGGCAAAGCCTACAATGATGGTCATGATGTTTTTGGGTGCAATGGAGAAACCGTAAGCACCCAGGGCCGTGAGGGGAATGGATGGCAGCAAAAACCATAGCGTTTTTTTCCATTCAATGCTTTTCCACCCGATGACCGCGCGCGAGGCATTGCTCAGCAGTTGTGCGATGGTACATACGGGAACGGCCACCTCTATGCCGTAAACGGAGGTGACGATGGGTAGCAGCAGCATGCCGCCACCAAACCCGATGGAGCTGGAAAGCATGCCAGCCATGAGGCCTACGATACTGAGAAGAATTAAGGATGTGTTCATTGTTTTGATGTTTTGCAAGTAGTTTTACTGAATGTCAGGTCGCCTTAGTGTTATTGATCACCGCTTTTACGCTGTCTGGATAGAAGGACAATGTTGCGTACATAGGCCACAAATCCGAATGATTGTCCCAGAATCGAGACTGGATTGCGGCGAATGATACCGTATATAACGATGGTGAAACTACCTATCAGACTGATAATCCAAAAGCCGAGCGGGAGGAGGGAGGCATGGCGTCGGTAGGAATAGTACCACTGATAGACAAATCGAAGCGTGAAGCCAGTACTATGAACAGTACCATCAGCATGTCCATGCGTACAACCAATGCCGTTGCAGCAAAGTAAGCAGTGGTCATTAGCATCAAGGTGGCCGTCTTTCTATTTTGCTCTGAGAACAGATTGTTTGTCCATGAAAGCATGATGGCGGCAATGCCACAAGCAGGAATAAACGAAAGCAGGCTCAACAAAATCATGTAGTGTCCACCAGATAACCATCGACAAAGCATTACTAACCAAAGATAAAAAAGTGGTTTATCTGCATAAGGCTCTCCATGGAGAGTGAAGGAAATGAAGTTACCCGACCTGATTGCTTCATCGGCAATGATGAGGTACCTACCTTCATTCGCAGGAGTGAAGTCGCGAAAAATGAGTATGGGAAGAAAAGCCAGTATGATGATGAACCATATCTTCTTATCAATGTCTGGAGCTTTTGCGTCTAGCATGTCATCATGTAAATAATATTAGGTAGAAGTGAAATGGCTACTCCATCTATTGTATTTTACAAAAACAGTGTGCATACTGCAATTCAAATGATGTGATACTTCTCATAATGCTTTTGTGTTGAATGATTGATTCATGCTTTAGTATGACAAAGATAATTTATTTTTCAAAGAAAAGCAAATAGATAATTGTCGTTTTTAGAATCGTCATATATATATCATCACTGAAAGACACATGGTAGGTTCATTTGTTCCCCTTTCTACGGTAAAACCAATAACGGATATTCATAGAACCAAATGCCAAGAGAAAGAAAATCAAATCGTTTTTACTAAATACGTGACAACGTTCCATACAAAACAGAGCAAACACCAATTAGTTTATTACTCAAGGTGAATCTATGTAACAAACAGTTTGTCATGATGTTATCAAGTATTTGTTTTTCCTCGTTATCGTTATCACATCGTTCCTTTGTAGGGTTAGTTCAAAGTTTACAAAACAACGTGATGTCTCAATTTTCATCCATCCTCCACCGAATGCTGGTATAGATACAAACCGTAACAGAAACGTAAAATCGGTTGTTTATCCTCCTACCTTTGCAGCGTAAAACTTTAACAAGATAGTAATTATGGACAATCAAATCATTATTTGGAGTAGTGTTATTTTAATGTTAGGTGTCATCTTCATCATGCGTGAAGCAGTTAAAATGAGAAGGCACACCAAAGGACATAAATTATTTGAGCTTTCAGATGAATTCGATATCTATGACTGGGACGAAGAATAATCAATTGCAAGTGGCTGACCAAACCAAGTCAATATGCCTGTTTCTGGCCGACTATGCCTCATGGCTTTATGGCTGTGGAGCGACCTGCACACGGATAAAGAAGAACGTAGACCGCATGGCCAAGGTGTGGAAGCTAAACATAGAAATGACTATTTTGCCCGGTAGTATCCATCTGGCACACTTTGATCCGGAAACGGGACAATCAAGCGTGTACTTCAAGAAAACGCCGAGCACAGGTATCAGCTTTTACAAAAACACCCAACTGAGCAAACTCAGTTGGGCCGTTTCTGACGGTCATATTCAGTTTGAGGAGGCTCAGACAGAGTTTGCCCGCATCATTTCCGCACCGTTTACCAATAAGTGGGTGGTGCTGTTTCTTGCTTCACTGGCCAATCTGTCGTTCTGCCGCATCTTCGGTGGCGATTTGTTGGCCATGATCATCGTCTTCGTGGCTACGCTGTTGGGATTCCGATTGAAGCAGGTGTTGTTGGAAGAACACGTTGATGTCAAGCTGGTCTTTATGGTTTGCGCCTTCTTTTCTGCCGTCATTGGTACGGCGGGATATGTCTTCGGACTGGGTGAAAAGCCTGACGTTGCCTTGGCTACCAGTGTTTTGTACCTCATACCAGGCATCCCGTATATCAACAGTCTTAGTGATCTTATTCAAGGTCAGTATCTTGTGTCTTTCAGCAGATTCATGAATTCCATGATTCTCACGTTCTGCCTTTCTGTTGGATTGGCTGGTGGCATACTGCTGATGAATCTCAAAATGTTTTAATCGTATAATTATGGCATTCTTTTTATGCGTTTTAGAAGACGCATTCTTTGGGGCTCTGGCAGGCATAGGATTTGCCAGTATCAGCAACCCACCACACAATGCATATCCTTATTGCGCCCTCATCTCGGCTGTAGGCCATGGTGTGAGATATTTCTTGATGAACAACGCCTATCACCCAGAAAGCCTTATCGTAGCCAGTTTTGTGGCCTCTTTGGTCATTGGCTTCATGGCAGTGGCATTGGCAAGAATGGCTAAGTGTCCACCTGAGACATTCTCTTTCCCATCCCTCTTGCCCATGATTCCAGGTATGTATGCTTATCGCACTGTCGAAGCCTTGGTTATGTGTTTGTTTACACAGGATGAAGATTTATTCAATCATTATTTGTATCTTTGTACATCAAACGGATTCACTTGCGCTTTTGACATATTAGGAATGGTGTTGGGTGCCACATTGCCCATCTTCTTCCTCAACAAGATATCCTATCGCGCTACCCGTCACGTTGATTGAATATGATGTAATAATCTGAAAGAGGTAAACTATGGAGCTGAGACAAATAAGATACTTTCTCAAGGTGGCCGAATTGTTGAATTTCTCTGAGGCGTCAAAGGCACTGTTTATTACACAGAGCACCCTCTCTCAACAGATACGCCAGCTTGAGAACGAATTCGACACTATATTGTTTGAGCGAAACAGCCACGAGGTTTCGCTCACCGAAGCCGGGCAACAATTCATGCGATATGCCCGAAAAGTAATAATTGATGTCGATGATTGCACGCAGAAGATGGACGACCTCAAGAACATGCTGACAGGCGAATTGAACATCGGCGTTACGTTCACGTTCAGTCCTTTGCTTACCGAGACCGTTCTGCGCCTCAATGTTTTTTATAAAACCATGAGTGAGCTGATGGATATGTTGCAACGACGGGAAGTTGACTTTGTGCTGGCCTTCAAACCTACAGACAGAAACGATAAGATTGAGAGCCACGTGCTCTTCAATAATCATCTGTCCGTGGTGGTCAGTGAGCATCATTCATTGGCAAAGCGTAAGTCGCTGACTCTTGACGATTTGGCTCCGTACGATGCTGCCATGCCTGCACGCGGTTTACAGGCTCGCAACTCGTTCGACGATATGATTCATAGCGAAAACAGCAAACTTAAAATACGTGTTGAACTCAACGATGTGAGCATCTTACTGAAGCTGATTAAACAGAGCAAGCTCGTCACGATATTGGCCGAAGCCACCATTCATGATGAAGACGGCCTTGTTGCCATCCCGCTCGAAATGGCAGGCAATGATATGGAGGGATGTATTCATCTGCTCAAACAAGCCTATGTCAAAAATTCTGCACGCGAGTTTTATCGCCTCCTCAGTCAGTCAAGAGCCATTCTCAAATATTCCTCTTTGGCCAAATTGCTTTAAGTCTTTTCGTTCAAGAAAAGCAGATACTGCGTTTACCTCTAACCAACAAATCGGGTGGAAGTTAAATACTCAACGATGTATTTATCTTCCACCCGTTTCATGTGGTGTCGTTACTTTCGCGTAAAACTACGCCTCTGGATCAGCCTCTTCATCAACCATCTCGCTGCGTTCGTCTATCTTCATCTGAGCAACGGGCAGTTGGCGATCGATTACGGTGCGGAACGAAATCATGGTTTCGCTTCCCGACAGTCCCAGGGGTTGCAATTTATCATAGATGATGCTCATCAGGTGATGATTGTTTGTGGCATATAGCTTGATAAACAAATCATAATCACCCGTTGGGCAATGGCATTCTACCACCTCTGGAATCTTCTTCAATTCGTCGGCCACTCGGTCAAAATCACTGGGATCTTTCAAGTGCAGACCAACGAAAGCACAGGTTTCGTAGCCAATTTTCTCTGGGTCGAATATGAATCCCGAACCCTTAATCACTCCCAAATTTATCAATTTTTGCACACGCTGATGAATGGCTGCTCCGCTAACATTGCATGCGCGGGCAATCTCCAGGAATGGAGTGCGGGCATCCTCAGCAATCATAGTGAGAATCTTCTTATCTAATGCGTCTAGATTATGATGTCCCATTTTTACTTTTATATATTTTAATTTTATGAATAATGTGCAAATATACTACAAAGTGTTGTTTTCCACAACGATTTAAATATTTTTTGTAATCAATGGTCATTTGGCGGTATTTTTTCTTGACAACCATCATTCTTCTCCTTGGCTTATTTACAAACAAACTTGCTGCTGACCGAAAATACACCGAAAATGAGCGATGTTGATAAATATTTGATATCTAATGTTTTATCGTCTTCATGCGTTGCTTCTCCTCGGTAGTTCACGTTGATTTCAGCCAAAGTCATTGCTTTTCCATACTAATTTGCATGCTTTAACGCTCCAATGTCATCTCTTTTATGCTGCAAAGTAATGCCTCTTGCCGTTTAATCTCATAGCTTTTGCAGGAAAAACTGCTTTTTTTAACCGAATCATCACTTGTTTGCAGCCTGTTTGCCTATTGATTTTTTCCAGATTGAAACTTTTGAAGAGCCATTTTAGAGGCATTATTTGGGTAAAATAATGTACAAATCGTGTCGTCCGTGGCACGCTCATCCATTTTTCAATGACTAATTTATTTGTAAAATTTGTTGTTTGTATTTTTATTCACTACTTTCATTTCTATTTCTGTCTAATTATCGACGTTTATTAGCGATTGAATGGTTGTTAGAATGAAGTTTAAATGTCATTATATTTCAAAAATAATACCTTTACAATTCATTTTTTTTATTTACAGAATTAAACCTTTTTGTTGTACTCTCGTCATAACATAAAATCGACACAGTAATTTAACTAGACTTTAACTTAATAAAAGCGCTTGATTTTGGCCATTTTAATGGTAGTCTTGAGTTTAGAGGTTGACAACGCATATAGAAGCATGCCTAAGAAGGCACTATGCAACAAGACGATAGCCGTGGAGTAGGTGACCTACCCAATCGGGAAAAAATCGCTTTATTGCCAGATAGCTCTTACTAGAGATGGAGGATATTTCGTGACCATAATCAACTAAATGATTAGTTGCGCATAACAGTAGATAAATACAAGAACTGAACTTTTATATATTTAAATGTGATTCAGTAGGAATTAGTTTGTAAGATCAGGATGATTCTGAGCGTCCCCTAAGTGATTAGCGGGCGCTTTTCTTTGGTCTTGTTTAAGACGAATGACTTTTTGTTAATTCTGCTTAAAAATCACTCTGTTTAGGAATTTATTAATGGTAGGGCTTTTTTGTTACTCAAATCAGTTCTCTTTCTCATGAGCAATACCGATGCGCACAATATTTATATCTGTAACGGCGACCATGGCCAGTGACGAATATAAGGCTTGATGTGGTTCTGCACTTGATCCATCATGGCGCGCTCTTTGTGTAGACGTACCTAGTGCATGTTCGCTAATATCGTGCATGGGAGTAGGCTGAACTCGAAACGGTCATTGCGATAATGCTTGAGTTCATGATTGACCATTGATTTACTTTTTGCTTGAACCTCAGTTTGTACATCACAGAAATTGTTTATCTTTGTCCTTTGGTGAGTTGCGCCATCATGCGCTTCGCTGCCAAATAAGAAAGTTATCTAATGCGTCTGCAACGTTTCTACTTAAAAAGAATGAAAAACAGAAAGTAAGAAGCATTTAATCAGATAATAGCCAAACTGTCAAGATGAAAATATATCAAGAAGCGTTCGTTGATGGAATGTATACGGTTCCCGATTTAAAATTGGACTGGGACTCGCTCCTCTCTGATAATTATAATTTATGGGCAAAATACAAGTGTGCTTTACTTAAATTCTATTATTCTCCAAATCATGAAGGAGCATGTTCTGATGTTGCACGGGAATTCAATGACAAGGCATCATCACTGAATGCGCTTATCATGAACTTCGGCCGTGCAGTGCAGAAGGCTGTAGGCGATTTTTCAGTCATGCAAAATAATAAGATGCAATACTGGATTATTTCCATGAATGGATATTATGATGAGAAAAATCACTTCGTTTGGCGGCTGAGACCTGACCTCACTGAAGCAATCAAGAGGCAGCTGGAGAGTGAAGCCAATTTAAAGGAAATGTTTCTTGAGCGTTTTCCCGTAGAATCCTTACGTTCTATGCCAATAGAAAAGTATACGAACCTCAATCGTAAAGACTCTTTTTGCTATTGGCTGGAATCAGGAACATACCGTCTTGGTTCGATCTGGGGTGGTAGTTCGCTGAAATTCGGGATCTATATGTTTGACCAAACACCTAAAGAGGGTATGCCAATAAAGTATGACGATAAATACTGCTGGCAGGCTAAATACAACAGTAAAACAAGTGCGGAAGCCTTCAACATTGTCAGGGATAAGATTGCAACGATAGCAGAAAAAGCCGTTCAGGGTGATTTACAAGGTGTCGAGGACGTTGATTTTGGTGATGTGGTTAAATGGAAAATAGCCTGCCTTTACTCAGACAAGAAGGTTATCAATATGTTTACTAAGGATCTTCTACAGTCAGCTGCGAAGGGTTTTGGGTACAAAGGTGACCTTGAATCACGAATAGACATGAACAATTATATTATTTCACAGTATGACGAGAAACGCGAGTCTTTCTATGATTTCTACATGCGTGTGGGTATTCACTATTTTGGAAAATCCGAACCAGAAAAAACATATTGGCTTGCCGGCTGTTCATTTGGTAGTACGAAATCTCAGTTTGATAGGTTTGTAAAAAATGGAATATGGGAGAGTAAGCATGATGAACATAGCGCTGCGGACCAAAAACTTCTTCCTCTTGTGCAGACGATATCGGAAGGAGACATCATTATATTGAAATCAACTTCCACCAAAGGTAGCCATCATGACCAACCTTTCATGCGAGTAAAAGCAGTAGGCATGGTAACAAGTAATATTGAAACAAATATAATAGGTAGTTCAACATATTGTAGGTGTTCCGTTGATTATATGAATACGGATGAAAAAGACTTTGACGGGGCCTTTTATGGTTCATATCGTAAAACGCTTCACAAATCTGATCGTAAATTGAAAGAGGTTATTGATTATGTAAACCGTTTAATGTCAAGCAAAGATATGCCAAGAGAAAATATCATCCAAGGAAAACAAAAGACGTATGGTGAGTTCATAGAACTTCTCAATGAGAACTATAATCTCGTCTTGACCGGTGCTCCCGGTACAGGTAAAACACACATGGCACAGGAAATAGCAGCAGAGATGGGAGCCGTGACAAAGTTCGTGCAATTCCATCCTTCTTATGATTATACTGACTTCGTAGAAGGCTTGCGTCCTATTGAGAAGAGCGATGGACAGATGGGATTTGAGCGCAAAGATGGAATTTTTAAGGACTTCTGTCGTGAAGCCATTAAGAACTTGATTGACTCTGAAAAAAGTATAGAAAGTCTGACTAAGGAAATGTCATGGAAGGACAGGCTTGACCGTTTTGTAGAAGATTCTATTGAAAACGGCAACAAGTTTAAAACCGTCAATGGCAGTGAGTTCGTCATTTCTGAAATGAGGGGTCACACCATAGTCATTCATAATGAACAGAATGAAAAGACGACACAGGTTGCTGTAAATGCAGATGAAATACTAGAGTTGCTTACTAACGGTGTTCCGCTAAATATTGTTAGAGATATACGAAATTATTTCAACCGCAAATTTGGAACCCAGCCAGACTCTTATGCCTTTGTTATTACAAAGGCTGTTCGAGCAATGAAACATAAGAAGACGCCTGTGGTGGAAGCAAACAAGATAGATAGAAAGCCATTTGTATTTATCATTGACGAAATTAATCGTGGCGAGGTATCCAAGATTTTTGGAGAGTTGTTCTACGCTATAGATCCTGGCTACAGAGGGAAACAAGAACATTTGGTACAGACCCAATATCAGAATCTTGTACCTGAGTCGGATATGTTTGCAAAGGGGTTCTATGTGCCGGAGAATGTCTACATACTTGCAACGATGAACGACATAGATCGTTCTGTAGAGAGTATGGACTTTGCCATGCGCAGACGATTTACATGGAAAGAAGTAACTCCAACAGACACGGAGTCTATGCTTGACGCCATGCCGTGCGAAAAGAAGGCTAAGGCTACCATGCACAGACTGAATAGTGCTATTGCAGAAACTGATGGGCTTGGAGCAGCATATATGATTGGCCCGTCTTATTTTCTGAAACTCAATGAAAACGGAGGCGATTTTAGCAAGTTGTGGAAGATGAACATCGAGCCGCTGCTGAAGGAATATTTACGTGGATTCCGTAAGGCAAACGAGATTCTTGACAGATTCCGTAGGACATACTTTGGTACAAAGGAAGAAATAATAGCTGACAAGGCAGAACTGATAGATGAGGATAAATCTGACAGATAACAACATCGGACAGCCTGATGCCGGAACGTTTCTGAGAGAGGACGTGGCGGCATTGTTCCCAATTGCTGGCAAGACGATTGCAGGACTGTGTGCGGAAAATGAGAACCTTCTCATGTTCCCATATAGCATTGAAACTTCGGATGACATGATTGGTGAGTCTTCTATCATGAGCATACTCAATACCGATGATCCAGACAAGGTACGAATCACTACGGGCAATGTAATGGGCTTCATTGGTGTTGATAATCTCCAAATAAAGATAAAATCGAGATTTGACAAGCGACGAGACGACTATCTACTGCATTATATGCTTCAGAAAGTATTGTCGTTTAACCTCTTTGACCTCAGTCACAACAATGAACAAGAAGACGTCTTTGACTTTATCATGTTCATGTTCCCATACTTCCTGAAAGCAGCTATGCGACAGGGCGTTTATAGGGAATACCAAAACTTCAGACACAACGATGCAAATCTAAAGGGAACCATTGATATTGGACAGCATATTGCCAAAAATGTGCCATTCGTTGGAAACATTGCTTACTCGACAAGAGAGTATAGCCATGATAACAATATGACAGAGTTGATTCGACATACCATTGAGTTTATGAAAACGAAACGATATGGGCAGTCAGTCTTGAATGTTGACCGTGAGACAATGGAGAACGTGAAGGCTATCGTTGAGCACACACCTTTATATAATAAGAATGAACGGGGCTGTATAATCAACAAAAATCTCCGTGCGAAAGCTCATCCTTATTTTACAGAGTACCGTCCGTTACAAATGCTCTGTCTACAGATTCTCAGAATGGATGAGGTCAAGTACGGTGAAAGCAATGACGACATTTGTGGCATCCTGTTTGATGGGGCTTGGCTTTGGGAAGAATATGTCAACACCATCTTGAGAGATCACGATTTCAAACACCCTGAAAACAAACTGCACAAAGGCGGTATCTATCTTTTTGATGACCATAGTGGTATACGCTATCCAGACTTCTATAAAGATGACATGGTACTTGATGCCAAGTACAAGTTATTAGGTAGTTACGACAAGGTGTCAAAGGTAGATGGCGATGACATCCATCAAGTTATGGCATATATGACCGCACTGAAAGTAGATCAAGGTGGATTTGTTGCCCCACTGAATCAGAAACAGTTGAACGTCCCGACTTCACATCTTAAAGGAAGCTCGGTCACTCTATCAATATATGGCATTGAAATTAGTAAGACAGACACGTCTTATATGGACTTTTGTGAGAATATGAAGGAAATGGAATGTGTATTCGTTGAGTCATTGCATTGACACCGTAGATCATAAGTTCAATTAAGAAATGCAATTTTTAGGAAATACAAAAGAAGCGAAAATATTTTTTTCAGAGATAAGGGAGGGTGTCCTTAGTAGAGTAAACCAACAAGTTTTGCATTTCGATTTTGAATCTGCAAGGTTTGTTAACTTAACATTCAGCAAAGATGAACAGACGAACACATTTTAGCGGACAGGCGATGCGTGGTTGGCTGACGTATTTGGCAAATATGGAGAAATACTCAAATTAAGCCTTATGAACCAGTGAGAAAGGTGTGTGAAGAACTTTGACGCGTAACAACATCTTGTGATTATGTTTGAGTTGTCATCAAAATACTCGAACCTTGAGAGTGCAGTGAGACATCTCTATGACGACCAAGCGGGAAAGCTATTCCAGAGAGTGGTCTATTCGAGGGAGAGCTTCTTTAATAAACTCCTCCTCGAACAGGCTCTCACTCATCGGTTTCCATTTTAATGCTGTTTTTGCATGATTTCCATTTTATAGGGACTAATGATTTTTGGCGAAACAACAAAGGGCTTACAAATAATCAATGGGTTATTTACATGTCAGTTTTTTTTGATTATTCATCATCCATACCATCAGGAAACATCATGTTCAAAGCATCTTCAATTGAGTTATTTGTTACTTCTTCCCATTCTTCGGGATTATTCTCATAATCCTCGTACTCTTCTTCCGAGAGATCAAAAATTGTTCTGTCTTCACTCATTGTTTTTTAAATATTAAAGTTTGTTTAAATCTGAGATTGCTTTTGCCTTTAGTTTCTTCGACCAAGGACCTTTCTCAATTTTCCTACTGATTGTTTCTTTGGTTTCACCTTTCTTGTATAGCTTTTTGGTTACAGCCATGAACAAGGAATCGAATCCAAACTCTGTCAAAGCAGAGGCTATTGCACCAGCCAACAATAAGAAGGCTATTCCTCCCAGCATGCCTCCGGGACCTAACATGGCTAATGCTGCCGTTATTGCTGCTGCGCCACTCAAACCTGTCATGGAAATGGCCACCATTAACATAATACCTGGTACACCTAGACTTGCAATTTTATTGACAATTTTGTCCATTTTGCTTGACTTAACCGTGATGTCGAGGGCTTGGTTTGTATAGTTGCAAAGATATGACGACTCTCAGCCATTCGCAACAATGTTGATTCAACATCCACAAATGCGAACAAAGATTTCGCATCTCGCTAAAGTTCATCTAACTTATTATGTCACGCCAAAAGCGATATTTTGGTTCGCATTACAAATAAAACATGCTCGAAAGTATCACATTTCGATTCTTTATTAATATTTTTGCAACAGGGTCTGAAAATAGATTTGATAAATGAGATTTAAACAAGGACAGCTATGTTTTTATGTAATATTACAAGTAGTGCCTGTGACATTGTTGTTGATGCAACTCGTATTGCTCACATCTTTGTTAACGGTGAAAACAAACTGAAAGCCAATCTTGCGTATGGAGATAACCCTCCAACATCTTGGATTTGTAACCCACGGGGATTGGATGAAGGTTATCAAGGTCGTATGAATGGCCAGGTGGGAATGGAAGAAAGTGACTAACCATCAAGTGAGCCATGTTAGCAATGAACGAACCGACAATAAAGTTTTTTTGCAAGATATCCCCATGTCCGTATTTCCGTTTAATTTAAAAGCCATAAAGCATGAAAAATATTGATTACAATAAAATAGAATCGTTGCCCGCTATCACATATAAGAATATGATTTTGCTTGAAGGGGCGTTGGTTAAAAATGAATTCCAGACAAATGCACAACTTCGCAAGTTGCTTAATGTCACAACCGACCGCGCTGTTCAAAAAGTAATAACCCAGCTAAATGAATATTATGGACAGGCAAACAAAGTTTGCCGAGGTCCTAAACACCAGTTACAGTATCGTGATAAGAATTTAGCATTCCCTGAAATAAACTATTTTGACCCTTCCGACAAAGAACTATTGAACAATGTACTAAAACTGGCATCTATTTTCGATGGGTCAATACCTCTCAAATCCATATTAAGTACTTACAAACTTGGCGAAAATGAATTAGACAATATACTCAATAAATTCACTTCTGTGATGGACGTGCAACTGAAAGGACACGAGGCCAAGTTAATTGCCGATTTGTATAAAGCGATTGACTCTAAGACCGTCGTATCATTTTGTTATCCACAATTAGAAGCGCTATATATTCTAAAATGTACAAACAAAATTCATGTTGCACCTTATTTTTTAGGAAGATACAACAACAAGTGGTTCTTGATAGGTGCTGTAATAAATAACCCCAAGAAGCCAAAAACATGTTATCCTTGGACAGTATTCCCTTTACAACGAATCTTAAAAGAAAATTGTCATGAAGAAAAATGCATTTCATACGAAAATGACAATTATAAGCAAATAGACATCAACAGAATAAAAACTTACTACAGAAATGTAATGGGTTTTTATGTTCCCGCTAAAGCCGACGAACCCTTCAAAGAATATATAGAGCCTTTAAAGATTATACTGAGGGTAAGTGACGATATGATGCATTTCCTGGAGGAGAATCCGATACATCATTCGCAGAAGATAAACAAGGAGAATCGGCTTTTGGAAATAACAGTGATTGAGAACCCTTCTCTATATAGGAAATTGTTATCTTTTGGCAACGACATCAAGGTCATAGAGCCCGAGCGCGTCCGAACAGAAATGCATAAAAGAATTGCTGAAACTTTAAAACTTTACGAATAAGAAAACATGGGATTATTTGACTTTTTCTTTAGATGCAACAAAAGTAAGAACAAGGTAGCAAAGAGCAATACCAAATCTTCCCCTAAGAAGACGTATACCCCGCATAAAGTGACAAAAAATAAACGTCCCGATGCTGATGGCATATCAATATCTGACGAATTTGAGGCAACGGTATATGAAAGGAGAGGATATGGTATAATGGTTAACTTTATGCATAACGGCGAACAATATTGCGGACTTTTACTTAATAAAAATATGTCCTATGTAAAAATCGAAGATTCGACTAACCTTTTTTCTGATGGAGAGAAGGTTAGGGTGGTGGTTATAGGATTTGATGAACAAAAACGCATGATGCTTAAACTGAAAAACCTTAAATGGGCAGAAGATATCACCGCCACACCTCAAATTATGAAATACACGGAATGCGAATGCATTGTAAGGGACATCAAGGACAAATATATTGTTGTTGACATAGAAGGATTCGATAGTATCACTGGTTATATCAGTATTGATGACATGTCACATGCCTTTGTCAACCACCCATCTTATATGTTTGAAGAGGGCGAGCGCATATCTGCCATCAGCATGGAGCAAGCAGAAAAAGGGAAAGTGCAGTTGACATTTATGGATACACAAGACACAAGTATATATCAGGTTGGTAAAGATATTGATGTTCGTTTGGTTGGCAAAGATACAGAGCGTCAAAATTTGATTATCCTCACACAAGACAAAAATAAGATGCTTGGCAATGTACCATACGAGGAAATTTCATGGACAAATGACACCTCTCTTCCCCAGCAGTGTTTTAAAGTGAGAGTCAAAAGTATTGATACAAATAATAATCGTTATAAACTTACGTGTAGCATCAGAGCTCTCAAGGACAATCCTTGGGAAGAAGCCATTTATACCAGAGGTATAAGAATTCAGGTTATTGTTGATAATTATACAGAAAAAGGAATCAGCATAATTACAGACGACAAATACAATTTGCCAGGAATAATAAGGAAAGATCAGGTAACTTGGTTAAAGAATGAGAACGAAATCACAGAAGAAGACTATCCTAAGCAATACAGCAAAATTATTGTTTCGGTTCTTAAATTTGTACCTGAGAAGCAATTTTTGTCTTGTAGTATGTGTGAACTGCAAGACAATCCTTGGACACACATCAAGATAGGAGACACCGTAAAAGGTAAAGTCTATAAAAAAACAGACTCATATATAGTACGTCTGAAAAACGGCATAGAATGTGAATGTCACGACAAAGCAAAACTTAAGTTACACAAAGAATGTGAATTTATCATTATTAATATTGACATTCAAAAGAAAAAAGTTGTTGTTAGTTCCCTACTATTGCAAAAAGCAGACTATAATGCCAAAATTGCCTCAGACTTCTTTAAGCGAAGAAGCACCTCGTTACATATAGTGAAATGGGAAGACAAAGACAAGCAAAAAACTTGTGTCCTGCTTCCTCAGAACATTCTTTTTAAAGGAGAAGCCATAGCTCTTCCTTATTTAGGTTTGTGTATTCATATTTTAGAAACCAACATTCCTTTGCATTTTAAAGAGATTATGTGTTCTGGCAAAGATTCGAACATCCTGTTTGTATCAGTCGACATGGCTGATGCTGGTATTGCTATGCCATCTATAGATATCTCAAAGATACAAAGAAGTGAGTTGTGCGCAAATGTCATTTTTGAAACAAAGAATTATTTCATTGTTAATGCAGTTGGTGTTTTAGGTTATTTGGAAAAGCTCGAAAGTGTTAACATAAAACAAGATAAAATGAAAGTCATGTTCGCAAATGAACAAGACAACCCTATGCAGCTTTATAAATTCAATTTGGTAAGTGCTAATATAGAAAATGAATCCAACGATGAATTTCTCACCGAAGACGAGAAAAAAGTTATAGACGAGAAAGATTTGGCTCTCATCAATTCGCTGCAAGATGACATTCCAAGTATAACAAGAGAGAACTGTCATGTTTTCAATGAAGAGGTTTGCTTGGTATATGACAGAGGCTTAGAGACTCAAATCAATCATTTTTATGAAAAAGAAGGGAGTGATTTATCTCAACAGAACTTTTGGCTGTCTATACGAATAGAAGAACAAACGGAAAGGCAAACTGTAGCTATATTCAATAGCAATGATTCTATCTTGTTGTGCAACGTCTCTAATGATTCATTCTTTATCAAAGGGGTATATTGCTCCAAAGAGAAAACTCAGGCACAATCTATTCTGAACCGATTTTCTCGCGGAAACAATCTGGTTCTTCCAGGAGCAAAACTTCGTATTTGTAAGTACTTAAATACAAATAACTTTGATTTTGAGCGATTGAACAACATCCTTACACGGCAATATACTATAGTTTCTAAAATTTTACCGGAACTCTCTTCCAAAGTTAAAGACAGAAAGAAGGAGATAGGTCAAGAGTATTTGGTCTTATCAAGTTTTCTTCAATTCCAAAAGAACAAGGAGCAAAAAAGACTACAAGATTTAGAGTTATCTTTCTGTCCTGATTCTGTTGATTTGGGTACATTCGAAGGCTATACCTGTATAGTGCTGAAGGATGTGGACTGCTCAAGTTTTTTTGCAGAAAATGAAGACAAGCAAGCTGTCAAATTGATTCCTTATGGAACAGAGAAAGGTATCCCTGGTATTTTGGCTAAGGATGACGAAAATTATTCTGTCTATTTTAGGTCGGAAAAAAAATTGTCAGCCTACTGTCATGATGGTTTCACATTGACACCTATGGCGAATGTGTATCATCTTAAAATTCAAGATGATTGCGTGAGAGAATTTGTTTTTAACAATCCGTTGCTTGACAAACTTAACAATGGTACGTTGTGCCCTCCTAAAACAGATGACAGTTTAAAGTTTCTGAATCCCATATTCAATCAAGTTGAAGAAGGCAACAATCAGCCTATGGCTATACGAAAAGCAGTAGGCAATCAAGACATTTTCCTTATTCAAGGACCTCCAGGAACCGGTAAGACTTCTGTCATTATAGAAATAATCCGTCAACTTGTACTAAAAGGTGAGCATATATTAGTTTGTAGCCAAGCTCACTCTGCCGTCAAGAACATTTATGACAGATTACTTGAAGCGGACAATTCTATTCGTATCGGATTTCTTGATGAAGAGAAAACCATGCGAGTCATGTCATTTAAAGATCATCGCAATTTCTTGAAGCGTAACATTCTCATGTTGAAAAACTTGCAAAAAGAAGGAGGCAATAAGATAGAAACTAATATGTCATACAGCGACTATGCCGATTATCTACAAGAGTTTTATCAAAAACAGCATCAGCAACTTTGGGCTGATGCTATAACTCAACTTGACACATGCTCTTCCATGATAGAAATAGCTGATGACTTTCTTAAAGAAATTGAAAATATCAACAATGACGGAGACAACCGCTTTTACATGGCAAGCCACATACATAGTTTGCAAGTGGTGATGGGAACATGTATCGGCATAGGAACCAACCCCACTATAAAAAAGAGTGGCTTAAAGTTCGATACCCTCATCATCGATGAAGCTGGTAAGGCTAATATGGCGGAGACAAATGTTCCGATGAGTCTTGCGAAGAAATACATCTTGGTAGGGGATCATAACCAGTTACCGCCCTATATGGACATACAGGAAGTTGATGAATTCAAAAACTCTGATGAAGCTGAGGTAAAGAATGAGGCAATAATAAAGTCTGCCTTGAGTACGTCACTCTTTGAAGATTTTTTGAACGATCCCTCATTCCCCGAAGAGAGCAAGGTGCTTCTGAACTACCAATACCGTATGAACCCAAACATCGGAAAAATGATTTCAGATTTGTTCTACGAAGGAAAGCTAAACAATGGTACAGGAACCGAAAAACAAACATGTGAGCTGGAAGGTTTCCAAGCTCCCATCACTTTCTGTGATACTGGCAAAACAATGTCTGTACGGCATTACAATCCATTTGAACAAAACACCGGGAGTGGAAATATCTATAATCCTTGCGAAATAGATCTTATCTGCAATGAAATTATTCCAAGAGTAGAAGACTTGCTCATAAAAGATAGTAATCTTTCCATTGGAATCGTCACTCCTTACAGCGAGCAGGTACGCTGTCTGAAAAAAAAGCTGCGAGGCTCCGCATACCATTTGGAAAACTGTGTTTATACTATAGACAACATTCAAGGGCAGGAGTACGATATTGTCATACTCAGTTTTGTTCGCTCATTCAGCGGAAGAGGAACTGTTGGGTTCCTTGATGACCTTCGCCGTCTTAACGTGGCGCTTAGCCGAGCTAAAAAGAAGCTGATTATGGTTGGAAACTTAGAGACACTGTGCCGCCCATGTGCACATCGGACAAATGGATTGGGTGGAAAGCTCCCTGAAGACGTATTCGCTTCCCTGAAAAAAGTCAGCATAAGGCATGCAGAGTATAATAATATCGACAAACTTAAACAAAACGGCATTCGCCCAGGACATATATTTAGACAATGTCCAATAACGATAAAAGCAGATAATAGGAATCAACTAAAATGCCTGTTTACAATAAAGTTGGAAGGAAAAGGTG
>QWCJ01000368.1_pt1 | contig 17982 bp, 12 predicted proteins | sample 1972501 | NCBI WGS metagenome assembly QWCJ01 (sample SAMN09866711, study PRJNA288562) | Human vaginal metagenome isolate term2_vaginal, whole genome shotgun... | isolation source: vagina | host: Homo sapiens | place: USA: California
TATAGAATATCAAATAGTTCTAAAGAAGAGCTACAGGATTATATTAAATCATTTAAATACGAATAATTTTAAAAGAAAGTGTTGATTATGAATATACTTGAAACTAGCCATCTCACTTTTAACTACAGAAATCATTCTGTATTAGAAGACATTAACTTGAAGATTCCAGAAGGTTCCATTTATGGATACTTAGGCAAGAATGGAGAGGGTAAATCAACAACGATAAAGATACTTTTAGGATTGGAGCAAACTAAAATAAATACGGTATTTTTCAATAAAAAAGAATTTCATTCCAACAGATTGCATATCCTTCAAAATATAGGATGCTTGATTGAACAGCCATTCTTCTATGCAGATTTGAGTGCCTATGAGAATCTAAAATATTTGGATATACTATATCATTGTGGACAAAAACGCATTCAAGAGGTTCTAGAGCTTGTGAATTTGACTAAAGATAAAGACAAAAAAGTTAGAAAATATTCTACAGGAATGAAACAACGCTTGGGAATTGCGATGGCAATGTTTCATAATCCTAAATTACTCATTCTTGACGAACCTCTCAATGGACTAGATCCTCAAGGTGTTTTTGAAATGAGAGAGCTAATGCTCAAACTTAAAAGTAAAGGAAAAACCATTTTCATTTCAGGACATATCTTAGCTGAAATGGAGAAAATATGCACACACATCGGAATATTAAATAATAAAAGATTATTGTTTCAAGGAGAAATTAATAGTCTACTCAATCAGAAAAAGCAATCTTATTTAATACATACGGACCAACCGGAACGATGCATGAAGATATGTAAAGAACACTTGATTCCCACAAAAAGGATCTCTGATGGCACGCTTATTATAGAAATAGAGCAAGATGGTTCCTTTGACAGTTTTAAAAAATTAATGCAACAAAACCACATTCAAATTTTACTTTCAGATACATACCAAGAAAATTTGGAGTCTGTATTCCTTCATCTAATAAAAACCGACTTATGAAACCTATATCGTTCTTTACTATTCTTAAAAGTGAACACTATAAATTAAGATTTAATATTGCCATTTGGCTTTTCTTGCTATTTCCTTTGTTATTGACTTTATGCGTCGATATATATGTTTTGCATAAACATGCTGATGGTATCTATAATCCGGCAATAACTATTGATTATAATCCTTGGGTATGGGTATTGGGTAGATACATCTTCGACTCCTATGCTCTGCTTTATCCAATTCTTGCAGCCATTTTGAGTTATTCTTTATGCGATGTAGAATATAAGAATTATGGATTTAGACTTCTTTTTACAAGACCAATTAGCAAGCTGACAATTTATTCGAGCAAAATAGTCTTCCTTTTAGAGATTAACTTTATTTCTTTCCTTATAGGTTATCTTACTTTCCTCCTGTCTGGTTTTGCTCTGGATAAGTTATTACCTGGATATGAATTCTCCAGTTATAATGTTAATAACCTAATAGCTTCTTATTTCTCGTATTTGTTTATAGCACTTTCTGCTGTTTCACTTATACAATATTATCTTAGTTTGATTTTTAAGAGTTTTGTTTTACCTATTGGGTTTGCTAGCCTCATGACGATTTTTGGTATTATTGCTCAAAATAAAGATTATATCTACCTTATACCCTATAGTACAGTGTGGAGATTAAACTATTGTTTTTATAGCGGGATAATAAACTTTTCGAAAGGCGAATAATGTTACAGAAATTAGCACTTCAAAAGAGTATTTCATTAATACACTAGTGAATCTATTACTACAGATCTTCTGAACGAATTCAACTTTAGTGTCATCAGATCTATACATGAAACAATATGCAGTCCCTAGCGTAATATTAGGGTAATAATAACTTAACAACTTAAAATTATGAAAAAATTAAGGAAATTAGTACTAAAGAAAGACGTTATTACTTCTTTAGGTAAAACTGAACAAGCAAATTTGAAAGGTGGAATGTCCGCTGGATGTTCTGATGGATGTCTAAGCGCATGGGGTCACACACGCATTTGGAATTGCAGTCAAGCAGATTGTACTCATGATTGTGGTTATTGTGGGGATCCTACTTGGACGGGATCTGCTGATTGCCCTACCCTGCGTTGTTAAGTATGATTATCTGATACTTCAAACTTAGTGGCAAGGAATGTATATAATGCTGATAACAAATATTGATAATAGATATTTACTACTTAAAATTGTCATATATAATAGAGTTTTCAGAATGCTTTATGTGGCAATTTAAGAAATATACTATTCTTTACCGTTATCTCATTTTTATCTTTGTAAGATAAAACAGGAATTGCAGTGAAGTTATTGTGATCATGATTTTAATTCTATAGCAGATTGTAGTTATGATCGTTCCAAATTCACTTGCGGTTTCAAATGATAAATAATTTAGGGGGAGAAGTTTGTAGGCTTTTCTACAGCTTCTCTCCCTATTTAAAATATAACATTAAATATGAATAGACTCTATAATGATTTTGATAACCTAAGATTTACTCTTATAACAAAAATCAAAGATGCCCTTTTAAATAACCAAGAGCAAGATAACTGCGGATTAATGGGGGGCACAGTTGGAGAACTTTTGTTTTTACTTTATTATTGTGATTTAACGAAAGAACAATATATTCCTGATTATATCTGCAGCAAATTAGATAAGATTATAACAATGAGTAATAGCTACAATAAAATAGGATATTCTTTTTCCCATGGGCTTAGTGGGATTGGGTGGTTTATTGATGTAGTTAAAAGGAAAGGATTAATTGATAGCAGCAGTAATGATGTTTTTGGAAGTGTTGACGAAATTATATTTAATCATTCTTTAGAGGATTTGAAATTTGGTTATTATGATTATATTTCTGGCAGTCTAGGTGCATTAGTGTATTTTCTAAGAAAAGAAAATCCTCCAATTCATTACATTAAACAGTATTTAGAAGTACTTGATCAAATAAAACAATCTAAAGGGAATCATTTTTTTCTCTATGAAAATGAAAAGAAAATATCTTGTAATTTGGGACTTTCACACGGCATACCGAGTATTATTGCAATTTTATTAATCGCATACGAGAAAAAAATATGTACGTCCATATCACATAATTTAATAAACGGATTTGTTGAGTTTTTATTATCGAATATGCATACACCAGAAAATAAAGGTAATACATATTTTTCATATTCAACTGATTCACCAACAAGGTCTACAAGATTGGCGTGGTGCTATGGAGATTTAGGGGTTGGCTATATTTTATATAAAACATCTATAATGATGGGCGATAGCCATCTGAAAGCTAAGGCTTTGGAAATATTGTCTTATACTGCAAAGAGATTCGATCCGATACAAAATTGGGTCTTTGATGCATGTTTGTGCCATGGTTCTGCCGGAATAGCTTATATTTTTCAGAAAGTGTATAATTTATCAAATGATAGGATATTTGCGGATACGTCAGAATATTGGTATCAGAAAACAATAGAATTAGGAAGTAACCCAGACGGAATAGGAGGATATTTATTTCAAAAAAAAGGATTAAAATTGCCTATAAGAGGAATCCTTGAAGGAGTAGCTGGAGTTGGTGTTTCCTTTATATCTGCCTACCACGAGGTGGATACGGCGTGGGATGAAATTTTGTTATTATAACTAAATAGTGCAACTTGGATTACATTGTATTCCTTTAGTGAATGTTTTAACATCTTAAGAATAAATGGTTTATATTAACCTCAGATAAGTCTAACACATTTTTATTATTTATAATAATCATGAATATGTATAAAGCTTTTCAAAAATTCATTTTTCGCTCTCCCTTGTTACCTTTTCAATCTGTTAAGGATGCTCTAGAAGGAGAAGGTGCACTTTTTAAAATGTTGTCTGACAACAAAATACAGGAGGCTATTTTTTTAGCTTCTCCAGTTTTGTATACAGAAATTAAAAAATTACTGGCTAATAATATTAAAGATGATTCAGAAAGAGAGCGGATTATTAATTCTGTCGTAAGATACATCAGTAGAATGTCTACTAGATGTACTCCTTTCGGTTTATTTGCAGGATGCGGTTTAGGGACGTTTGGAAAAGAAACTCAAATTTCACTTAAAGATGCGAGAACTAGAAAGACTCGTTTAGATATGCAATATCTTTGCAATTTATATAATTTTATAACAAAAGAAACTGAACTTAAAAAAAAGATCAAATATTATCCAAATTCAAGCATCTATAAAGTAGGTAGCAATATTCGTTACATAGAAACTTTATACTCGGGGGCAACCAGAAAATATCAAATATCTGAAGTTGAAGGTTCAACTTATTTGGAAGAAATATTAATTAAGGCCAAAAACGGGTATACCATCAAAGATTTAGTTAACTTTTTATGCGAATTATGCGAACACAACATATCAATAGAAGATGGATATAATTATATCAATGAGCTAATTGATTCACAGTTATTAGTTGGTGAATTATTTCAGTCAATTATAGGAGATGATTTTTTAGAGAGATTAATTAACTTAATTGAGAAATGTGGTGAAGAAGGATCTTTATTATATTCATTGAAACAAATCAGAGATCTTTTAATTGAACTTGATACAACCCTTTCAAATCATTATCAAATATATAATGAAATTATTTCGATTATTAAATCTATCGATGTCCCTTTTGAGGAGAAGTATTTATTTCAAGTAGATAGTTTTCTTTTGTCTAATAAAGCGACATTAAACGAACAAATTATAATTGATTTGCAAAACTGCATGCTTTTTCTAAATGCAATAAGTAGAGATAATAATGAAACTTTAAATCATTTTAAACATGATTTTTTTGAAAGATATGAAGAGAGAGAAATACCTTTGTTAGAAGTTTTAGATCCAGACATAGGACTAGGATATCCCTCTAAAATGGGAGGTTCTAATATATCCCCAATTATAGATGATTTATATATTCCCAACACTAGTGGAGAAAAAAGTTTTGTATTGACTGCATTCCAATCCTTTATGTTGGACAAAATTGTAAATACTAAGGGAGATAAGAAAAAAGAAATTATCTTTACAGAAAAAGATATTAATCAGCCGTTGAAGGAAGAATTAAACTTACCTTCAACGATATATACTCTTTTAAAAGTCATAAAAAATGATGATAATAATCAATTAATCGCCTTAAATTCATTTAATGGGAGTTCCGGAGCAAATTTATTGGGCCGTTTTGCTCACCTCCAGCCAGATCTGGAAAGATCAGTCAGAGAAATTGTTAATAAAGAAAAGGAACTATTCCCAGAGAAGATATTGGCAGAAATTGGCCATCTCCCAGAATCAAGAATTGGTAATATATTAGCTAGACCTCACATAAGAGATTACGAGTTGTTATATATGGCTACCTCCGATTTAAATAGTGATAAGTTAATCTATTTGTCGGATGTAACTCTTTCTTTAAAACATAACAAATTAACGCTTAATTCAAACAAAAAAGAAATTATACCTAGATTAACCACTGCACATAATTTTCATAATCCTCAACTAATGCCAGTATATCGTTTCTTGTGTGATATACAAGCACAAGAAGGTTGTGGTATATTTTTTTCATGGGGAAAACTGGACGAAATGTTCTCATTTCTCCCACGAGTGAGATTTAATAATATTATTTTATCACCTGCACAATGGAATATAAAAACGGATGATATAAAAGCTATTTTTTCAAGAAAGAGCGATAAAGAAATTCTTTCCTCTATAAATGAATGGAGAAAAGGTATTGATTTGCCTCAAGAAGCATTATTAGCAGATGGAGATAATGAATTGTATGTTGAGTTTGAAAATATTTATAGTGTTAAAGCATTTTATTCCATAATAAAACGCCGGAATAGATTTAGACTAAAAGAATTCCTTTTCGACAAGCAGAATGCACTAGTTAAGTCTGAAGAACAACCCTATTTAAGTGAATGTATAATTAGCTTCTATAAACAATGACATCAATAATTAGAACCTTTATTCCTGGTAGTGAGTGGTTATACTTTAAAATATATGCAGGTCAGAAAACCGCCGATAAAATTTTAACAAATGAAGTCTATAGGTTTATCCACAATTTGGACAAAGAGAAATGTATTTTTAAGTGGTTCTTTATTCGATATGCGGATCCTGATTTTCATATACGCCTTAGATTGCTAATAGATAAGGAGAAAATCAGTTACATTATGAGTTTGTTTTATAAAAAATTTAACTCGCTAGTCAATAAAAGGATTATTTGGAAGATACAACTTGATACTTATAACAGAGAAATAGAAAGGTATGGCTCTCATTTAATTCAAGAAGCAGAATCTCTATTCTGTTTTGATAGCAACTGTGTTGTATCTATTTTGAGACAAGTAAATCGGTCCAAAAACGAGAATTACAGATGGTTGATTTCATTAGAAATGGTAGATAGTCTTTTATCAGACTTTTCTTTAGATTTGGCTTCAAAGAAAGATTTTGTAGAGAAATGTAGTGAGTCTTTTAGGACTGAGTTTGGATTCAATGAGTTAAATTCTAAACAACTCAATACAAAATACCGAGAGAATAAAAAACTTATTGAATTAGTATTAACAGGAAATTTGAATGAAGCTGACTTTAAGAAATGTGAGATTCCTATTTTTAAAAGAAGTATAATGCTAAAACCAATAGTTATTAACATAAAAAAGAAACTGCTAAATAATAGAACCCTATTATTATCTAATTTATTGACTAGCTATATTCATATGATGATTGATCGAATTTTTTTATCTGATAATAGAGTTCACGAACTTGTTATATATGATTTTTTGCGCAGATATTATACAAGTATTATCCAAAGAAATAAATATAACAAAAGGTAAAAAGATGAAACACCCTTTCCCTAATTATAAACAATTAGATTCAATGGACTGTGGACCTAACTGTCTACGAATAATAGCAAAATATTATGGTAAACATTACAGTCTTGAAACACTCCGCCAGCATTCATTTATCACCCGCGAAGGAGTGTCTATGTTGGGTATAAGTGATGCTGCGGAATATATTGGTTTTCGCACCTCAGGCGTAATGATTTCATTTCAACAATTGGCAAAAGATGTGCCATTACCTTGTATTTTACATTGGAAACAAAACCACTTTGTAGTTGTCTATAAAATCATCAAAGACAAGAGGGAGAGATGGAGAATATCAGTTTCAGACCCAGCATTGGGATTAATAACGTATGGTGAATCGGATTTCAAAAAATGTTGGTATAGCACAAAAAAAAATGAAAAAGAGATGGGTGCAGCATTGCTGTTGGAACCTAGCCCCGAATTTTTCCACCGTGAAGAAGAAAAAGATAACCATAGCAGAAGTTTACGATATTTTTTCCATTATCTCATCCCCTACAAAAGTCAGCTATTACAATTAATATTAGGAATGCTGGTAATTAGTATTCTCCAACTGATTTTCCCTTTTTTAACTCAATCTTTAGTTGATGTGGGTATTCGTGGAGGAAATCTAAGTTTTATATCGTTGATACTGATTGCCCAATTAGTCGTTTTTGTTTCACGCCTTGTAGTAGAATTTATCCGGAGCTGGATACTACTAAACATGAATACACGAATAAATATTGCTATAATCTCCGATTTTTTAGCCAAACTAATGAAATTGCCACTGCGTTATTTCGACACTAAAATGACTGGAGATATCATGCAGCGAATCGGAGATCACGGTCGTATAGAAGCTTTTCTTACCGGTAATTCAATTAGTACTCTTTTCTCTTTTATCAATTTTCTTGTTTTTTCATTTGTATTGGGATATTATAATTTGGCTATTTTGGGTATTTTTTTGCTTGGGAATGGGTTTTATGTTGCTTGGATACTCTTTTTTATGAAATATCGACGTGAGTTGGACAACAAACGGTTTGCTCAATCTGCTGTTGAACAAAGTAATATCATTCAACTTATAACTGGAATGCAGGAAATAAAGCTGAATAATAGTGAAAAGCAGAAGCGATGGCAGTGGGAACGTATTCAAGTCAAATTGTTCAAGATTAGTATAAAAAGTTTAACGCTCGGACAACTTCAACAAGTAGGTTCCGTATTTTTTAGCCAAACAACTAATATTATCATTTCATATATTGCTGCTAAAGCAGTCGTAAAAGGGGATATATCATTGGGTATGATGATGTCAATAACATACATTGTTGGTCAATTATCTGCGCCCATAGAACAATTTATTGGTTTTGTACGTGCATTTCAAGATGCTCAAATCAGTTTGGAGCGTCTAAACGAAGTACATAGCAAGGAAGATGAAGAAGAAACTATAAAGAATAAATTAACCATTCTCTCAGACCAAAAGGATATTTCCTTGGAAAATGTTTCATTCAGTTACGACGGTGCCGACCGTAATTACGTGTTAGATAACGTCAACCTAAATATTCCACAAGAAAAAGTTACGGCTATTGTTGGTGCAAGCGGTAGTGGAAAAACTACATTAATTAAATTGCTCTTGGGATTTTATGAACCAAACAAAGGTACAATCAAAATAGGTGAAACACCGTTAAGCCTTATCAATCCACATTTATGGAGGAAAAAATCTGGAGCAGTTTTGCAGGACGGATTTATTTTTTCAGACACCATTGTACAAAATATAGCTGTAGGTGAGGACAATGTAAATGTTGAAAACTTAAGCCATGCAGTAACAATTGCGAATATCCGAGATTATATAGACTCTCTTCCGTTGGGTTATAACACGAAGATTGGTGCCGAAGGAAACGGCATTAGTCAGGGACAGCGTCAGCGCATTTTGATTGCCAGAGCCATATATAAGAATCCGCAATTTATTTTTTTTGATGAAGCTACGAATTCGTTGGATGCAAACAATGAAAAAGAAATTATGGAGCACTTACGGGATTTTTATAAAGGTAAGACAGTTGTGGTCATAGCACATCGCCTAAGCACTGTAAAAGGTGCGGATAAAATTGTAGTGTTGGACGGAGGTAAAGTGGTAGAAGAAGGAACGCATGAAGAATTGACAATGTTAAAAGGAAAGTATTTTGAATTGGTGAAAAATCAGTTAAAATTAGTAAAATAATGGGGCTAAGTATGGACAACGAAATTAAAAGAAACAACAATATTGAACTTTACAGTGAAGAGGTACAAGAAATAATGAGTAAGAATCCTTTTTGGATACTTAGATATGGGGTTATTATTCTTTTATTTATAATATTGACATTAGTAGTTGGAAGTTGGTTTTACAAATATCCAGATATAATAAAAGCAAATGTTATTATAACATCCACAAATCCACCAGTAACTATCACCGCCCGATTAACTGGAAATATTGATAAGATATTCGTTAGAAATAATCAAATTGTCAAAGCGCAAACTCCTTTAGCTGTTCTCCACAATACTGCAAAAAATGAAGATATTCTGAAATTAATCGCTCTTCTGAACCAATGGCAAACAAAAAAGGATAGGAATATAATTAATGAACAATTCATTAGTGGCCAATATTTATCTTTAGGAAGTATTCAACCTTATTATGCTACTTTCGTTAATAGTCTAAATGACTATAATAATTATTTAGCAGTTAAGAATTGTTCTCAAAGGAGAGCTATTAAATATCAACTTTCAGTTAAAAATGCGTATGAAGCATTAATAGCTCAGATTAATGTATGGAAACAAAATTATCTAATGATTACGCCTATAGAAGGTATTGTTAACCAGATAGGAGTGTGTCGTAATAATCAGAATGTCAACACTGGAGAAGCTCTCTTTACAATAATGCCTTTACACCAAACTTGTCCTGAAGGAAAAGCATTACTTCCTATTAATGGAGCAGGAAAGGTGAAAATTGGGCAAAGAGTAAATGTTCATATTAACAATTTCCCCGATCAGGAATTTGGATACTTAATTGGCAAAATAAAAAGTATTTCGAACATTCTTAATACAGATGGCTATTATGTTGTAGAAATAGAATTTCCTAACGGACTGGTAACAAGTTATGGAAACTCCCTTCCTACTACTCAACAAATGATGGGAACTGCGGACATTATTACTGCTGATTTAAGGTTAATAGAACGTTTTTTTATGCCTGTGAAAAAGTTATTGTCAACCAATGGCTGAGGATAATTAGAGATTCCTTACGAAGCATATTTCAGTGAAATGTTGTATACATTCATCTTTTCGGTGATTATTTTTATGAGCCACAAAATTTTTATAGGTAGGATGCTAAATATTTCTGTGTATATGAAAAAGTATCTTAAAAAGTCCCATTTGCCTATTATTTTCTAGGCTTGTGGGATTTTACGCCAATTTTTCGAATAATTTTTGAGTATCCTATCTTGTGGGGCATTTTAGAGTGATATGGGGTCAGTAGAAATTTAGCGAGGACACCATATAGCATACTTTACCTAAAACTGAAGAATCTCCTATCAACAATTATTGGTGTCCGATAAAACTTTTTTGGCTTATCTGTGTTAGATAAAATAGACTTAAACTTATGATTTCATTAATTTATTTAGTTTTTACAGAGCTTTACTTGTCAAAATAAGCACATTTTATAATGCTTACAGTTTAAAACTGAAAACCAAGCCTCTGAATAAGTAAAACGGCTGAAACACCGATGGATAAAGAGATACAGAGCTTTCTGTTTATTTGTATCGGACAGCAATAATCAACAATACCTCTTAAGTTTGCTCTGAATCTTTTTCGTATTAAATTATTCTGCTATTACATTCATTGTAAATATTTTAGTACTCTTTTTATCTCATATTAGGAAAGAAGGAATTTTAATCACTTTTAGAAGTATTTTATTAGATAAAAGAACTCATAATATTATAGTTGTATAGATTCAAATTCTTTTATATTAAATGCTCTATTTTGATATCTTTCACTTCCTTTAATTTGGGACTATTATTTAAAAAATGTTCGTAGCTTATTTGATCTAACGCCATGTCTTCTTTCATATATCTTTTGTATCTTTCTAACCTATTCTTTGGACAAATGTTAGCATAATGCAAGACAAGAATTTTACTCTTATATATATTTTTTACATAAGGAGTTAATGGAAAATGAAGAGCTTTTTTATTTGTTAATATTTGCATGTGACCTAGATTCCGAAACATGTGAAAATGTTCTTGAATACCTTCATTAGAGTAGGGATATTCAACATTATATTGTTTTGGTGAATTCCAAAGATGGACAGTATGGAATAGTATATTATAAGCATTTTTTTGTGTAAATGAAAAATCGCAAAAACGCTTATCAATTAATTCATCTACGTCCAAAAAACATATCCACTTACAATTATAAAAAGAAACTAATTCTAACAATGTGTTTCTGTTCTCTATGTCATTGAAAAAATTACGTTCTTTCTTTACTTTTAAAATTATTTTAGGGTTCTGTGCTAATGAATAAGTTTGGTCTTGGCTATCATCATCGAGTAAAATTATTGCATCAAAATATACAGAATTTCTTCTTAAAAATAATGATATATTTCTTTCTTCATTATAACTTTGGACCAATAAAATTGAATTAAATTTCTTTCTTAAAGACTCTTTTGAAAGTTGAAATTTTTTAAATCGATTCAGATAATTATATAAAACTTCCTCATCGATTTCTTTATATTCCCATGAATAGGCTATATCATTAAATTCTTTTCCCCAATCCTTAGAATTTGCTCTTATAACAAGAGGACATTTTATTCTTTTTAAAGTTTTAATTGCTATATTTTTATTGTTTCTTGTTTTCAATTCTTTAGGCTTTTCTTTATGTAATAATTTTACTTCAGGAAGTAAAATCTTTTTTATTCCTTGCATCTCTAAACGAACTCGTATATTATCATCGTCTCCTCCCCACTTTATTAAAGATTCATCATAACCAGTAACAGCATAAAAGGCTTCCTTTTTTGCCATTATACTACCATATTCGATAAAGATACTATTTGATAATTCCGTATAGCTTTCTTTAGCAGTAAAAGATACTGTACCGATAGCAAAATGAGCAGGGTAATATTCCAACTTTTTACGCATTATATAAATCGCGTCTGTAATAAACTCGGATTCGGGTGAACACACAAAAATAAAATCTTTGGACGCATTTCTTATACCTACATTTATAGCTTTTGAAGGATTTCTCCATTCATGTTTATCATGATTAACAATTACTTTCCAATTAATAAAGGGGTATCGTTTAATGTATTTAATTAATCTGTTCTCTTCGCTATCTTCGTCCATTACAATAATTACCTCAATTCCATTTCTCTGAAAGAAGAGTTGATTTTTAGGCAAAACCATTTTAAATTCATCTAACTTCTTGTAAAATGGCATTACTACACTAACTTCAAAATTATGTATAAAACTACTATTATCTTCTATCTCTGAAGAATGATAATTTATTCTGCTAGATTCCTGTGTCATAAATTAATATCTTTGATGAAATAAATTCTTTTATAATTTCTATATTTATTCTATAAATATCATGTTTGAAGTCTTTTATTAAATTTGGAATTTTAAAAAAATCTAAATATATGGATTCTTCTTCCGTCAATTCATACAAAAACTGACAAGTTATGTTATTTATTAGATAAAAAGTTTTTGTAGCATTGACTTGTATTACTGAAAACATTGGATTTTTAACTAGCGTATATTTCTGTATTTTGTTAAGATTAATTTCTATATAAAAGTCTATTTTTTTTATAAATGTAGAATATTCAATGTTTAAATAATTTTTCAATTTCATTTTGGCTGCTTCTAATTCGTTATCTGAAAGATGATAAGCCTCTTGAAAATCATAGTTTATTAATTCAAATGGCAAATGTTCATCAAAATTTCCTCCTGGTCTTCCAGTGAATCCATATTTATATAATAAATCAATATTATCATTGGTTATAAGCCCACCATATCCATAAGAACCAAGTAGTAACACTGGTTTTTTTAGCATTATACCTTTTATTGCAAATTGATCATCTGCAATAATTAATTTAGCGTTTCTAAATAATCGGTCTATTTTATTTTTGTTATTGACAATATGTACATTAGAATTAAAGTATTTTGAATTGATATGATTCTTTATTGATATAATATAAATATTATTGGATACTAGTGTGTTTAGCCATGGCATTAATTTATTAATTGTAATCATGCTGCTTTCTGCTATGATGATATTTTCCTCTTGTTTCATTTGCTCATCATCAAAAGTTTCATCAAAATAAATATTTAATACATTGTAGAAACTATTATCTATGAGAATTTTAGGCTTTCCACATAAAAACAATTCGGAATACTTATTCATTTCAATTTGTTCTTTAAATATCTCATCGCTGTTGAATAAATAAAATATGGGAGGTGTTATTGCCATTTTATTTATTAGTTTAAATGCTTGTTTATTATGTAATAATATTAAGTCATATTGATTTGATTCTTTAGATATAGTATCATCATAAATATTATGAAATTCAGTGATATATTTTTTGTTACTTATCACTTTAATTGAATATTTTTGATTAATTAGAAATTTAACAAGATATTCACCAAAATACATATCTCTGATATTCGAAATATAGCTGGCAAAAAGTATTTTTTTTATCATAAGTTTGGATTTAAATTTAATTATAGAAATATAGTCTTTTCACGTGCATTGCAAATATACATTTTTTTTTAAAAAAATTTATATCCTATAGTATTTTTAATACTTTAATCATTTAATTTTATATTGGGTAATGCTCTAGATCGGGAGTTATCAAAATATCAATGGATTTTTAAGGATTAAGCGTAGAGTCAGGGATAAATTCTATGTATTTTGCTATTTTTGTAACCCAAAACAAAGAAAAAAAATGACCTTATAAGAACGCTTCAGTACTTTATACTCCAGATTGGGAGTTGAATTTCAATGTCCGCATTGCCACCCAAACAATATTATCAAAAGTGGTAAAAGTAGTACAGGTAAACAACGCTACCAATGCAAACATTGCTAGAAGCGTTTTATTACTGAACACACATACAAAGCCTATCTTCCTAACACTGATTTCAAAATCACTCGACTGACCAAAGAGGGATTGGGCATTCGCAGTACGGCACGAATATCGGGTATTTCAGTACTACCTTGTTTAAGAGGAATTTACAGATTGCAAGCAATATCAAGCAGCCTCCTATCTCTGTAGGCAAAATCTACAAAGTGGATGAGATGCACATTTTCATCGGTAAAAAGTCATCCGAGTTGGTTGGTGTACGCCTTGGATAGAGAAACTCGCAAGGTTGTAGCTTTTAATGTGGGCAGACGTCCCAACCGTACTCTGTCTGCTGTGCTTCAAAGTCTTTTTCTGTCCAAAGCCAAAATAATTTACACCGATAAACTGAAAAACTACAGTTATCTCACCAGCCGAAAAATACATCGTACCGTTCTACCAACCATATCGAGCGGCACAATCTTACGCTTCGTATCCACCTGAAACAAATAAACCGAAAAACGATTTGTTGCAGCCGTAGTTTATCAGTGTTGACGGCAATCATTAGGATTTACCTGCGGGTATAGCTCTGTTCCTTAAACCATCACACCACATCCACAACGTTCGATACTTGGTTGCGCTACTTGTCTGGAACGAGATGGGCCAATGCAGGGGTGTTTTTTATCCTCTGAATCTCTGAATCAACAAGCAATAGTATTTCTTGCTTTACCTTGCTATAGTTGGCTTCAATAGTCTCTTTGAGATTATCGGAGCCAACTTCGTTTGTAAAATTCGCTATCACGGGTATAGGCTGATAGGCTTTCATCTCTGCCGATACTTTGGCAGAATCCACGACAATCTCTGCATGAAAAATCTTTTGGTCGATGCGTTCATCAAAGTTATCGGACACTGCACCCACGAACATTCCTTGCGTGAGATTGCTGATTTTTGATGCAGGGATAAGGCTATCCATTTGTGTGGAGATGGAGGTGGACTTATCGTTGCGGTTGATGGTCATGGATTGCCGTTGTTGAAGTACCTTGCCGAAACGTTCTGAAAGCGTTTTGGCTGTTTCTCCTACCACTTGACCACTGAACACATTGCCCACAGTGTTTTGTATTACCTTGCTTTCCTTGTCGCCATAATCTCTTGTTAATTGACTAAAGTCTTGAAAGCCCAAGCACACCGCCACCTTGTTGCTACGAGCTGTGGCGATCAGGTTATCAAGACCACGAAAGTAAATTGTCGGTAGCTCATCTATAATCACCGAGCTTTTAAGTTGATGCTTCTTATTGATAAGTTTCACGATACGGCTGTTATAAAGTCCAAGTGCCGCTGAATAGATATTTTGTCGGTCGGGGTTGTTCCCCACAACAAGAACTTTCGGCTCATTGGGATTATTGATGTCGAGCGAGAAGTCATCCCCCGTCATCACCCAATAAAGGGCTGGTGAAATCATTCGTGAAAGCGGTATTTTGGCACTGGCAATCTGTCCTTGCAACTGGTCCTGTGCGCCGCCCTCCCAAGCGTCCATGAAAGGTGAAAGGTAGTTGGCAAGTTCATCGTAGGAAGTGAGTATTGGAAATATCTGCGCGTAGGGACGGTTCAAAAACTCGATGGCGTGAGGGAAAGTACAATACTTTCCGTTCTCATAGATTTTTAGAAACCATATAATGGCAGCCAGCAAGATGATGGGTGACTCCACGAAAAAATCTCCCTGTTTCTGTATCCAACTGCGGTTTAAGTTAAGCATAATGGTGTAGGCACTCTCGTAGGCGTCCGATATATCCGTCATAAAGGCGGGATTGATAGGATTGCACCGATGGCTTCTTCTTGGGTCGTCGAAGTTTATCACGAAGAACTGCGGCTTTACCTTGTAGGCATCCAAGTGATGAAGCAGGTGATTATAAGCTATCTCGGAAAGGTCTGGGAACTTGTAGTCGTAGATATACATCGCAAAGCCTTTCTCTATCTGCTGCTTGATGTAGTTGTTTACGATAGCGTAGGACTTACCCGACCCCGGTGTGCCGAGTACCATTGAAGCACGGAAAGGATTGACTACATTTATCCAGCCGTTGTTCCACTTCTTTTTGTAGTAAAATCGTGTGGGCAAATTGACGGAGTACTCATTCTCCATCAATCTTGTTTCCTGCATGAAACTCTCGTTCTCTGTATTGAAAACATCGTCCATTAAATTATTCTTCAATAGTCGGCTCATCCATACACCACCCATCAGCAGGCAGATATAGCCAACGGACAGTGTGAAGATATAAAGTGTACCAGCTCCAATCTTGCCGATGGGCAATGCCAACAGCCACCAGTTGAGAAAGAAAAAGACAAATCCGGAGAAAAGCACTGTCCAAATCTTTGGCCATGTGATTTTCTCTTCTTTCACGCCTTTCGTCCCTAAACAGGATAGTGCAAGAAATATCACACAAAAGAGTTTTGTCCAAAGGATGGACGAGAACAATCCCGTGGTGCGCTGGAAATTCATCAGAATTTTATCAATGATGCCAAGTGTAAAACCCCAGACATGAAATGCCTCGTAGCAGAACCAATAACAGTTAATAAGGAGAAATATCACTGATATACCTCTCATAAAGTCCATGACTTTACCTAATGCCCTTAAATCATCTTCTTGTGCCATAATCTTATTGTTTTTGGGAAGTCTTCCCCAACTCCTCCGAAGGGAGGGGAGATAGAAATGCTCGTTTATTTAATGTTTTCTACGCCTAAGTTTTATCCTACTCTGCCTGCGGAGTTTACGCTGCCATGCCGTTTCTTTCCAATCATCATTGCCTGTAGATGTGAACGAACCTTCTATCACATCCTCGATGAGTTCATCGACGAGATTATCGCTTTCTTCCGTATTCTGTTGCGAAGGTTGAACGGTTGGCGATTGTTCCAAATGGACAGACGGACTACCATACAGCGCTTCATCCAAGAATGGATTGTGTATTGGATTGGATAGATACGCATTGAATACATTAGCAGCATATCCCTTGCCCAATCGGGAGCCGTTGAGCGCAATTCCATCTTTATCGTCAATAAAGGTAATGCCATAGATACGACCGCTTTCGTTCTTTCGGATTATCACACGCAAGCCCTGCTCCTCCAATCGTTGTCGGAGTTTTTCTTCTGTATCAGGAGAAGTACACATAACTTCCAATACTTTCCTTCTAATGGTTGGTATCAGTGGTTTTATGGCTTGCTTCGATTTCTGCACCTTATTCTGTACGGCAGTATAGCCCACACCACGGCCAATGTCAGAGGCGTTAATGGGCGTACTTAATTTGTTGCCTTTATCATCAGTTGGAACATAGACAAGTCCGTTGTATTTCTTTCCCCGAAACTCTGTTTTCACTTCTCCCACGGCAAGATTATATGCGGAAAGAATGGCGTTCAGTTCGCCCAAGGAACAGAAGCGATAATGCTTCAGCACCATGCGGAGGGTGCTTGCCACCTGCTCCTTGATGTTTCCTCTATCAATATCCACCTTGGGCGTTTCTGTTACGGCTTTCTCGCTAACCTTTGAACTTGGAATGAGACCAAACCTCTTTTCCAAGGCATCGGTAATCTTCTTGCTCCTTCGCTTCTCGAAGCGGTCGTTGATTTTCTTTCCTTCACTATCCACTCGAAGCGATACGATGTGTATATGCTCACGGGCAATGTCACAATGCTTGAACACGATGTAAGGTTGCTTGCCGTAGCCGAGTGCCTCCATATACTCCTTGGCAATCTGCATAAGCGTTTCATCGGATAGTTTTTCGTCCGGGTGTGGATTGAGCGAGCAATGGAACACCATCTTCTTTGTTCGGCATTTCTTTGGTATCAAAGACTCCATATCGGCAAATACCTCTGCCATCGTATATGTTCCCTCTTTGTTTTGATACAAGTTTTGGGCAAAAAGAATGCTTGCTTCCTCTTTCTCTACCTTTTTGAAGTTATAGCCGAGTGCTCCTTCAAGGTTCTCCGTTGCAGAAATCTTGGCAATCATCTTTTGCGGTAGTCAATGGTTAAACGGATAGCCTGTTCTTGCAAAGCTATGATTTGAGCCGACAGTTTCTCCAACTTTTCAAGCAGAATCTGTGCGGTCTTG
>QWCJ01000549.1_pt1 | contig 17976 bp, 13 predicted proteins | sample 1972501 | NCBI WGS metagenome assembly QWCJ01 (sample SAMN09866711, study PRJNA288562) | Human vaginal metagenome isolate term2_vaginal, whole genome shotgun... | isolation source: vagina | host: Homo sapiens | place: USA: California
CTTGCGAAAACGATGGTTGCTATTGGTTGTGGACTTCCCTTTACGTCGCTTATTTATAAGACCATGCTCCCGTATGAGAGCGTGATAGCGATCTCTGCCGGGGACGTCCATGTCGGGAAACATTGTCTGTGACACCAGCCGGAGCTTCTCCGTGCCGATGCCGGGGTATAGGGCCTTTATGTCTCTCGCTATCTGTATCATATCCTTTGCCAGTGCGGTCTTCTTAGTACCTCTTCTCAGCCCTTGATAATACGCTTGGCGCGTGTAGCCAAAGGTTGTGTAGAGATCCTTTTTGGTGTACAAGGCTGACTGTCGGTAACCCGTTTTCACCGCTTTGATCCAAAGTTTTTTTTAGATCAAAACCGTATGTTTCATCAGCTACCTGTATGAGCGTGTCGAGTGCAAAAGCCTTGAGCTCAGCTTTGTGAGCTTTCTTCTCTGATTTTTCGAGCTTGACTTCCATCTCGATCATCTTCTCTTCCATGAGCTTCACCTTTTCCTCCAGGAGCTTATTTTTCTCCTCTAAACATCGCTCCCGCTCGCTTACAGAAGCCGTCTCCCGCACTGCATTGAATTCATTGCGGGGCGATGAGAGGTCGCCACAATTGCCCTTCGGCGCGCCCGCGCCCGCGCTCGTGTCCGGGCTCGTATCTGCGCTCGCATCTGCGCTCGCATATTTGTTTGCGCTTAGGTCTGAGGTTGCTTTCGGATTCTTGCCCTTTTTCATAAATATCTCTTCTTTGTGATTGAAAGAACAAGATACCACATCTATGTCGTTTTCGGAGTACTTCCTTAGCCAGGCTCTTAATGTGGCTCGGTTTACTCCAGTTATTTTAGAATACCCGTAAAACGTTAGACCAGACATTCTGTACCGTTTGATGTGCACTCTCTTCTCTTCATCTGTGTAAAGTCGACGAGTTCTCTTCTCTTTTTTCATATACCATTCTGGCTGTCTCAACCCTCCTCAGGTGTCAACCTATTTCAGGGTAGAAGCGGGCACCGACATGGGGGCGTTTCGTAATCTGGATAAAATGGCTACCTTTGCCCTCACATAAGACCGAGAGGTCATCGGGGTGTAGCGCAGTCCGGTTAGCGTATCTGCTTTGGGAGCAGAGGGTCGCGAGTTCGAATCTCGCCACCCCGACAAAAAATGAGAGCGATGAGGAGATCTTTTTCTCTTCATCGCTCTCTTGCTTTATCTTGGTGGTGACTCCTACCTGCCCATACGGGTGGAGGGGTTGAGCACCTCGCGGTGGCTGTAGGGCTGCTCCTCAGGGCGGTGGAGGGCGGTGCCGGCAGGCTTCTCCTCTGCTGGCAGGCTCTCCTCGTCATCGTCCATATAGCAGATGACATCGCCCTTGCGGACCATGGCGCCCTGGTCAGCGACCACCTCGCGGATACGCCCGCCGATGAGGGCAGTCACCGGCTCGCGGTAGCCACCTGAGGGGCAGATCTCGCAGAGGCAGCTCCCGCGGCGGTAGGCGGTGCCGACCTGTGGTGCAGCGGATCCCTCCTCGAGATTGATCTCCCAGAGGATCTGACCACTCGCAGGGGCGGTGACAGCCGTCCAAGCGGCACGCTTCAGCGCCCTGACCTCATCGGGGGTGGTGCCGCAGACAGCGGCGCGCTCGGCACGCTTCTGCTCCAGGTCCTCGAGGAATCGCTCCTTGGCGACACCGGAGCGGTAGTCGCGGTACTGCGGCTCGTGCATGGCGAGCTCAAAGAGCTCCTCATCGTCCTCGCCGTAGTCCCAGCCCTCCTCGTCCATCATCCGGCGGAAGCGGTCGAGGTCGTCGGGGTAATTGGTCTGTGGGTCAGCATCGGTAAAGGCGAGCCCCTTCTCCTCCGCAAGCGTGCGCAGCTCCTCCGCCACGGGGCCGGGGACGCGACCATTCTTCCCGAGGATCATGCCCCACGCCTTCTCATCGATCGCCTGCCACCGCTCACCCCCTCGCTCCATATTGAAGACGTTCATGAGGGCAATGTTCTTGGTGTACTGGCTGTAGGGGGTGACGAGAGGCGGGTAGCCGAGCTTCGGCCAGATGTGCGCCACCTCATCGAAGAGCTTCACCATCAGATCGTCAATGGAGATCTCCGGCTCGCCCTTCTGTCGATGGAACATATTGATTGCCTCGTGGATGCCCTGCAGGTCGGACATCATCGAGCCCATCATCCCTCCGGGGAGCCCGCAGCCGATGAGGAGCGAGGAGCACTGGAGGTTTTGCTCATTGATATAGTAGCCGAGGAAGTCGTCCACAAACTCCTGCGTGAGCGTGCGGACCTGCATATAGGCCTTCATATTGATCTCCGGCACCTCGAAGCCGTCCACCCTCAGCATCTCCCGGATGGTGATCACGTCGGGGTGGATCTTGCCCCACGACAGTGGCTCCACAGCGGTGTCGAGGATGTCCACCCCGGCGCGTGCCGCCTCGAGCATTGATGCGACGGAGAATCCGGGACCGATGTGGCCGTGGTACTCGATCACGATGTCGGGGTGCGCCTCCTTGATCCGCCGGACGATCTGACCGATGACTGTCGGTCGACCGATGCCGGCCATATCCTTGAGACAGATCTCCTCCGCCCCCGCCTCGATGAGCGTGTCAGCGAGAGTGGCGTAGTAGTCGACCGTGTGGACGGGCGAGTGGGTGATGCAGAGCGTGCCCTGTGGGGTCATCCCCGCCTCCTTGGCGTACCGGATCGAGGGGATGACGTTGCGGGGGTCATTGAGCCCGTCGAAGATGCGGGTAATGTCGACTCCCTGGGCGTGCTTCACCTTGTACATCAGCCGCCGCACATCCGACGGACAGGGGTACATCCGGAGGGCGTTGAGTGCCCGGTCGAGCATATGGGTCTTGATCCCCGCCTCACGGAAGGGCTTGGTAAAGGTCCGGACAGCTTGGTTGGGGTTTTCTCCGGCGAGTAGCTGGACCTGCTCAAAGGCGCCTCCATTTGTCTCCACTCGGGAGAAGCAGCCCATGTCGATGATCGCCGGGGCGACCCGCTCCAGCTGGTGGGCGAGGGGCTGATACTTCCCCGAGCTCTGGAACATGTCTCGGTAGACGAGACTGAATTGTATCGGTTTCCTTTTTTTTGTCATAAAAAGAAGTGGAGTTACTACAGCTTGCGTGCGGCGAGGTCGCTCAGGTGGGACCGCTCGCCGTGGATGAGATTGACGTGTGCAAAGCAGTCCTCACCGCGCATCCGCTCGATCATATAGGCGAGGCCGTTGCTCCTGCTGTCGAGGTAGGGGGAGTCGATCTGCTGCACGTCTCCGGTGAAGATCATACGGGCGTGGTCGCCGGCGCGGGTGATGATGGTCTTGATCTCCTGGGGAGTGAGGTTTTGCGCCTCGTCGACGATGAAGATCACATCGCCGAGACTACGGCCACGGATGTAGGCAAGTGCCTCGACCACTAAGCGCTCATCGCCCAGCATAGCATCGATCTCCTGTGCAGAGGCGGAGCCGAGCTGAGACTTGATCACATTGAGGTTATCGAAGAGCGGCTGCATGTAGGGCATGATCTTCTGCTTATAGTCTCCCGGGAGGAAGCCGATGTCCTTGTCGGCAAGGGAGACGATCGGTCGGGCGAGGAGGATCTGGCGGTAGTCCTCGGCCTGGGCGAGGGCGGCGGCGAGGGCAAGCAGCGTCTTACCCGTACCGGCGGTACCGGTGAGGGCGACGAGAGAGATGGACTGGTCCATCAGCACATCGAGGGCGAGCGCCTGCTCCGCATTGCGCGGGGTGATGCCGAAGTAGCTCTTCTTCTCCACCGTGCGGATGGTCTTTGCCTCGTTGTCCACGCGACAGAGTGCGGAGGAGTTGGGTGCCTTGAGGACAAAAGTCTGATTGGGCACCACGGTGACCGGCAGGGAGAGCTCCTCCACAGGGACACCCTTGCCACCGGCGACGTAGAGGCTGTCCACGGCGCTGTCATCTGCGATCTCTATCTCGTGCTGCTCGGGCCGATTGGGGTCCTCTTGCCGGATCTTGTCGGTCGTGTAGTCCTCCGCCTCGAGCCCGAGGGAGAGAGCCTTGAGCCGCATATTGACGTCCTTGCTCACGAGCACCGTCTCCTCACCGGGATGCTCGTCCATCAGCGTCAGCGCGGTGGAGATGATCCGGTGATCCTTGATGTCCTCCCCAAAGGCAGCCTGCACCTTGGGGTGGTGCTGTCCCTCGGTGAGGATATAGACACGCCCGCCGTCGTCATTGACCGAGATGCCCTTGGTGATGAAGTCGTGGAGCTTGCTCCCCTTGTCCTTCGTGTCCTTCTCCGTCTCCTTCTCGATCGCCTTGTCGACGATGCGGGTAAAGGCGCGCGCATTGTAGTTGATCTGCTCGTAGCCTTTCTTAAACTTATCCACCTCCTCGAGGACGGCGATGGGGATGTAGACGTTGTTTTCCTGGAAATTCTTCACGCACTGGTAGTCGTGAAGGATCACGTTGGTATCGAGTACAAAATTCTTCTTAGCCATAGTAGTTCGGTTGAGTTAGTGTTTCCTTTGACACAAATGTAGCGAAAGAGATACAAATGTATCTTCGCCCGCCGTGGCTTAGGAGAAGAATTGCTCGAGGGCGGAGCGGGTGATGCCGACGGAGGAGAAGCCGCCGTCGTGGTAGAGATTTTGCATCGTCACCTTGCGTGTCAGGTCGGAGAAGAGCGAGACGCAGTAGTCTGCACAGTCGTCCGCATCGGCATTGCCGAGAGGCGACATCCGGTCGGCAAAGAGGCGCAGCTGCTCCATCCCCTCGATCCCCTCACCGGCAGTGGTCGCCGTGGGCGACTGGGAGATCGTATTGATACGCACGTGGCGCGCCTCGCCATAGATCAGACCGAAGCTCCGGGTGATCGACTCAAGCATCGCCTTGGCATCCGCCATATCATTGTAGTCGACAAAGGAGCGCTGCGCTGCAATGTAGGTGAGCGCCACCACCGAGCCCCACTCGCTGATCGCATCGAGTCTCTTGGCGACTGAGAGCATCTTGTGGAAGGACACCGCAGAGATGTCGATGGTCTTCTCGTAATTCTTGTAGTTAAGCTCCTCGTAGGGGATCCGCTTGCGGATGTTGGGGCTCATACCTATCGAGTGGAGCACAAAGTCGATCGTCCCGCCCAGTTGCTCCATCGCCTGCGTGAAGACCTGCTCCAGCTCCTCGACCGAAGTGGCGTCCGCCGGGATGACGATACTCCCGGTCTCCTCAGCCAGCCTATCAAGTGTGCCGAAGCGCAGCGCTGCGGCAGTATTTGAGAGGGCGAGTGTGGCGCCCTCCTCATGGCAGCGCTGAGCCACTTTCCAGGCGATGGACTTCTCGTTGAGTGCCCCAAAGATGATCCCCCTCTTCCCCTTTAGCAATCCGTACGACATACTTTGTTTCTATAGCTTTTGTGAAACGACTCAACAAAGTTAAGGATAAAGCGCTACAAGACACTCTGCCGGCAAAAGTCGGCACCGGGGTGGTCTACTTGTAGAGACCTTTGCATAATACCCCATCTGCGGCGTCACTTTCGAGATTCAGGCTTGGTCATGTGCGTAAGCACACTCCCTTCGCCCTCACTCTCAGTTCCTTGCATCTGGGGTGTTCTGCAAAGTCCCTGCCGAAAAAGCACCGCTTTTAAGAGAAATGGGGCATTTTGCATACCTTTGTCCTCGGTACATTTAGATCATCACAACTTGGCTAAAAGCAAATCATACCGATCTCCCAAGAGATCGTCCTCAGAGAGTCGTGGGCGGAGCAAGGCACGGCCGACCGGTAGGTCAGCCCGTCGTCTCCCCTCCATCGTCAATACCTCTCCCACTCAGGAGACTTACAGTGCTGAGGAGCAGCAGTCCCTGCTCGACCTGATTATCACAAAGTCCGGTCGCTCACGCACCGCTGCGAAGCGTCTCATCAGCTCGGGCAGGGTGTCGGTGGCGGAGACCCCGACGACCATGGCAACGCAGATGCTGGAGCCCGGCACCGCCGTGACGGTCCACCGCCTGGCGCCGGTAGCCCCCTTTGCTCACCCCCTCATCTCAGTCGAGTGGGAGGATGACTCGTATGTGGTGGTCTATAAGAAAACCGGCATCCCCACCGTAAATACCGCCCATAAAGATCCGCGCAATACCGTGCTCCATATCCTGAGCCGACACTACAAGAAGAGCAATCCCGCTGCTAAGCTCTTTATGCTTAGCCGCCTTGATAAGAGCTCTGCCGGCTTTGTCGTCTTTGCAAAGACCACAGAGGCGAAGGAGCAGCTCTCCCGTCGCTGGAGCAGCGCCGTTCATCATCAGCGCTATGCCCTCGTGGTGGAGGGGACCCTGCCGACGACGGAGCCCTTTGAGCTCACCTCGGTATCGACCCCGAGCGATGACGAGAGTAGGGGACGCACTCCTGCCCGGACCGAGACTACCGTAAGGGCTGAGGTGCAGCCCCTCACCAGCTCGGCGGGAGGTAATCTCCATCTCGTGGAGGCGGACGTGGTCGGTGTGCGGATCTACTCGATGCGTAAGATCTTTGGGGACAATAAGCTTCGCATCTTCGGCGACATCCGGTACCACTCGCACTTCTATGCCAAGGATCAGATCGCTCTGGCTCAGACGGAGCTGGAGCTGACGATGCCCCACACCGGGGAGACGCTGCGCCTGAGGCGCCCGATCCCCTCCCACTTCAGGACTTTATTAGCACAGGATAAGGGGCAGTCTGAGGAGTAACGCTCCTGACTACCCCCCTCAATAGACCTTTAATACAGTAATCAAAATTGCGACTCACAGACATGCGTAAGCATTTAGTCACACTCTTGGCGCTACTGCTGGCGAGCACACTCTCCCTCGGGGCGAGTGCTCAGATGTTTGAAAACATTGTGCGCTGGGAGACCTCACAGAGTAATGATGCCAATGGCATCGTCACACTGACCTACACGGCGACGATCCAGTCCGGCTGGCATATCTATGGTGTGGACCTCCCCAAGGATGGCCCCACCGTCACCACTGCCGACTTCTCCGAGAGTAGGGGGATCAAGGCGCTTACCGGTCTCACTCCCGACCGGAAGCCCGCCACCACGTATGACCCCAACTTTGCCATGGACCTCACTACCTTCGATGGCAAGGTGACCTTTACCCAGAAGGTCCAGATCCTTGATCCGACGAATTTTGTCATCAAGGGCGATCTGATCTGGCAGGCCTGCAATGACGAGACCTGCACCCCTCCCGACCGCCACTCCTTTACCTATGGACCCAAGGACCTGAAGACTGCCATCACATCGGTGCCTGCCACTGAAATCGAGGAGGGTGGGGTGCAGCCGACTGAGGAGCCTGCTCCTGAGGCTGTCTCTGCCGTCTCAGCGGCTGACGAGGGGGCGCTCTATGAGTCTGTCGAGAGTGAGCTGAGGGCATATGGAGACAAGAATTTCACCAGCCCCGACACATCGCTCCTCAAGATCTTCCTCCTCGGCTTCCTCGGTGGCCTCGTGGCGCTCTTTACGCCCTGCGTATGGCCGATCATCCCGATGACGGTGAGCTTCTTCATGCACCGCTCTAAGAGTAAGAAGAGTGCGCTCCGCGATGCGATCATCTACGGTCTCTCGATCGTGGTGATCTATGTTGCTCTCGGACTGCTCGTCACCGGCATCTTCGGTGCCAGTGCGCTGAATGAGCTCTCTACCAATGCGATATTCAATATCTTCCTCTTCCTCCTCCTGGTGGTTTTCTCGATCAGCTTCTTCGGCGCCTTCGAGATCACGCTGCCCTCTTCGTGGACCAATAGGGTGAGTACCAATGCCTCCACCTCATCCGGTCTGCTGAGTATCTTCTTTATGGCCTTCACCCTCGTGCTGGTCTCTTTCTCTTGCACGGGACCGATCATCGGGACTCTGCTCGTGCAGGCGGCAGCTGAGGGAAATATCCTCGGCCCGACACTCGGCATGCTCGGCTTTGCGCTGGCTCTCGCCCTGCCCTTCACCCTCTTTGCCATTTTCCCCAATTGGCTCCAGAGTATGCCGAAGAGCGGTGGCTGGCTCAATAGTGTCAAGGTGGTCCTCGCCTTTATCGAGCTGGCACTGTCGCTCAAGTTCCTCTCCGTGGCGGACCTTGCCTACGGCTGGCACATCCTTGACCGCGAGACCTTTGTCTCCCTATGGATCGCCATCTCCTTCCTCCTTGGGCTCTATCTGCTCGGGATCATCCGCTTCCCGGCGGACGACAAGAAGGAGTCCGTCTCATGGTTTGGTACCCTTCTGGCGACGATCGTCTTCGCTTTCGGCATCTACATGGTGCCTGGGCTCTGGGGCGCTCCGCTCAAGGCTATCAGTGCCTTTGCTCCGCCACTCACGACGCAGGACTTCAATCTCTACGACAGCGAGGTGCATGCCAAGTTTGACGACTATGAGGCAGGTATGGCCTATGCCAAGCGTGAGGGCAAGCCGGTGATCATCGACTTCTCCGGCTATGGGTGCGTCAATTGCCGCAAGATGGAGGCCTCCGTATGGACCGATCCCACGGTGAAGGATATCCTTGACAATGACTTCGTGCTGATCACGCTCATCGTCGACGACAAGACCCACCTCGCTCAGCCCCTCGAGGTGACGGAGACCAATGGTGACCACCGCACGCTCAAGACGGTCGGTGAGCGGTGGAGCTTCTTCCAGCGGACAAAGTTTGGCTCCAATGCTCAGCCCTTCTACGTCATGCTTGACAACGCCGGTCACCCCCTCGCCGCCAGCTATGGCTTCGACGAGGATGTCGACAAGTACATTACCTGGCTGCGTAGCGGTCTGCAGACCTATAAGAGCCGCCAGTGAGCCGTACATAGAGTGAGTTACAGAAGCCCCCTCTCCGAGATTTCGGGGAGGGGGCTTTTTTTATCCCTTTTGCGTATCTTTATCGTAGAAATCATCTTAACCATTAAGACAGAGAAATGAAGAAACTCTTTTTTGCACTTGCCATCATCGTTATGGCACTTCCCCTCTCGGCACAGAAGCGGCTCGAGGTGGGTGTCTTCGCCGGGCACGGAGGTGCCGAGACCTGTGTCGAGGAGACCTATGCGGCACTCCTGATGGACCGGTCTATCACGCCTCACTACATCTACAGTCGGGATATAGCCACTGGGGCGCTGGATCGCCTCGATGTGCTGATCCTCCCGGGTGGGGGTGGCTCCACGGAGTACCTCAATTTCGGCGGTCTCGGTGCCGAGCGGATACGTCGCTTCGTCCGTCAGGGAGGCGGCATCGTCGGTATCTGTGCCGGAGCGTACGAGCTCACCGATACACCCGATTATGCCTGTCTGAGGATGAGCGGAGCCAAGGCGATCGACATCGAGCATGACACCCGCGGGCTCGCTGTCTCTATGGTGACGCTTATGCCCGAGGGGAGGACCGCCTTCCCGGAGCTGGCCGCACGGGATACGCTATATGTAATGTACTATGAGGGACCGGTGCTGGTCCCCGATGACAAGGGCGAGATCACCTACACCTCACTTGCCACCATGGAGAGCGATGTCCACGAGTATGGAGTCCCAGGTGGAGTGACCAACGGCAAGCCCTTCATCATTACCGGCTCCTATGGAGCGGGAAAGACCCTCTCCGTCATCGGTCACCCCGAGAATACCGCCGGCATGCAGTGGATGATCCCCCGGATGGCTCACCTTGTCGCCTCCTCAGAGATCCCTGAGCAGATCGATCGTAAGTTTATTGACCCAGATCACTTCGGGAGAGAGATCAAGATGAATGAGGAGCGTCGTCAGTATGAGAGCGATGCCTACGACCTGCTCCTCTATGCCGCACCGGAGAAGAAGGTGGAGGTGCTGGACACGCTGATGAAGATGAATTCCTGGAGTGCCAAGGGCTGGATCCAAGGTCTCCTCTACGACGAGTCCCCTCTCGTGCGGGCCGCGGCTGTCCGCTGGCTGGGAGAGACTACCTATCTCCGCTACCGGGATGATCTCACAGCTCTCCGCTCCGCCGAGACCGACCCAGTGGTGCAGCAAGCTGTCGAGAAGGCGCTCCGACAGATGGAGCCCTGACACCTGAGATTGGTAAATGCAGATGACAAAAGCGACATAATCCGCTCAGATATGCCCTTTATACCTTTTTTTCATGCGTTAAGAGTGGCGGGAATTGTTGTTAGAACAATAAAATGTTACATTTGCCTTGTAATTACAGCCCAAAGTGTGCCCTGCCGGCTGCCGGAGGGCTTAGCATAGACAACGAATATTAGAGATTAAAACCCATTTAGATTATGAATACCAGGATTTTAAGCCTTTCCCTCCTGGGGTTGCTCGCCGCATCGGCTAGCGTCTCCGCACAGGAGGTGACCTCCCAGGAGGAGTATCTTGCCACTACTCCGGCAAGGAAAGTCGCTTTTGAACCCTCCTGCAAGCACTGGTTTATCCAGGCTTTCGGTAGCCTATCGATGCCCTTTGACATGTGGTGGAACCACGACGCCCAGGCGGAGCTTCGTCGCAAGGCTGACTTCGGCGATCGTGCCAGCTGGGGCGTGGGACTTGCTGTAGGACAGCACCACAACCCCTACTTCTCTACCCGTCTTGCTCTTGACTACCACACCATCCCGGTCTTTGGTCTCAATAGGACCGATGGCGTGAAGGGTCCGCTGCAGCTCCGGGCGCTCAACCCCCACTTCGACTTCATGTTTGACCTCGTCAATTACTTCTCCTCTTACGATGAGAGTCGGGTCTTCCATGTTGTCCCCTTCGTCGGTGTTGGCTACCTCGGTACCAATATCTCCGGGTATGAGAGCTACGAGACTGCCGCTCCCTACGCTCGCGGCTACTCTCAGGGTGCCTGTGATGCCAACTTCCTCAATATCTTCAATTCGAAGGGCGTCAATAACGAGGACAACAACTTCTTCCGTGAGCTGGATCACTCCATCTCGGCCAACCTCGGACTGGATATCAATATCAACTTCCACACGCGTGTAGCGCTCACGATCGAGCCAATGGTGCTCTTCGTCCCCGGACTGGATGCGACCGATGCTATCGGTGCTGTCCGTGGAGGACTCACCTGCAATCTCGGCGAGACGCTCTGGAATGGCGTACAGCCGATGGACTGGGATCTCGTCAATGGACTTCAGAGTCAGATCAATGACCTCCGCAGCCAGAATGCTGAGCTCAGCAAGCGTCCCGTACGCTGCCCCGAGTGCCCTGAGGTAAAGCAGACCGTTGTGGAGAAGAACTATGAGAATGTCGTTTACTTCCGTATCGACAGCTCTAAGATCGACAAGAACCAGGAGATCAATCTCTACAACACCGCTGAGTACGTCAAGGCTAATAACACCCCGATCACCGTGACGGGCTATGCCGATGTACAGACAGGTCGTGCCGACTACAATATGCAACTCTCTGAGAAGCGTGCCCGCAACGTGGCCGACAAGCTCATCAGCGAGTATGGCGTCCCCTCTGAGCTGATCACCATCGACTACAAGGGATCCGACGTACAGCCTTATGATGTCAATGCGTGGAATCGCGTCGTCATCATGAAGACCAAGTAATATTGACTAAGAAGTGCTTTGTGACCCCTATATTCCACGGACTATGTGTGAGTAAGTTAAGTGTTGTACAGCTTTTGTACCCGCTTTAACTGTCATTTCCTTTTGTGGTTTTGATTTTTCTTGCCATCTTTGTCCCAAGAATAGACGATGAGTGGTCGTCAGAACTTCTCAATAAACGCAAACGATAATTGACAATATATTCATTCACAAAACATTCATTATGAAAGCAAACAAGTTTAAGATTGGCTTGCTGTCAGTTGCTGCTGTCCTCGGGCTGGGGGTCTTCTCCTCCTGCTCCAAGGACTTCCAGGGTGATATCGACGCTACTAACAAGCGTATCGATGAGCTGAAGACCTCTCTTGACCAGGTCAAGAGTGGGCTGAAGGACGGCAAGGCAATTGCGGACGTCGTGGCTAATGACAACGGGGTTGTCATCAAGATGTCTGATGGTAAGCAGTATACCATTACCAATGGTAAAGATGGAAGGGACGGCACCGTCATCAAGATTGGTGATGATGGCTTCTGGTACATCGACGGTGTTAAGACCGAGTATCCCGCAAAGGGTGTAAAGGGTGATCCCGGTGTTGCTGGTCCTCAGGGCCCCAAGGGCGACAAGGGTGATGCCGGTGTATACTACGAGCCCAATAAGGATGGCTACTGGTACAAGGTAGACCCCGCCAAGGGAGACAAGGGTGTCAAGACCGAGATGAAGTGGCTGCCCGAGGGCACGATCACTGCTGTCTATGAGAATGGCGTAGTTACCCTCTATAACGTGAAGGGCTATGAGGGCGGACTGAAGCTGGGTAGCATCGCTATCACTAAGCTGACTGTCATCCCCGATGTTGTTGGCGATGTAGCAGGCGCACTTCCCGTAGTAGACTTCTCTCCGCTGAGCACTAAGTGCGGTACCATCACTCCTTCTGTGACGGTAAAGTACCTCGTCAGCCCGATGAACGCTACCCTGGATCAGATCGAGTCTGTAGACTTCCTCTACAATAATCCTAAGGTGGCTGCTACCCGCTCTCTTACTGATGCGATCAAGTCTACTGCTGAGATCGTTAGTCTTGAGAAGGGTATCCTGACCGTTAAGGCTGGTGTCGATGCAAGTAAGCTTGGCGCTAAGGTCGGTCACATCGATCAGCTCAATCTCCTTGTCGCTCTTAAGGGTGGTCAGACCATCACTTCTGACTGGGTGAAGGTAACTGCTGATCAGACTCTTGATGGCAGCAATATTGCCCTCGCTCTCAAGAATAAGGAGGCTCTGTATCCTGCATTCCCCAAGTCCCTTGAGGATGCTAAGGCTGCTGCTGAGGCCCTTACCGATAAGTCCATCATCGAGCTTGAGTACAGCAAGACTTTGAACCTCAAAGACACCGTAGTGGCTCGCCTTGGTCAGGATCTTGATAAGCTTGCTAAGGTCTATGGTCTTAGCGACATTAAGTTTGACCTCCTCGATGAGAAGGGCAAGACTATTGTCTTCGAGCGTGGTGACAATGACACCGACCAGCAGAAGTTCATCGTCCTCGATGAGGCTACCGGTAAGATCCGTACCCGCGTGTATGACATCGATGGTGCTAACCCCGCTTCTGTAGATCGTACTCCTATCGTCCACGTAGCTCTCATGAAGGGTAACTGCAAGGTCGCCGAGGGCTTCATCGTCATCAAGATCGTAAAGGATGCTACTCCTGAGATCCCGCCGACGATCATCGATGCAGACGGTTCTTTCGTTCTTGGTTGCGATGACCTGAAGCAGCTCGTGGGTACGAAGCAGATGAACGAGGAGATCTACGCTAAGGCTAGACTCCCGAAGGCTGACTTCCACAAGTACTACACTTGGAAGGAGGATGCGCCCGCTGAGGATCAGATCGGTACTATCGTAGAGAAGCAGGATCCGAAGAATGCTGAGTCCTACAACCTCGAGTGGACTGTTACCAATGAGGAGGCATGGAAGGCTCTCGGTGATGAGAACGCTGTCTCCATCAAGAGAAGTGGTACCTACACCAATGGTGAGAACGTCATCAAGGTGACCTTCACTGCTAAGCTGAATCGTCCTTATGTTGACCTGAAGTCCCTGAAGATCGACAACTACTGGTACGACGCTGAGGGTGGTGTGGCCAACATGGTCAAGTTCAATACTGCCGTGCCTGAGCTCGGATCTGAGGATCCTGCAAAGTGCACCTTCAAGACCTACTTCGCATCTGTCCTGAAGAGTGACAAGGATAAGAAGAAGGTGGAGATCGGTGGTGTTAAGCCCTCTGTAACCGACCTTCAGGAGATTAAGTTCGTCTTCTCTGACGACCAGTCATTCTCCAAGGCATTCGACAAGAAGGGATACACCATGAAGCCCAGTGCTGATGGTATGACTCTCCTTGCTGTCAAGGCTGGAAAGGAGTATGAGATTGCCATGATTGACAATAATCCTGCCGGTCAGAGCGTAGAGTATATGAATAATGACGTGGCTAAGGAGCTGCTCAATGTAGCACCTGAGAACGTTCACGCTCGCATTACTCTCAAGGCCATCAACAACTGCGGTAAGGAGCTCCAGATCAAGGGCAGCGATGGTACCTTCATCGTACGCTTCGTTCGTCCTGTATCCATGACCGTAGCCGCTGCTGATAACTATGTCGATGCCGTCGACTATGGTGCTAAGGGTAGCTTCATCGACGTTCATGACCTGGCTAACCTCTATGACTGGAGGAACTACGCTAAGAAGTCTGAGAAGTACTACTTCCAGAACAACCCGAACTACTACAAGTACTACGATGTCAAGAGCATCAAGGTCGATGTAGAGAATGTCAAGGTTGAGGGTCTGACGATCAATGGTGAGGCACAAAGCGATCTGACCAATACCGGTGTAGAGCTCACTCAGATGGCTCCTACTGCTAAAATGATCGCTAAGTATCCTGAGCTGAAGAATACTTCTGCTGACGGACTCCTGATGTACAAGAACAATGGTGCTGCTCTCAATAAGCCCTTCACCCTGATCCTGCCCGTAACCGTAGAGTACAAGTGGGGTAAGGTTGTCGAGAACGTTAAGGTCAAGGTTATGCCTACCGACGAGACAGCTCCTGCGGCTCGCTAATCGACTTCTATTGTGACAATGTAGTCACAGTCTAATATTTTCTAGGAGGTGTCTCCACCCAAGTGGTGTGAGACACCTCCTTTTTTGTTTACATTTGCACTATATATGTTGATGCATGTTTAGATCTAGATTTTCTCTCCTTGCGCTATCACCGATCCTGTTACTCATTCTGTCCTCTTGTACTAAGGAGAAGCATACTGCCGTCTATCTCGACCAAGCGGGGGTAGCTTGGTTAGATACCGTTCCCACCCCGTCCGACCTTTCTTCGCCTGAGGAGCGGGCAGAGTACCGACTTATCCACTATTGGGATGGGCTTGTCTTTACGGACGAGACGTATACCCACGATGCTGACTTTATGAGCCGGGTCTTTGATCGTTATGTCTCTCAGCTGCAGGAGGTCGACTCTGCGACTGCTTATCCTGCTGTTGAGGATCTCATGAGGCGAGCAGAGGCAGACTCCGTCACCTATTATGTCTTTACCCACCTGGCTGACGGCCTCTATGAGCGTGGCGACTATGAGAGCTATCTGCCCTTTGCTCGTGCGATTATCGCCTCTGATTACTCTTCGGAGGACGATAAAATGATCCCAGAGTATCAGCTCTCTTTGGTCTTGAAGAACCGCCCCGGTAAGCCTGCTGCCGACTTCACCTACAATACTCTCGATGGAGTGTCATCGATGAGGTCGCTTCTCGGAGAGCGCCCACTGATCCTCTTCTTCTACAACGTCCCCTGCCATACCTGCCATAGGGTTATGGCTGACATACAGTCCTCTGAGATTTTGTCTGCCGCTATCTCAGCAGGTGAGCTATCGGTGCTGACGGTGGACAAGATGGGACCCCTTGAGGAGTGGACGAGGTCCGTTAAGGACGAGCTTCCTAAGGGCTGGATCCATGGCTACAATTACACAGATCTATACGACACGGACCTCTATAACATTAAGGGCGTCCCAACGATCTACCTTTTGGACAAGGATGGCACTGTCCTGATACGCGAGGCTTCTGTCGCCTCACTCGAGCAGTGGTGCCTCGCTCATCTCTCACTCTGACTTCTCGGGTGCTATAGGCGATCTCGGAGCTGGGAGAGCTCATACGAGCTTTCAGTTTCGTCGCCCCCTTGGGAGTGACTTAAGCCTATGGAGCGGCCATCCTTGCGGGTGTAGCCCTGCTTCTGGTTGATGATTCTCATAGGTCTTGCCCTCTGCTTTCCGGTGAGGAGGAGAGCTTCAGGATTAGAGCTTTACCAGCCGGATTTATCCGGCCCTGACTAATACCGATATTAGGTGAGCCTAATATCGGTAAAAGAATTCTCTAATATCGGTATTAGAGAAATCGATCATCGGGTGGGGGTGGGGATCAGAGGGAGGTGCGCTCGTAGCGGGCGCCGGGGAGAGAACGGACTTTGCCGGACAGCTCCAGCTCGAAGAGCCGTCCGGAGAGTATGCCGGGTGACTCACCCAGCCTCATGGAGAGGTCGTTGAGCGTGAGCGTCCCTGCCTCCTGCAGTGTCGCAAGGATGGGATCCTCGTCCCCCTCTCCCTCCTCGGCAAAGGGGAGCTGCCGCTTGGTACTAGCCTCAGGGAGGAGACTGAGCTCCTCGAGGAGTGTCTCCGGGTCGGTGAGACAGGTGGCGCGCTGGTCGGTGAGTAGCCTATTGCACCCCTCGGAGGTGGAGTCAAAGATCCGCCCCGGCACGGCAAAGACCGATCGCCCGTAGTCGAGGGCGAGGCCGGCCGTGATGAGCGCTCCGCCCCGTCGGGCACTCTCCACGACCACCGTGGCGCGAGTCATCCCGGCAACGATGCGATTGCGGAGGACGAAGTGCTGCGGGAAGGCTCGGGTATGGTAGCCGTACTCCGTCACCACACCTCCTCCGCTATGGATCATCTCTGCGGCGAGGTCTCTGTGGCGGGAGGGGTAGAGCGTGTAGTGCCCGTGTGCCACCACACCGACGGAGCGCAGCCCGTGCTTGACTGCTGCTCGGTGCGCCAGGGCGTCGACCCCATAGGCGAGCCCGCTGACGATGACCAGGTCGGGCCTCAGCTCCGCCCAGCGCCCTATCATACGCTCGATCACATCGGCTGCGTAGGTGGTGCAACGGCGGGTGCCGACGATGGCGATCATCGGGCTGTCGATGGGGAGGGATCCCTTGACGTAGAGGACGAGGGGCGAGTCGGCACAGTTGAGCAGGTAATCGGGATAGCCTTCTTCTCCATAGAAGAGTGGCGTGATCGTCTCTCCAACCGCTGCTCTCTCGCTCAGCGTCCGGAGCTCCTCCTCAGCCTTGCGGAGGGAGTCCTCAGAGCGGATGAGCCGAGCTAAGGAGGGGCGGATGTTGGGGTTTTGCGCCAGCTCGTCTGCCGTCGCCTCGAAGATCCGCTCCGGATGATTGTCAAAGTCCTCGAGGAGGGCGTGGCTGATGGTGGAGCCGACACCCGGGAGCATCGTCAGTCGCAGAAGGGCAAGCTCAGTAGGGGTCAGTGAGAGGGACACGGGAAGGGGAGGGGCTTGAGGTGCTTGTCGCAGTAGTCCATGAGGATGTCGAAGTACTCCCCCCGCGTCAGCCGTCCATCCTGCACGCCGGCGACGTGGACCCGACCGGAGCAGACCACCACGCCGTCGCTCTCGCGGATCACATCCTCGTCGACCACGAGGAGGGGTCCCTTCCGCCCGATCGTGATGCCGATGACGAAGGTGTCGTCGGACCGGAGTGAGCGGTGATAGTCCAGCTCCGCATGGGTGACAAACATATCAAATCCCTCGCCGTGCTTGCTCGAGAAGCTGTCACCGATGATGCGGAGAAATTGGTGCCGCGCGTGCTCCATGTAGTGGAGGTAATTGGCATGGTTCACCACACCCTGGATGTCGCACTCATAGTCGCGGACGATCAGGGTGGGACTGATGTAGAGATAGCTCTTGGGTGCCATGGCTCAGAAGTACTTGCTCCCTCTCTCCTTCTTCCGCTTCCTCATCACGAAGAGCCGATCCCCGGGGCGAAGCTCCTCCGGAACTTTTACACTGAAGGGGATGCCGATCTCATCGATGCGGCTCCTTCGCTCGGACTTGTCACCGAGCAGCATCTGCTTCGCCTCAAAGAATACCGCCCCGGTCGTCGGGCCGGTCACCAAGAGCCGCTCGCCCTCCTCGACATAGCCGGTCTCCAGCACCAGCTCCGCCACGCAGATCTTCGTATAGTAGTGGGAGACGCGACCGATGCCCACCTTCACCTCCGTCGTGTCGGAGCCATAGTGGTCGGTCCACTCACCGAGTCGCTGACCGAGGTAGTAGCCGTCCCAGAAGCCTCGATTGAATACCGTCGCCAGTCGCTCGTCCCAGCCGGCTATCTTCTCTGCCCCGTAGCTGCCGTCTAAGTAGGCTCGTATTGCCTCATCGTAGCACTCAGAGACCGTGCGGACG
>QWCJ01000325.1_pt1 | contig 17970 bp, 14 predicted proteins | sample 1972501 | NCBI WGS metagenome assembly QWCJ01 (sample SAMN09866711, study PRJNA288562) | Human vaginal metagenome isolate term2_vaginal, whole genome shotgun... | isolation source: vagina | host: Homo sapiens | place: USA: California
CCGCCATCCACGGGGATACTGTGATCGCTGGATGGATCAAATTTCGAGCTGAAGCCGGAGGCCTCTGTGCTGAGCTCGAGCCTCTCCATCACCGCAGGGATGCCGTCCTCATTCATTGCTTTAGCAAACAGCGCTCCCTCCTCAGTGCGAGGAATGACGATGCTGGTCAACGTCGTCGGTGGGTTCAGGGCTAAGGACGTATAGCGGGACAGGTCCTCACCCTCGTGGAGCAGGCGCACGTACTGATCGGTAGTTGCCAAGACCATGGGCATCTCCCCCTTATCTACCCGAAGAAAAGCATCGAGAATTCCCTGGTCGGTGGTCTCGCTGTAGCCTTGTTCCGCTACGAGACCCCGCATGATGTCATCAGCTTCCGCATCAATCTTCGCCTTGTCATCGCGTCCTAGCTTCTTCTCCGCGTAATCCGCCCCAACGGTGCGTAGGACACGGGCGTAGCGCAATGCGGCAAAAGACTGGCTTACCTGGGGCACTGCAACATCCACGACACGCGGCGAGCCGAAGGTTGGGCTAATGTCACGCCAGCGAGTGTTTTCCTGGGACATGTCCACCAAGGTCTCTACGTTCAACGAAGCTAGGTTGTCGGATTCCGTGACCAAGTCGTGGTTCTTCATGTCCTCTACAAGCTCGCTATGCACCAGCACCAACAACTGATTGCCAAATACCATCGGAGAACCTTCATCCAGTTCCGCCAACTCCGGGTTGGTATTGCGTAGGTCAGACACCCACGCAGCGCCATTGGGGTCCGTCAAAATGAAGTCATAATCCTTGTCCACGCTGCTGCTGTGCTCAACGAAGTCACGAGCCGGCACAACATCGAGGTCGAGCTCGATGTTGTGTTTCTCTAAAGCCTCGAGCAGGGCCGGGTCTTTAAAGGTAGCTTCCAGTTCTGGACTAATTGCGCCCGTGACAAGGGTCGTGTCCTTGAAAAAGTTGAACTTCGGCAGGGAATCTCCGCCACGCCCCACCACGAGGGAGGCCACGGCGAGGGCGATGAACACTGCGGCGAATACGAAGGATTTAGTACGCTTCGTCGACGATGTGCTGCTCATGATCTAAATCATAAAGTGATCTTCTTCTCATTGCTGGGTAAAGGAAGGGGGTGAGGGGGGTAAAGCGGGAGCCCGCTGTCCTGCCTCACCCAGTTCTTTAAAGAAGAGAAGGAACGTTCGCTACCAAAGAGTAGAGGTCCTTCGGGTCCTCAGGGTTAGCAATGATATCAATCTCGGACTCTAGGTCGGTGCCCCGAACAGAATCGCGTAGATAACGCAGAGCAGAGAAATCACTAATAGCGAATCCGACGTCATCAAAAAGCGTAATCTGCTCCTCGCTATCGCGGCCCGTGGCCTGGCCTGTCAGTACCTGATAAAACTCGACGACTGGGAAATCCTCCGGCTTCTGCTGAATCTCGCCCTCAATGCGGGTTTGCTCGGGAAACTCAACAAAGACTTTTGACTTGTCCAAAATCGAGCTTTCCAGCTCCGTCTTGCCGGGACAATCACCGCCCACAGCGTTGAGATGCACGCCCGGGAGAACATGGCGCTCAGCCAGAATCTGGTTCTGCGCTTTATCCGCCGTGCAGGTGGTGATGATATCCGCGCCCTGCACCACCTCATCGACACTCGTGCAGGCAGTGATACTAAAGCCCAGCGGCTCAAGATTGCGCCTAAACTTTTCTACCGCCTGTGGGTCAATGTCGTAGATGGCTATGTCATCAATCCCCATGACTCCGCGGAAGGCCAGTGCTTGAAATTCCGACTGGGAACCAGCCCCGACCATGGCCATCCTTTTCGAATCCTGCCGGGCCAGGTGTTTGGCAACCATGGCCGAGGTAGCGGCCGTGCGCAGCGCTGTGAGCAGAGTCATCTCTGCTTCGAAGGTGGGGTAGCCATTGTCGACGTCGGCAAGCACGCCGAAGGCCGTAACCGTTTGGAATCCGCGCGCGGGATTGGAGGGGTGACCGTTGACGTACTTAAAGGAATACTCCTTACCGTTGGAAGTGGGCATAAGTTCGATGACGCCAAACGGGGTGTGGGAGGCAACTCGGGCGATTTTGTCGAAGCGCTCCCATTCGCGATAGTCCGCTTCAAGGTAATCCACCATACCGGTGATGATGTTTTCTACTCCCTCGCGCTGTATCCAGCGTGCCATGTTTTCTACATCAACAAACTTGACTGCGTGATTCATCTCTTTCTCCGCTCTTGATTCTTGTCTTAGTTCTTAGGGTGAAGGTCCGTCTGCGGCGCAGCCGGGAAGCGCGAGGTGGGCAGGTGCTTGGCCTTCCTCTCCGCCGCGATGGCATAAATGCGCTCACGCCAGGCAAACCACATGGCTGCGAATACCGGAATGAGCAGCAGCGTCGAAGCCAAGGCAAAAGTTCCGATTGGGTAATCGAAGGCCATGAGAAGGATGACCACGGCGATGAAAGCCAACACCGACCAGTCACCGGCTTGTCCGAATGGTGAGCGGTATGTCGGGCGGGTATAGCGACCCTTCTTGGCCAGCTGCACAAATTTAATGTGTGACATGGCTACTGCCGCCCACGACGCCAATGTTCCGAGCGCCGCGAGGTTCAACACGATTTCAAAAGCCATCTCCGGCACGACATAGTTGAGAAACACACCGGCGAGGCCGACGAAGGCAGCCATCACGATGCCGCCATAGGGAACGCCGGATTTAGACATGCGGGCACCGAATTTAGGGCCGGATCCAGCGGTGGACATGTTGTACATGATGCGGCCCGTGGAATATAGCCCGGCGTTCAGAGAGGAAATAGCTGCAGTGATAACCACCAGCTGGAAGATGGGCGCCGCATAGCCTGCCCCGAGGGTCTCAAAGAAGGTCACAAAGGGCGAAACCTCCGCCACGTAGGTCGTATACGGCAGCACCAAGGTCAGCAGCAGGACGCTGCCGAAGTAGAAGACCACGATGCGGAACAACACGCTGTTGACCGCACGCGGAATATGCTTCTCGACGTCCTTGGTCTCGCCGGAGGTGGTGCCCACCAGCTCGATGCCGGCGTAGGCGAAGACCACGCCTTGAATGACGATAACCGCAGGAAGCAGACCATTCGGCAGCCAACCGCCGGCATCAGCAATGAGGCTAAACCCAGTCGGATCACCATTCGGATGGCCTAAAATAACCACACCAATCGCCACCACCATAAAAATGATCAGCGCAACGATCTTGATCATGGAGAACCAATACTCCAGCTCGCCAAAGATCTTCACTGAGAGCATGTTGAACAGCAGGATGCTGCACACCACACCGAGAGCGAGCAACCATTGCGGGACGGCGTCAAGCCACGTGGTATATTGCCCAAACCACTTGATGTAGATGGCCACTGCGGTGCCATCTGCCACCAACGTCGCCGCCCAATTTCCCCAGTAGAGCCAACCGGTCACGAAGGCAGTCTTTTCGCCATAAAACTCACGCGCGTAGGAGACGAAAGAACCTGAGCTCGGGCGGTACACGATGAGTTCACCGAGCGAGCGCAAAATGATGTAGCCGAAGAATCCACACACCAAGTACAAGACGGCCAGGAAGGGTCCCGCCGTTTGGAGGCGCCCGCCGGTGCCGAGCAGCAACCCAGTACCGATGGCAGAGCCGATGGCAATCATCTGCAGCTGACGGTTGCTCATCCCCTTCTGGAGGCCGTGGTCTTCCGAAGCATAGACCGCCTTCTCTTTCTCATGAGACTCCGCGTTGGGCGGCCGAAGTGTTTCAGTCATAAGGGAGATAGTCCTTTCCGAATCCGGAACGCGATGGAGCTTCGCATTCCCTAAGGAAACGTTATAGGAACCTTATGAGACGCAACTCACTCCTACCCCCGCGCTGTGATGCACGACAACTATACGCAGTGGAAAAGAGCGCTCTGCGTCACCCCCACATAAGAAAAGAACCGCATGGCCAGAAGGACCATGCGGTTAGAGAAGCTGGCGCGTTTAGCGCAGCGGAGTCTGCGCCCAGTCGCGTGCGCCACGAGCACGCTCGCGAACCTTTTCGCGCTGCTCCACCACGCGGACACCGGCGGTGCCGCCCTTAGTAGAGCGCGATGCCACTGCCCCATCAATGGTCAACACCTCGCGGACCTCGGGGAGCAGGCGCTTGTCGACGCCCGCCAATTCCTCATCCGTGAGATCCACTAGGTCAACGCCGCGGGACTCTGCAATCTGCACGCACGCACCAGAAGCCTCATGAGCCTCGCGGAAAGGAACGCCTTGGCGCACCATCCACTCGGCCAGATCAGTGGCCAAGGTGAAACCGCGCGGGGCGAGCTCGCGCATGCGATCTTCGTGGAAGGTCAGGGTTTCGACCAATCCGGTCATCGCCGGCAGCAAAAGGTTCAGCTGCGCCACTGAGTCGACGATAGGTTCCTTATCCTCCTGCAGGTCACGGTTATAGGCCAAGGGCTGCGCCTTAAGCGTTGCCAGCAAGCCGGTGAGGTTGCCAATGAGCCGGCCGGTCTTGCCACGGGTCAACTCCGGTACGTCCGGGTTCTTCTTCTGCGGCATGATCGACGAGCCAGTGGACCAAGCATCATCCAAGGTGACGTAGCCATATTCCGGGGTGCACCAGTAGATGATCTCTTCGGATAGGCGCGACATATCCACGGCAATCTGGGTAAGGACGAAGGCCGTTTCAGAGGCGAAATCCCGCGCTGCCGTACCGTCCAGCGAGTTCTCTGCGGCGGAGTCGAAACCGAGCTCCTCGGCAATAGCCTCCGGGTCCAAGTGCAGCGAGGAACCAGCGAGTGCACCCGAGCCATAAGGAGACACGGCCAAACGCTTGTCCAGATCCTGGAGGCGCTCGATATCACGCAGCAACGGCTGGGCGTGTGCGAGCAACTCGTGCGCTAGCAGAACTGGCTGCGCCGCTTGGGAGTGGGTCTTGCCCGGCATAATCGCATCCGGATGAGCTTCGGCCTGACCAGCCAGAGCGTCCACCAAGTCGGTGACTTGGAGCGCGATATCGCGGATAGCATCGCGGATCCACATCCGGAACAGGGTGGCTACCTGGTCGTTGCGGGAACGTCCGGCGCGCAGGCGTCCACCAACCTCGGGGCCTACAATGTCGATGAGCCCGCGCTCCATCGCGCCGTGGACGTCCTCGTCCGTCGGTAGCGGGGTGAATTCACCAGAAGCAACCTTCTCCCCTAGTTCGCTGAGGCCGTTGAGCATGGTGTCCAAGTCGGCGTCGGACAGCAATCCGGCCTTGTGCAGGACCTTAGCGTGAGCCTTGGAGGCCAGCACATCATAGGGGGCGAGGACCCAGTCGAAGTGGGTGGATACGGACAGGGCAAACATCGCCTCGGATGGGCCGCCCGAAAAGCGGCCTCCCCACAACGCGCCCTCGTTAGTCTTGTGCATCGTTTCCTTACCTTGACCTTGGCTGAGCTTGCTTACTTGCCCGTGGGGAAACCGCCATCGCGGTCACGCTGGTTGGAGATCTGTGTTGACAGGCCGTGCAGCTGAACAAAGCCCTTGGCCGCAGTCTGATCGAAGGTATCGCCCGTGTCATAGGTAGCCAGGTCGAAGGAGTACAGAGACTGACCAGAGCGGCGGCCGTTGACAGTGGCGGTGCCGGCATGCAGAACCATGCGGATATCGCCGGTGACATTCTCTTGGGTGGACTCGGTGAAGGCATCCAGAGAGCGCTTCAGCGGCGAGAACCAGAGGCCATCGTAGACCTCTTCGGACCAGCGGGCGTCCGTGAGGCGCTTGTAGCGGGCCAGCTCGCGTTCCACAGTGACATCTTCCAATGCCTCGTGGGCCTTGATGAGAACCATGGCGCCAGGTGCCTCGTAGACCTCGCGGGACTTGATGCCCACCAGGCGGTCCTCCACCATATCGAGACGGCCAATACCCTGTGCACCGGCGCGGCGGTTGAGCTCCTCGATGGCCTGAAGGACGGTAACCGGCTTGCCATCGATAGCGGTGGGCACACCCTTGTCAAAGGTGATGGTCACCTCGTCCGGCGCATTGCCCAGGTCCGGCTGCTCGGTATAAGCGTAGAGATCCTTTGTCGGCGGGTTCCACAGATCTTCCAGGAAGCCGGTCTCGACCGCACGGCCCCACACGTTCTGGTCAATCGAGAACGGGGACGCAGCGGACTGCTCGATCGGAAGGTCGATTTCCTCAGCGAAGGCAATCGCCTTATCGCGGGTCCAGGCGTAGTCACGCGCCGGCGCAATGATTTCCAGTGCCGGATCCAATGCTCGGAAGGAAACCTCGAAACGCACCTGGTCGTTACCCTTGCCGGTGCAGCCGTGCGAAACATGCGTACCACCGTGGGCCTGAGCGGCCTCTACGAGGTGCTTGACGATGAGCGGGCGCGAGATAGCAGACACCAGCGGGTACTGCTTCATGTACATGCCGTTCGCCTTGATGGTGGGCAAGCAGTACTCTTCTGCGAACTCATCCTTTGCGTCGACAACGATGGACTCGACAGCACCGCAGTCGAGAGCACGCTGGCGCACAGATTCCATATCCTCGCCGCCCTGACCAAGGTCGAGGGACACAGCGATAACCTCGCCGCCGGTCATTTTGGCCAGGTAGGGAATGGCGACGGAAGTATCCAGACCGCCAGAGTAGGCAAGCACAACGCGTGCAGTCATAGTAGTTTGCTCCTTTAAGACAGACAGGTGCTAAAAATTGAACTGATTTATATTATACAGACTTACGTATAAATGTTAAATAGTACGGCTGGTGAGCTTTTCTGCAAGCTCACGGCCTCCTAGTCCTTCACGGGCAAGGACAAAGATGGTGTCATCGCCAGCAATACAACCCACCACATCTGGCAGGCCCACGCGATCAATGAAGGATGCTAGGTACTGGGCAGCGCCCGCGGGAGTACGAAGCATCGCGATGTTGCCGGAGAAGTCGTGGGAGACCACGAGTTCATCGAGCATGCGACGCAGCTTCTCGCGCGGACCGTTGAGCTGGTCTTCGAATTGCTCTAACTCGCCGCCCACCACGTAGAAGGACCGGCCACCATCGCGTTTCACTTTCTTGGCGCCCAGCTCATCGAGGTCGCGCGACAAGGTGGCTTGTGTGATGTCGATTCCCTCATCGAGCAAGAGCTCGGAGAGCTGGACTTGGCTCGTGACCCGCGTGCGGTCAAGAATCTCCAAGATCTTTGCTTGGCGGGCATTGCGCGTAGTTGGTGTTGTCGTCATGCGCTTAGTTCTCCTCCTGAGCTGCAAGAAGCCACACGAGCAGCGCCTTCTGCGCATGGAGGCGGTTTTCCGCCTCGTCGAAAACACGGGACTGTGGTCCGTCAATCACCTCAGCGGTCACTTCGTTGCCGCGATAGGCCGGTAAACAGTGCAGGAAGATTGCCTCTTCCTTGGCACGGGACATGACCTCTGGGGTGACCTGGTAAGGCAGGAACGGGGTGCGACGGTCCTTGCCGTCATCTTCCTGCCCCATGGAAACCCAGGTATCGGTGATAACAACGTCGGCGCCGCCGACAGCATCAAGGGAATCAGTCACGGTCACCGTGCCACGCGTGCGGGCACGTTCTACAAATTCCGGCTGCGGCTGGAAACCTTCCGGCGCAATGATCGTCATCTCCATGCCCGCGGTGGCAAAGCCCAACATATAAGAGTTAGCCATGTTGTTGTTGCCATCACCCAGGTAGACGGCCTTGCGGCCAGCAAGGTCACCGAAATTCTCGCGGCAGGTCACCAAATCCGCCAGGATCTGGCAGGGGTGTAGGTCGTCGGACAGAGCGTTGACGATAGGGACCGTCGCAGTTTCAGCCATCTCCAACAAATTCTGGTGTGCATAGGTGCGCCAGACAATAGCCTCGACAAAACGGGAGAGCACGGCTGCGGTGTCTTGGTAAGTCTCGCCCTTCCCCATCTGCGTGGACTTAGTCTCCGTGACGATGGCGTGGCCGCCTAGGTGAGCGATTCCTGCCTCGAAGGAGAAGCGCGTGCGCGTCGAGGTCTTGTCAAAAAGAACCGCGACTGACTTCGGTCCCTCCAAAGGACGCTCGGCAAAAGGGTCCTTCTTTAACCTCAGCGCGAGATCAAGGACCTCCGCTTGCTCCTGCGGTGTGAGGTCATCATCGGCCAAGAAATGGCGCACGCTCATCCAAAATCCTCCAGTACCTTATGCAGGCGCTCCACAGCCTGCGCGAGTTCTTCATCGGTAATCACTAGCGGCGGGGTCAGGCGCACGACCTCGCTACTTGGGGCGTTGAGAATAAGACCGTGTTGCAGGCCCGCAGCCACAACGTCCTTAGCCACCGACTTATTTAATACAACTCCTAGCATAAGCCCTCGGCCCCGGACAGACTGCACAGCCGGAGATTGGGCTAGCTCGGTGCGTAGCCACTCGCCCTTGCGGCTAACGTCGGCGAGGAAGGGGGCGTCGACAAGCTCCAGCACCGTCGCTGCCGCCGCACAGGAGACGGGATTTCCGCCGAAGGTCGTGCCGTGCGAACCCGGAGTAAAGAGATCCTTAGCCTGACCACGGGCAATCGTGGCACCAATCGGCATACCCGCGCCCAAGCCCTTGGCCATGGTGATGACATCCGGAAGGACGTTCTCATGTTGGAAGGCAAAGAAATCGCCGGTGCGCCCCACACCCGTTTGCACTTCATCGACAATCATGAGGATCCCATGCTTGGTGCACAGCTCGCGCACGGCGCTCAAGAATCCATCGGGCGCTGGAATCACACCGGTCTCCCCTTGGATGGGCTCCAAGATGATGGCGGAGGTATCCTCCGGGTTTTGCTCCACCAACGTGGTCAAATAATCAATATCGCCGTAAGTGTAGAACTCCACTCCGCCTAGGAAAGGTTCGAAAGCCTTGCGCTTTGCAGGTTGCCCCGTCATAGCGAGAGAGCCCATCGTCCGGCCGTGGAAACCATGATGCGCGGCGAGAATGCGGCGACGCCCCGTCAGGCGAGCCAGCTTAAAGGCAGCCTCATTGGCTTCCGCGCCGGAGTTGGAGAAGAAGACACGGGCGTCGCTATCCCCCACCTTTTCCAGGAGCTTTCCGGCAGCCTCAATGACGGGTTTGCTGGCGAAGAGGTTGGAGACATGCCCCACGTTCGCCACCTGAGTGCTCACCGCTTCAACGATGGCCGGGTGGGCATAGCCCAGCGAGTTCACTGCAATGCCGGCGAGCATATCAATGTATTCTTTACCGTCTTCATCAGTAACCGTGGCTCCCTTGCCAGATACGATGGCCACGGGTGGGGTGCCATAGGTGTTGCTCAGCACCTGTCCCCACCGTTGCGTCAGTGTGGTCTGCGCAGTCACTTGTTATCGTCCTTCCTAAAGATCGTGCCTTCTGGGTAGTCCTCACGGTTGTAATCAGTGGGCAGCACCATCGTGCCGATGCCGCCCGTAGTGAGCAGCTCCAGCAACACGGCGTGAGCAATACGCCCGTCGATGACATGGGCGGCGCTCACACCACCCTCGACGGCCATGAGGCAGGACTCCATCTTCGGAATCATGCCCGAATCCAAGCCGGGGAGCAGTGCCCTGAGCTTGTCAACCTCAATTTTCGATACCAGGGATTCGCGGTTGGGCCAATCGGTATACAGACCCTCCACATTGGTGAGGATGACCAGGCGTTCGGCGCCTAGGGCTCGTGCCAGCGCGCCGGCAGCGATATCCGCGTTAATGTTGTAGACCTCGCCGTCATTTCCAGGAGCGATGGTGGACACCACCGGGATGCGCCCGGCCTCGATGATGTCCATGACAGCAGAAGGTTCGACGCTAACAATGTCCCCCACCATGCCAATATCGGTGGGCTCACCGTCGACGTCAACGAGCCGCTTGCGGGCTTTAAACAACCCAGCATCCTCACCGGAAGTTCCCACGGCATAGGGACCATGGGAGTTGATGAGATTGACCAACCCGCGCCCCACTTGGCCGAAGAGAACCATGCGGACCACGTCCATGATTTCCGGGGTGGTCACCCGGAAGCCACCTTTGAATTCCCCTTCAATGCCCAGCTTGCCTAGCATCTCATTGATCTGCGGGCCGCCACCATGCACCACCACGGGCTTAGCGCCCACGGTGCGCAGGAAAACCATGTCGGCGGCGAAGGCAGCCTTGAGCGAGTCATCCACCATCGCGTTACCGCCGTACTTGACGACGACGATCTTGTCGCGGTAGTGCTGCAGCCACGGCAAAGCTTCCGCGAGTACTGTGGCACGGTCCACATTGCTTAGTCCCTGAATCATCTTTCCTCCCTGCTGCTCTTAGGAGCTGTACGCGGAGTTGATCTCCACGTAGTCATGGGACAAGTCGGTGGTACGCACGAAGGCAGTACCGCTTCCTCCGGTTCCGAGGTCCACGCGCACGTCAATGTCGGCGCCAGAAAGGTCAACATTGCGCGCGCCGGGCGCACCAGTGGACTTAACACATACGGCCTGGTCATTAAAGAACACGGAAATATTCTCCGGGTCCATATCGGCATCCGCCACGCCCACTGCGGCGAGCACGCGGCCCCAGTTGGGATCTGAGCCGAACATCGCGCACTTGAAGAGGTTGTCGCGCCCTAACGTCCGCGCAGCGTTCAGCGCCTGCTCATTGGTGCTCGTTCCCTCCACGGTGATCTTTACGCGCTTGGTTACGCCCTCAGCGTCTGCCTGGAGCTGATCCGCGATATCGGAGCACACGGCCAGGACCGCTGCATCCAACTCCTCCTGGCTCGGTTCTACACCAGAAGCACCAGAGGACAGGATGATGACGGTGTCGTTCGTTGACGTCGAACCGTCCACATCGAGCGTGTTAAAGGTCTGATCACTGGCGGCCTGCAGGGCCGAGTGCAATGCTTGCGGGGAGGCCACGGCATCCGTGGTCACGCATACCAGCATGGTGGCCAGCGAGGGAGCCATCATACCCACGCCTTTGCCCATCGCGCCTATGCTCCAGCGGTCGGACTCGACGACTGCTTCCTTAATTACGGTATCGGTGGTCATGATGGCCTCTGCCGCAGCTTGACCGTGAGCCTTATCTGCACCCAAATTCCCGGCAACCACCCCGATGCCTGCTAGGGCCTGCTCCATGGGCAGTGGCTCTCCGATGAGGCCCGTCGAGCACGCAGCAACGTTGGCTACAGGAATGCCCGTGTGTTCGGAGACAGCGGCAACCATCGCCGCGGCATCCTTGTCTCCCTGCTCGCCGTTGCAGGCGTTAGCGTTGCCAGAGTTATAAATAACTGCTTGAAGTGTGCCATCGGCTACTGCCTCACGGGAAAGCTTCACGGGTGCGGCCACCACGCGGTTGCGGGTGAACACCGCCGCTGCGTCGAAATTCGGCCCCTGGTTAACCACGAGTGCCATATCAGGCTTTCCCGAGGGCTTAATCCCCGCCCTCGTGGCCGCTGCCTGGAAACCTGCGGGTGCAGTGATCATTTTTATTTTCTCCTTGTCTTAGTGGAATTCAAGTTCCAGCGAGATTGACTAGCAGTATGAATGCGCGTAAGCATTCGGACATCTAAGGTGCGACGGCTGCCTGCGGCAAACCCAGGGTTTCCTCCCAGCCCAAGGTCAGGTTCATGCATTGGACAGCTGCACCGGCGGTGCCCTTGCACAAGTTGTCTAGAGCTGCGGTTATCACCAGACGCTGAGCGCGTTCGTCCACGTGAGCCTGGATGTGGACCATGTTGGTCCCCACTACGTTCTGTGTTTCCGGCTGCTGACCTTCCGGCAGAACCAGGCAGAACGGCTCTTCCGCATAGAACTCGCGGAAAGCTTGAACAACGCTGTGCTTGTCAGCATCCCCCTTCAGCGGCGCCGTAATCGTCGCCAGGATGCCACGCGGCAAAGGCGCGAGCACCGGAGTAAAGCTCACCGAAACCGAATTCTGCGTAAAGGGCTGTAAGTTTTGCAGGACTTCCGGAGTGTGTCGATGAGTACCGCCCGGCTTATAAGCCTTGAGATTGCCCATTGTTTCCGCGCCTAGCTGGGCCACGGAGGCCTTCTTTCCCGCGCCGGAAACACCGGTAATCGCAATGACGGACAGATCCGGTTCAATCAGCCCTTTCGCCACGGCAGGCAGCGCGCCGAGTGTAATCGTGGTGGGGAAACACCCAGGGACGGCCACACGATTGCTGCCTTTAAGCTTGTCCCGGTTGCCGGGAACTTCAGGAATTCCATAAGGCCACGAACCGGCATACTCCCCGCCATAAAATGCATCCCAATCTTCCTTGTTGCGGAGGCGGAAATCGGCGGCGCAATCAATGACAGTGACGGACTCCCCCAGCTGACGACCAATCTCCGCGGAATGCCCATGCGGCAAACCGAGGAAAACGATGTCATGGCCCGCCAAAATTTCCGGAGTGGTGTCCTCGATGACGCGATCTGCTAACTGCGGCAGGTGCGGCATGAGTTCGGAGACTCGCTGACCAGCATTGGAGTGCCCCGTCAGCGCGCCGATGTGCAGGTCACCTGAAAGGTACGCTGGGTGCGACAGCAAGAGGCGCAGAATCTCGCTTCCTGCATAACCCGTGGCTCCGGCAATAGCTACTGAAATAGTCATGCAGCCACAGTAGCAAATAATGCAGTCCGCCGTATGTTATTCAATCAAATTGGAAGCACTTTCTTCATTCCGCAGAGAATAAGTCTCGGATCTCCGCAGTGTCCTGCGAAAATTCGAGCCTTGCAGTAGGGATAGGAGCGAAGCCTACATGACGCGGGAGGAAACCTGTCCGAGGCCTTCGGCGCCTGACACGGCCTTCTTTCCTGCGTAGCCCAGGTAACCCTGTGGGCCAACGAAGTGGATACCACCTTGGGCGTCCGCGATGGCGGTGACCTCATTGAATTGGTGAACTTGGCCAGGCTGCAAGCGCTTGAAGTTGGAAGTCGTGAGCCCCTGGTTGAAACAATCAGCCTTGGAGCGGCCCGCATGGTAGAAGAAGCGTGGTGCCAACTGCCCCGGCGGGTTGCATTCCGGACTAGTGGCACGTGCGCCATTGGACAGACAAGCGACGTAAGTTCCTTCAATATTCGCCGCTTCGCAGTTGACGGTGCCATCAGCATTGGAGAAACCCTGGGACAAGTCAGCGGAAGCATGTGGGGCGATGGTCAGTGCGCCGACGACCGCGGCGGTAGCTATAAGACGAGAAATCAAACGCATGGTGTGAACAATCCTTTCGGTGTGGAAACGCTGCCCCCTTGAGGTTATGAGCCAAGCCACACTACATCCAGTTCCAGGGGACCTGTCCCCACCCCTTCACTCCTTGCAGCATAAGAAAACCCGGCTCACATGGTGCGTGAGCCGGGTTAAGGAACCAAAGGTGCCAGTAAACGCTAAGCGCGCATCTCCGCACCAAGACGCTGCTTGGCTAGGTCTGCGGCAGCGAGTCGGTGCTCGTTAGCTTCTTCATCAGTCAGCGTGCGGTCATCTGCGCGGAACAAGAGCTGGAAGGCAAGGGACTTCTTACCTTCACCGAGCTGCTCACCACGGAAGACATCGAAGAGCTCCACAGATTCCAAGAGCTCGCCGGCGCCTTCCTCAACCACTCGGCGCACTGCCTCTGCCGGGGTATCCTTATCCACCACCAGTGCGATGTCTTGGTGCAAGGCCGGGAAGGAGGAGAGGACCGGTGCTGGGAACTTCTCCTCCAACGGCAGCGCAGTGACATCGAGCTCCATGGCGCACGTGCGGGCTGGAAGCTCAAGGGCCTCCAGTACCTGCGGATGCAGCTCGCCGGCATAGCCCACGACGGTTTCCTCGTCTGCAGCGAGGACCAAGGCGGCACAGCGGCCCGGATGCCACGGGAGCTGCTCGGCCGCCTTGACAGTGATGTCAACACCGGCGGCGCGGGCAACCTGGCGCGCGGACTCAATGGCATCTGCGTAGCTATAAGCACGACCAGAGCCCCACGGACCCTCGTGCTCAATGTTGCCGGTAGCGACCGTGGCCACGTGCAGCGGCTGTAGCGGCAGCGACTCCAAAAGCTCGCTCACCACGGAGTCCTCCGGGCGCGTCTCCACCGACGGCATCGGGGACGCATCAGCACGCTTGAATGCCACCTGTTGGAGACCGAAGAGGGCGAGGTCACTTCGACCACGGGCCACGTTGCGGGCGATGGCTTCAAGGAGATTCGGAAGCAACGTCGTGGACAGAATGGCCTTATCCGATTCGAGAGGATTCTGCACGGCAACAGTGCGGCGGCGCGGGTCTTCCTTATCCAGACCCCAGGTGTCGAAGGTGTCGTTGGCAATGAACGGCGAAGGCAGAACCTCGGCATAGCCCGCATAAGCCAAGCCGTGTCCGATTGCACGGCGACGCTTCTGCGCCGGAGTAAGGCCGCGACCTCCCACCGGGGTAGGCAGAATGGTCGGAATATCTTCGAGGCCCTCCAGACGCAGGATCTCCTCGATGAGATCCACATCCATGTCGATATCGGTGCGCCAAGACGCGGGGACGACGGAAAACTCTTCTTCGCCAGAGACCTCGCAACCAACCTCAGTAAGGCGCTTCACCACGGTCTCGCGGGAGTACTCAACGCCGGCGTATTCGCTCGGCTTGGCGGCGCGCAGTGTAATGGGCTCGCGCTTGGCGACGTCTCCCACGAGCGTCCGGCCCTCCTCGATGGTGCCGCCCGCGATTTGCTGCAGCAGCGCACACGCAACGTCGAGAGCAACCTCTACGATGGCCGGGTCGACGCCACGCTCGAAACGGCGGGAGGCTTCCGAGGACAGCTTGTGGCGGCGCGACGTGCGGGCCACGGTAATCGGATCCCAAATGGCCGATTCGAAGTACACGTCAGTGGTCGTCTCGGAGATTTCAGAGGTCGTGCCGCCCATGACACCAGCCAGGGACTGAATTCCGTTGCCATCGCAAATGACCACGTCACCCGCCGAAAGCTCACGCTTGACATGGTCGAGGGTCTCAAATGTCTCCCCCTCGCTAGCATTGCGCACCACGAGTTCGCCGTTCACGACGTTGGCATCGAAGGCGTGCATCGGCGCTCCGAGGAGCAGCATAACGTAGTTGGTGATGTCGGTCGCCAGATTGACGCTGCGCTGGCCGGACAGCATGAGCTCGCGCTCCATCCAGAAGGGTGTGCGGGCAGCGGGATCAATGCCGCTAACCTTGCGCAGACCAAAGCGCTGGGCCTTGGTTTCTTCACGCAGATCGACGGCGATCAGCTCGCCCTTCGGCGCCGGTACAGCAGAGGTATCGACTCCAGCAACGTTCGGATCCTGCGCCACGTCGGGGAAGGCGAGGTCGAAAGCGGAGGCAATCTCCCGCGTCAGGCCACGTGCCGACAAAGCATAGCCGCGGTCTGGGGTGATGTTGACGTCGAAAACCGTATCGGACAGCCCAATGAGGGGGCGAGCGTCCTCACCAACCTTGTCGGCGACTTCCTCTCCCAGAACGATGATGCCATCAGCCTTCGCACCAAAGCCCAGTTCAGCCGCGGAGCACATCATTCCGTTGGAGATGTGATCATAGGTCTCACGCGCAGCAATCTTGAAGCCTCCCGGCAACTCAGCCCCCGGAAGGGAAACCACAACATAGTCATTGAGGCGGAAGTTACGCGCGCCGCAGATAATGCCCTGTAGCTCGCCGGTGCCATTGGCCTTACCAACATTCACCTGACAGTAGCGGATTGGCTTCTTGAACTGGGTGAGCTCTTCAATCTCCACAACTTGGCCAATAACGAGCGGGCCCGTGGTCTCCGGAAGAGCCTCATAGCCCTCGGTTTCGAAGCCGACGCGGACAAAACCGGAGTCTAGCTCTTCGGCGGATACGTTCCAGCCAGAGTTTGCGGTGCCGAGGAGGCGGGTAACCCAGTCTTGGGAAATAAGCATTGTTTTCTTTCTATCCTTTCTCTGGGTTCCTATGCCTGCACGCCGAATGGCAAGGTAAAGCGGACATCGCCTTCCACCATGTCGCGCATGTCGGTGAGACCATTGCGGAACTGCAGGGTGCGTTCAAGGCCCATGCCGAAGGCGAAGCCGGTGTACTCCTCCGGATCGATGCCGACCGCACGCAAAACGTTGGGGTTAACCATGCCGCAGCCACCCCACTCGATCCAGCCGGCGCCGCCCTTCTTGTTCGGGAACCACACATCGACCTCAGCAGAAGGCTCGGTGAACGGGAAGTAGTTCACCCGCATGCGAGTGGTGGTCTCCGGACCGAAGAGAACTTTGGCCAGGTGCTCCAGAGTGCCGCGCAGGTGGGCCATGGTCAGTCCCTTATCCACGGCAAGGCCTTCCACCTGGTGGAAGACCGGCGTGTGGGTCGCGTCGAGCTCGTCGGTACGGAAAACTCGGCCTGGGCAGGCGATGTAGAGCGGTACATCACGCTCGAGCATCGTACGCACCTGCACCGGCGACGTGTGAGTACGGAGAACCTGCTTCGAGCCCTCCTTACCCACATGGAAGGTGTCCTGCAACGTACGTGCCGGATGGTCGGGCTTGAAGTTCAGAGCATCGAAGTTGAAGTACTCAGCCTCGACCTCTGGGCCGTCGGCGATTTCCCAGCCCATGCCCACGAAGATGTCCGCAATGCGCTCCGACAGCGCAGTAATTGGGTGTAAAGCACCGGTCTGCGCCCGGGTAGTTGGGACGGTGACGTCGACTTTCTCCGCCTTGAGCTGCGCGGCGCGAGCCTCCTGCTCGAGCACTTCACGAATTTGTGCAAAGCGCTTCTCCATCTTGCCGCGCGCGATGTTTACCGCACGCCCAGCATCCTTGCGCTGATCCTTTGGCAACTGCCCCAGCGACTGGCGGGCCTGCGGGATATAGCCGCCATCACCAAGGTGCTCACGGCGGGCGGAAGTGAGCTCGTCGAGGTCGGATGCAGCCTCGAAGGCGGCAATGGCCTTCTGCGCGGCGGCCTCGAGGGCCTCTTCGGTCAATTCGATCTGCGGTGTATCGGACACGTACTTCGTACCTTCTTCTCGCGCGAAAACTAACGCGTGCAATCTTACTCTGTCCCGGCTAGTCCGACCGCCCCAGGGACCCCCTTTTCATTCGGGGATCTGCTTAGCTGTGCTCTTGGGCTTTTGCTGACTCATAAAGACAGATACTCGCCGCGGTCGCTAGGTTGAGTGACTCTGCGCGCCCACGTAGCGGAATACGCACCCGCATATCGGCTTCTTCCAGTAGCTCGCCCAACCCGTGGGCCTCGTTGCCAAAAAGCCACGCCGTTGGCTGAGATAGATCTGCCTCTGCGAGGTCTACTTCCCCATCAGCGGCCGTCGCCACAATCTGCATGCCCGATTTACGCAGCTGCCCCAAAACGTCTTTGATATTGGGATCCCGCGCTACCGGAACATGAAAGAGCGAACCGGCCGAAGCGCGCGCTACCTTGCAGCTGAGGGGATCGACCGTCTCGCCCGCAAAAATTACTCCATCTGCGCCCATGGCGTCAGAAGTCCTAATCAATGTGCCCGCATTGCCCGGCTCCGAAGTGAGCACGGGAACAGAGACCAAACTTGGCTTGCCGTTAAGGATTTTGCCCGCGGACCACAGCACTGGCTTGCATAGCGCGAAAAGCCCCGTGGTGGTGGCGGTATCAGATAAATGCTTAGCCGCCCTATCGGTGATGGGATGTACGTAGACCCCCATGTATCCACACGCGGTAATAATGTCACCGAAGCGTTCTGCGGCCTTTTCAGTGACGAAAACATCAACAGCCGCGCCTGTAGACACCGCGGCATCTACGGCGTTTTCTCCTTCAATCAGGAATTGCTTCGCCTTCTTCCGGTTAGCCGCACGGTGCAGCTTGGCTGCGTTAACAATGCGCGGAGTACGTTCAGTAAAGGCAGAGTCAAAATCCAAATTCATGGCTCCTACCCTACCTACTAGTTGCCTAGCCCCAGGCTCAGCCCCTGCTGCGTAGGCAAAATAAAAGTCCTGTTGCCGATTTGGCAACAGGATCACAATGTTGGGTGCTACTTAGCTAGTGGCACGCCGCGGGCGTCCTTATCGTAATCACCGGCGCCGGCAATGATCATGATGAAC
>QWCJ01000660.1_pt1 | contig 17865 bp, 26 predicted proteins | sample 1972501 | NCBI WGS metagenome assembly QWCJ01 (sample SAMN09866711, study PRJNA288562) | Human vaginal metagenome isolate term2_vaginal, whole genome shotgun... | isolation source: vagina | host: Homo sapiens | place: USA: California
TTAAACCTTTTTTCCACCAAACGCCAAATTCACCGAACCCCGACGTTGCACCTGCAAACCGGCCCATTCGACCGGGCAAAATGCAGAAACATCCTGCGGAGGCTACTTCAGACCCTGGCGGCGCAACCGCTGTCGCGTGGTTTCCAGGTTGCCGGCCAAGGCCGCGGTCCGCAGCCGCGCCGCTCGTGCCTGGCGCTGGGGGTCACGAGCATTAATCATGGAAGTGCCGATTTGCCAGCCGGCATAAATCAACAGCAGCTGAGCGACAAAAATCAGCAGGAATGAGACTGCCGGAGGCGGAAGCACCGGGAACAGGAGTCCGAAAACCGGAATCTTGTAACGTAGCGTGCCACGAACCATATCCAGCGTTACCGTTTCGTCACTAGCCGCCGCTTGGGGGTTGTCAGACTTTACGCTGAACTGCATTTCATCGCCGGATCCCATAACTTCGCTGACTCGCGCAATCTTATATTTCACCGCTTCGGTCGGCTGATAAGCAATGATTTCATCAGGGTTGAGCTGTTGGGCTCCCTGCTGGCGAAGCTTTTGGAACAGCAGCAAATCCGATTGGGATAAAGTTGGGCTCATCGAATCGTCGGGAATGGTTGTGGCAACATAGCCTTGGGTTCGAGGAATCACGGTGGTCATGATGAAAGCCACGCCCACCAGGATGAGGATGACCCAGCCAATCATGAAAAAGACTGCATTACGCAAAGGGTGCTGAGACTGCTTGTTCAGCAACGAAACAATGCGGTTGGTCTGCATACTCATGTCTGGGCTCACCTCCCTGGGCGTACTGGTATTTTACCTGTTTACTGGCTGGTGCGTGCGGTCCTTCAACGATCCTTCTTTGACTTCTTGGAAAAAAGCCTGGAAAAGAATCCCTGTTTGGCCGGTTCTGCCTCGGCTGGGCCGTCTTGCCCACTAGCGGCGAACAGTTCCTCATCGGCTCCTGGCGCGGCCTCCGTGCTCATGGTCGGTTCCCACTCGGGGAATCCCTCTTGCATAGCTTCTGGAATGTCGCCTTGAACCTGGGGAATCTCGAAAGGCAGTTCTTCACCAGCGTCGGGCTCGGTTTGGTCGGCTTGAGCCAGCATATCCTCAGCGTTTTCGCCCAGATAGGGCAGGTCAGCTCCGCTAGGCTCGCTCTCTGCGTTTTCCGCAACGGTATCATTCCCGGTCAGTTCGTCTGACGCGGTTGTGGGCGCTGCAAAGGAAACTTCAGACTCTAAATCCGCAACCAAGTCGACTTCTTCGGAATCGATCGCATCCGAACCTTGTGAAGAGTCCGGTTCGGGTCGCTCCATCCCAATAGCCTCGCTGCCGGGCAAAGCTGTTTCCTCGGTAGTTTGGAAATCTTCAGGCAGCTCAACGGGGATTTCGTCCGCAGGTTCGACCTGATTTTCCGTGTCAGTACCGGCGGGTTCCTCTATCGGCTCGTCAAGACCGGGTTCCTCGGTTATCTCAAGTTCGGTCGTCTCAAGTTCCGCCGTCTCCAGCTCGGGTTCCAGATCCTCCAACTCGCCCAAATCCAAATCCACCAAATCAACGTCAGTTTCGGTGAAATCCTCCCCTATCTGAGCTGACGACAAATCGGGGAGTGCCTCAGGCAGTTCTTCGGGGAGTTCGTCGGGGAGTTCCGCAAGCAAATCAGTTTCCGGAATATCTGCCGGTTCCAGGTTCTCAACCGGAGTTTCCTCAGTAAGTTCAGCGGTGGCCTCATCCACCGGCTCCGCGGAGGCGGAGTCCTGCAGGGTTAGCTCGGTTTCCAGCTGCGGCTCGTTGATTTCCGTTTCCTCCAGCAGCGCAGCTGCCGGCAGTTCCTCGGCGACTTCCGCGCCTTCGGGCAGCTCGGTTTGCTCAAGATTGGCCTCAAGTTCAGTTTCGGAAGCTACCTCAGCCGGTGCCTCATCTGACGTGGCCGCGAGCTGGTCTGGCTCCAACGGGAGGACTTCCGGGGCTTCCTCGGGGTTGACCTCCCAATGCGCCACTTCACCTTCGACATCGCCGACAAACAGTTCGTCGTCATTGCCTTCAGACTCCAGCACGTCGTCGTCATAGACGCGCTGACCCACCAAGTCTTCCGCGGCGGAAATTTCTGCGGCGAGAGTCTGTTCGGTCGATTCACCCTCCGCTGGCTCAACGGGAAGCTCCTCAGGCAACTGTTCGGGCGGCTCCTCGGAAATCTCTTCCGGCAACTGTTCAAGCAAGTCCTCCGGCAGTTCCTCAGCCAAGTCCTGGGGCAACTGTTCAGGCAGCTCCTCGGAAATCTCTATTTCCTCTGCGTCAATGGCGGCAAGCTCTTCGGGCTCAGACCAAAGCTCGGTAACTTCCTGTGCGGCTTCCGGCGACTCGCTCTCAGGCAACTCCTGGTCAAGGGCGGGCGCAGCCGTGTCCGCGGCAGGTTCAGCAGGAGCCATAGGCTCTCCGAGCAGAGGTAAGACTTCCTCGGGCACTTCAGTTTCAGGAACCGTCGCATCAGGAGCGTGAGTCAGGGGTACGCCGACTTCCGGAGCCAGGGGCTGGGCTGCGTCCGCTGGAGCGGGGGCAGTTTCTGTCCATGTCGTCTCGCTGGACTCCCAGTCGGCGGGAGTGGCAGAGGCATCTTCCGACACGGTCTCCGGTTCGGATTCCTCCGGCATTTCAAGTGCCGTTTCCGGCTGCGGCGGCGTCGCCTGCTCAGCCGGGGATGGGGTCGTCGCCGCCCGCGAGGCCGCGATGATATCCAGACCGGGAATCTCGGCTGCCGCCGGGTCGTTAGCCAGCGGTAACGGACGGCGTGACCCTGTTTCGAGAGCCTCGATGGCGCAATCCGCGATGGCTTTCCAGTCAAAACCAGCCTTGGCAAGTTCGGAAGTTTCGACTTCAGGCAAGGGAGTATTGGGGATGGACTGGTCAGTGCGCGCGGAACGCACGTGGCTGGCCAGTTCATCTAACAGTTCGGGCACGCTGGGCAGCTGGGACGGCAAGGAAACACCGTTCGTGTAGATGTAACCCGGATTATGCTTGCGCACTTTGGCCCGCAAGCGCTCCACATCCTCGCGGCCCTGAGCCGTCAGAGTCGGGGGACGATACCCATCGTCTTCGGGAACAAACCGGGAAAATCGTTGCCCTCCCATGTCAAAACGAGAGGGGGTTGCGGGGTTGCTGCTTTCAGCCACGTTCTATTCTCCTTGCCATTCACAGTGCCGGACGGCACAGCTCTAATTATTCTATATTAGGCTCCCCAAGCGAAACCGAAATCCAGTACTAAAACTTGCCACTTTAAAAGGTTATGAGCCCAAAATAGCGGTACTCCGAGACGAAGGAAACGGGAAACTACAGAAAAGCCTCATCCGCGGGGTGCGATTGCTCGCGGCGAAAGACCGAAGGGAGCCAACCCGGCTCGTCCCCCGTCCGGAGCCGTCAAAACCCACACTCCGCCGGGCAGAACCGCGACCGTGTGCTCAAAGTGGGCCGCTCTGGACCCGTCTACAGTCACTGCCGTCCAACCGTCGGACAGTTCCTTGGTGACGGAGCCGCCACGGGTCAGCATAGGTTCGATGGCCAGCACCATGCCCGGTTTAATCTTTGGACCGCGGGAACGGGTGGAATAGTTCAACACATCGGGAGCCTGGTGCATGGCGGTACCGATGCCATGCCCCACGTACTCTTCTACGATGCCGGCCTCCCAACCATAACGAAGCGTGTCTTCCGCCACGACTTTCTCAACAGCGTCACCAATTTCACCCAGGTGCTTGGCGTTTGCCAGGGCGGCTATCGCTGACCACAAGGCGCGTTCGGTCGTGGAAAGCAACTGCAAATCTTCGGGACGAGCATGTGCTTCACCGCCGCAAATCATTGAAAATGCGGCGTCGCCGTGCCATTGGCGCGAAGCGTTGTCCACAATGTAGGCGCCGCAGTCAAAGCTCACCAAGTCGCCGAACTGCAGTACCCGATTGCCCGGAATCCCGTGGACGACCTGTTCGTTAATCGAAATACAGACCGTGGCGGGAAAACCGTCGTAACCCAAGAAGTTGGACTTCGCGCCCATACGTTTGATGACCGCAGCGCTGATTTGATCCAGTTCCCCGGTGGTGATGCCCGGCTCACAAGCCTCTCGCAGGGCCTGGTGAATCGCGACAACCACCATTCCGGCACGGCGCATTTTCAGGATTTGATTGGTGGACTTAATCTCAATGCGCCGGTCTTGGACTGACACCGAGCTATTTCCCTTCGATTTCTTCCATCACCGTAAGCAAACGCTGAGCAATCTCAGAAATGGTGCCCTCCCCATCGACCTTGCGCAACACGCCCTCCTGTTCATAAAAGTCCAGCAAAGGCCGGGTGGCTGTGAAAAACACCTCGAGGCGGTGCTCGATGACTTCAGGAGTGTCGTCGGTACGGCCTTCGATCTCGGCGCGCTTCAACAGCCGCCGCTCAACTTCCGCGGCACTGACATCCAGATAAATAGCCGCGTCCACCTGCTCGTTGGTCTCAGCCAAGACCGCTTTGAGCACCTTAGCCTGGGGAATGGAGCGAGGATAGCCGTCAAGCAGAAAGCCCGCCGTGGCATCGGTCTGACTGATGCGCTCGCAGACAATCCGGTCCGTGACCGAATCAGGAACAAACTCGCCCTTGTCGATATAAGACTCGATGAGCTTGCCCAGTTCAGTTTTTTCCGCCTTGTGTTTACGGAAAATATCTCCGGTAGAAATCCAAGGGATATTGAAGTGTGCGGCGATTTCTTTGGCGTGGGTCCCTTTACCCGCGCCGGGAGGGCCCATAATCACCAAATTTTTCGTCATGCCATGAATCCTTCGTAGTGGTGCTGATGCAGTTGGGCGTTGATATCCTTCACCGTTTGCAGGCCAACGCCAACAATAATCAGAATTGTAGTACCACCGAAGGGCAATTGGGGCACGTTCATAGCGACCATCGCAATCTGGGGAATCAGAGCCACGATGGTCAAGTAAACCGCACCGGCCGTGGTGATTCGGGTCATCACGTAGTGTAGATAGTCGGCCGTAGGACGCCCCGCACGCAGACCGGGGACGAAGCCGCCATACTTCTTCATATTGTCCGCGACTTCCTCGGGGTTGAAAGTAATCGAGGTATAGAAGAACGCGAAAGCGAAAGTCAGTAAGCCGTAAACCACCAGGTAGAACCAGGAGCTGGAACGGAAGTTCATGCTAATCCACTGAATCCACTTGGCATTTTGGTCACCGAACTGGGCCAGCATCATCGGCAGAGACAGAATCGAGGACGCAAAGATGACCGGGATAACGCCGGACATATTAATCTTTAGCGGAATGTAGGTGGTAGTTCCGCCGTACATCCGGCGTCCCACCATGCGTTTGGCGTACTGCACCGGGATACGGCGCATGGACTGTTCCACATAGACCACAGCCAAGGTCACCAGCAGAATCAGGGCAATGATTGCCAAGAACTTTTGAATACCGCCGTTACCGCCGGCAATGGCGAACAGCTTTCGCGGCAAGTTAGCGATGATAGACGTGAAAATCAGGATGGACATACCGTTGCCGACACCTTTTTCGGTAATCAGCTCGCCCATCCACATAATCAAGCCGGTAGCAGCGGTCATCACCAGAATCTGGAGGATGAAGATCCAGGCGGAATCTGAGGGAATAATCTTTGCATTCGAGGCGCGGCCGAACAGTGTGCCGGTACGCGCCGCGGTGATGATGGAAGTCGACTGCAGCACGCCCAGGGCAATAGTCAGGTAACGCGTGTACTGGGTCAGCTTCGCTTGACCGGTCTGACCTTCCTTGTGCAGGTCCTCAAAACGAGGAATGACTACGCGCAGCAACTGGATGATAATCGAAGCCGTGATGTAAGGCATGATGCCCAGGGCGAAAACAGAGAGCTGCAGCAAAGCGCCGCCGGAAAACATATTCACCAAGTCGAGCAGCGACCCATTGTTCTGAACATCAGCGATGACCGACTTTAACGCGGCATAGTCGACACCCGGCAGGGGGATAAACGAACCCCAGCGGAACAGAGCCATGATAAAGAAGGTGAACAACAGCTTCTTACGAAGATCAGGCGTTTTGAAAGCCTGAATAAAAGCGGTAAACAAGTGTCCTCCAAAGTTTTTCGGCACGTCAGTGAGCGCAGCTCACTTCCTAGCTAAACATGATACCGGTTCAACAGAGTTTGGTGGAAACGGCGGGGGACCGTTGGTGTACCCCGCCGTAATCCTTAGCGAACGCGTGCGGTCAGAGACCCGCCTTGCGCCTCGACCTTGGTTTTAGCGGAGCTGGACCAGGCGTCAACAGTCAAATCAAATTTGGCTGTCGCTTCACCGGTTCCCAGCACCTTGACCAGGCAATTCTTGCGGACCAGACCCTTGTCAACCAAGTCGTCAACCGTCAAAGTGCCGCCCTCGGGGAACACTTCGGACAGGCGATCCAGGTTCACTACCTGGTACTCGACATGAAATGGGTTCTTAAAGCCACGCAACTTGGGCAGACGCATATGCATGGGCATCTGGCCACCCTCAAAGCCCAGGGGCACCTGGTAACGCGCCTTGGTGCCCTTGGTGCCGCGGCCCGAAGTTTTACCCTTCGAACCTTCACCGCGGCCGACACGAGTCCTGGCTTTGTTAGAGCCCGGAGCCGGACGCAAATCGTGCAGGTACGTCACCTGTACGTTGTCGCTGGCTGCCGGCTTCTTAGCGGCGGCTGCCGGCTTCTTAGCAGCGGCCGGAGCTTTCTTTGCCGCGGGCTTTTCCGCAGCGGTCTTTTCTTCTTCGCTCTCGCTCATCAGTCGACCTCCTCCACGCTAACTAGGTGGCGCACCTTATGAACCTGGCCACGCACGGCCGGATTATCGGGGTGTACCACAGACTGACGAATTTTCTTTAATCCCAAGGAAGCCACAGTCGCCCGCTGATCTCGCGAGGAACCAATCGTGGACTTCACCTGAGTGATTTTCAGGTTCTTAGCCATTACGCACTCACTCCTTCGGCAGCCAATTCAGCTTCGGCTTTAACCGCTTCGGCGCGCACCTGAGCTTCGCCTGCTCCAGTTGCTTCAAAGCAGCCACGGCACCGCGCACGATGTTCAGCGCGTTGTCAGAGCCCAAAGACTTGGACAAAACGTCGCGGATTCCGGCGCATTCCATAACCGCACGCACCGGGCCGCCGGCGATTACACCGGTACCGGGGGAAGCGGGCTTGAGCAGCACAACACCCGCAGCGTCCTCACCGAGAACCTCGTGGACGATGGTGTGGCGAATCATCGGGACATGGAACATGGACTTCTTAGCCTCTTCCACGCCCTTGGCGATTGCTGCCGGAACTTCCTTAGCCTTGCCGTAACCAACACCGACGGTACCTTCCCCGTCGCCAACCACAACCAGAGCGCAGAAGGACATGTTACGACCGCCCTTCACCACCTTGGACACGCGGTTGATGGTCACCACACGTTCAATGTATTTGTCATCAGCGCTGCCGCCACGACGATTGTCACGGCGGTCATCGCGTTCACGGCGATTTCCGCGGCGCTCCCGGCGACCGCCACGATCCTGGGCATCATTCGCACCCAGATCCGTGGTCTGGTCCACAGAGTCTGCGGTCTCGCCTGTAATCTGCTGTTCTTGTTCAGCCATTTTCTCAACTTTCCTTACAGACTCAGTCCGCCCTCGCGGGCGCCTTCAGCCACAGCCGCGACGCGACCGTGATACATATTTCCACCGCGATCAAACACACACTGGGTGATTCCAGCGGCTTTGGCACGCTGTGCAATGAGTTTGCCAACTTCGGTCGCCTTGGCCACCTTGTTGTCCTTAGCACCGCGCAAAGCGTCTTCCATGGTGGAAGCGCTCACAATAGTCTTGTGCTCGTAATCGTTGACGAGCTGGGCGACCATGTGCCGGTTAGAACGGGTCACTACCAAACGCGGCTTTTCCGCCGACCCGAACATGTTCTTACGAACCCGCTGGTGGCGACGCAGACGCGACAGACGCTTGCCTTTACCCTTTACAGAATAAGCCATGATTACTTACCTGCCTTTCCGACCTTGCGGCGAACATTCTCACCCAGATAGCGCACGCCTTTACCCTTGTAAGGCTCCGGCGGACGAATCTTGCGCAGATTCGAGGCGACCTCGCCGACCAGTTCCTTCGAGGTACCCTCGACGGTAACCCGGTTGCCTTCCACCTTGAATGTGATGCCCTCGGGGGGCTCTACGTTGACGGGGTGCGAAAAACCGAGCTGGAACTCCAGACCAGCGCCCTTTTGATTGACACGGTAACCAGTGCCCTGGATCTCCAGGACCTTGGAATATCCGTTGGTGACGCCCTCAACCATGTTGGCGATGAGGGTGCGAGTCAGGCCGTGCAAAGAACGGGACTCACGTTCATCATCGGGACGGCTCACGACCACGGTCGACCCGTCAACCTTTGCGGTGATTGGGGTGGCCACGGACATGGTCAAGGTACCCTTGGGACCCTTGACGGAAACGTCTTGTCCATTGATGTTTACTTCCACACCGGCGGGAATTTCCACCGGAATCTTACCGATACGCGACATGTCAGCCTCCTTTACCAGATGTAGGCGATAACTTCTCCGCCTACACCCTTGTCGGCTGCCTCGCGGTCAGTGAGCATACCGGACGAGGACGAAATAATCGCCACGCCCAGGCCGCCCAGGACCTTCGGCAGTTTGGTGGACTTTGCATACACCCGCAAACCGGGCTTGGAGACGCGTTTCACACCGGAAATCGCGCGTTCACGTTTGGCGCCGTACTTTAGGTTAAGCGTCAAAGTTTTGCCGACTCGCGCTTCCTCGACTTCGTAGTCTTTGATGTAACCCTCAGTCTGAAGAATGTTCGCGATAGCGGCCTTCATTTTCGAGTACGGCATAGATACCGACTCGTGGTACGCCGAGCTGGCGTTGCGCAGACGTGTCAGCATGTCTGCTATGGGATCAGTCATTGTCATTGGGCTTGGGCCCTTTCTGAGGCGGTTTCGTAATCGACCTGCCCCCTAATGTGTTTACCAGGAAGACTTCTTAACGCCGGGGAGCTCGCCATTATGGGCCATCTCACGCAGGCAGATACGGCACAGGCCAAACTTGCGATACACCGAATGAGGGCGACCACAGCGCTGGCACCGAGTGTAGGCACGCACCGCAAACTTGGGTTTACGGGCAGCCTTGTTCTTCAAAGCGGTTTTTGCCATTATTAATCCTCCTTGAACGGGAAACCGAGGTACTTCAGCAGCGCCCGGCCTTCGTCATCAGTTGCAGCGGTGGTTACGACCGTGATGTCCATGCCGCGCACGTGGTCAATATCGTCTTGGTTGATTTCGTGGAACACGGACTGCTCGGTCAAACCGAAAGTATAGTTTCCGTGACCGTCAAACTGCTTGGAGCTCAGACCACGGAAGTCGCGGATACGCGGCAGGGCCGTGGACAGCAAACGATCGAGGAACTCCCACATCCGATCGCCGCGCAGGGTAACGTGAGCCCCAATCGGGGACCCTTCACGCAACTTGAACTGAGCGATAGACTTGCGAGCCTTGTCAACCACCGGCTTCTGGCCAGTAATGGTGGACAGGTCAGAGATAGCGCCTTCCATGAGTTTGTGGTCGTGCGCAGCGGCACCCACACCCATGTTCACGACGATCTTTTCCAAACCGCCAACCTGGTTGACGTTCTGGTGCTGGAATTCCTTGAGCAGCTGACCCTTGATTTCTTCGCGGTACTTGGTCTTAAGCCGCGGGGTGTATTTTTCCTCTGCCATTACAGATCCTTCCCGGTAGCTTTGGACACGCGAATCCGAACGGTCTTTTCTTTACCATCGCGATCGACGACCTCTTCACGCATACCCACCCGGGTACCCGCAATCTTCTTGGTCGTGTTGCCGAGCTTGGCCTTGGCGGCAGCGGGCTCGTAGTACATCACGTTGGAAATGTGAATGGAGGCCTCTTTCGTTTCGATGCCGCCAGTCGGACCCTGATGGGTCCGCCCCGCCTTATTGTGGTGCTTCATCATCATGATGCCCTCGACCACCACGCGTTCGCGCTTCCGGTCGATTTGCAGAATCCGGCCGTGCTTGCCTTTGTCGCGGCCAGTTATCACTACGACTTCGTCGCCAACCTTCAACTTTGCTGCCATCAGATCACCTCCGGGGCGAGTGAAATAATACGCATGAACTTCTTTTCACGAAGTTCACGCCCGACGGGCCCGAAAATACGGGTGCCGCGCGGCTCCTCATCGTTCTTGAGGATGACAGCGGCGTTCTCGTCGAAACGAATGTAGGAACCGTCCTTGCGGCGGGTTTCCTTTTTAGTGCGGACTACGACAGCCTTGACGACCTCACCCTTTTTCACGTTGCCGCCAGGGATAGCATCCTTGACGGTCGCGACAATGGTGTCGCCGATGCCGGCGTAGCGTCGCTTCGAGCCGCCCATCACACGGATGCAAAGGATTTCCTTAGCCCCCGTGTTGTCGGCGACCTTCAGTCGCGACTCCTGCTGAATCATCTTTTCTCCTTCGTCTGGCCGGTTCTCAATAGAGCCTTGCCGAACCTATCTTGCGTTGCAAGGGCGCACAAATCCCACCTCAAACGGGCGGAATTGGAACCCCTGGCTGACACAGACACATTTGTGAGAGGTCTCAGCCAAAAGCAACCCTCCAAGTTTAGTATTTATTGGCGGGGGTGGCAAACCGCAGCCAAACCGGTATTCGCCCAACAAAGAAAACCGCTAAGCTGAGACTGTGTTTGATGATCTCTTACAAGCTAATGCTCAATACGCCAAAAATTTCCCCTACCGTGGACTTCCCGGCGCTCCCGCGCATGGGTTGCTGATTGTGACTTGTATGGATTCCCGTCTTGATCCTCTCGAGATTTTTGGGCTAAAGGTTGGACAGGCCAAGGTTCTGCGCACTCCCGGTGGATTCTTGAAGCCCGGCACGTTGGCGGGTGCCATCGCAGCGGTTCATAAACTCAACGTGGACCGAATTATGGTGCTGGAACACACCAATTGCACCATGGCTTCCACCGACGAAGCGGGACTTCGGGCCATTATTGCCAAACATGCTGGACAGCCCGTTGGAGATCTGGTTTTTGGCGCAGACCCGAACCAAGACCAACATTTGCGTGATGACGTGGAGACTCTGCGCAACCATACCCTGATTAAAGGCTTTGCCGAAGTTGGCGGGTTTATGTATGACGTAGAGACCGGACAAGTCACCCAAGTGTGCTAAATCCCCGCTCGTTTGGCTGCTGCAACTTGATAGACTGCCTGGCATCCAAGCCCAGCAGTCCGATGCCATTTCTGCATCCCAGATTCTCTGATACTGGCCAGGGTGTGCGCTGCTTGACGTTCCTGAAGCCCGCTGTTATTGAAGGGTAGCAAAACGAGGAATTTTCCTGATAAATTTGACCCAGGTGTTGCTGTTTATTCTTTAGGAGGAATTATGTCCAACCCTTATCAACCCCAGCAGAGCAATCCCGGTCAGGTTCCCGGGTCGCAGCCCGGCCAGCCCATGCCGGGCCAGCCCATGCCCGGCCAACCGATGGGGCAACCAATTCCCGGCCAACCGATGGGGCAACCCATGCCCGGCCAGCCGATGGGTCAGCCCATGCCCGGACAGTTCGCCCGCCCTTATGAGCATCCCCAGGAACAGACCGTAATGGCACTAGCAATTATCGGCATATTCTTTTGGCCTTGCTCACCTATCGCCTGGTATATGGGTAGCAAGGCGAAAAATGAGATGGTAGCTCAAAACATGGAACCTACCTCGAAACTAAAGACTTGGACCATAGTCGCTATGGTTATCACGATTTTGGGACTCATTGGTATCGGTATCAGCATCATCATGACGGTTGTAGGAGGACTGGCGTTCCTGGGAATGGCTAGCGATACGAGCGCGGGACTATTGCCCATCCTGAGTGCCATCTAAATCGATCTCGGTTCCATAACGAGCCCTTTTGATGGGTCTTACCTGCGGGTGAGGCTCATCATGGTTTTTATAACGCCCTCTGCATAGGGGACATCTCGGTTTCGCGCCGGGGCAACGGACTAGCCAGAGATTCCGCCCACTGCCCTAGACGCAGACTCGATAATGTCCAAAGCCGCGTGCAGCACTTCGGGGGTGGTCGCCAGGTTCAAACGGAAAGAGTTTTCAAAGCCCTTGCCCAAGTCCGCGCCGTCGTTGACGATTAGGCCGCGATCCCGCAGGGTCTGGGCGGGGCGATCTCCGAGGATTCCATCGGTTTCCCACCATGACAAATAGGTCGCCTCGGGCAGGAACACCCGGTAGTGCTCACCGTGATTGGCCAACCAGCCACGGACGGTTTCCCGATTCTCGACAATCTGCGCCTTGACTTCCCCCAACCATTCGCGGCTATTGCGGAAAGCACTGATGGATGCCAGCATCCCCCACGGGGTCGCCCCGGAGGCAAACACTTGCAGCGGGGTGCGCAAACGTTGCCGTAGTGATTCGTCGGGAATAATCCATTGTGCACAGTGCAGACCGGCGACATTCCACCCTTTTGAAGCAGCTGACGCGGTCACGGTCCGGGAAGCTGCCAACGCCGAAAATTGAGCAAAGGGGTGGAACTTCCCGTCCAAGACCAGCGGGGAGTGAATCTCATCCGAGAACACTAAGACGTCTGGGTAATCAGCCAAAATAGCGCACAATCCAGACATCTCATCGGGGCTCACGCACTTGCCTACAGGGTTCCAAGGATTGCACAGCACCATCAGTCCCCCGGCCTGCGCCGAGCGGAAAACCTGCGAAATCCCCTCCAAGTTCAGCTGATACTGGCCAGTTTGCGCATCATAGTTGGACACGACCTGCACGACTTCGTGTCCCTGGTCTTGGGGCATCGTCAAAAATGGCATATAGGCAGGTGTCGGCACCACCACCGGAGCCTGCGGGGGAAGAATACTCATCACAGCTTGCAACACCGACAGTACATCGGAGGCCACGCCAACCGCGTCGGGCTCGATTTGCCAGCCGAATTCATCCGCATAGAACTCGCGCATAGCCTGGCACACCTGCTGGGATAGACCTACGGGAGGGTAGCCGGTGATGGTGTCGTCGAGGGCGGACTGCAGGGTATCCCTCACGGCAGGCGCAATCCCAAAGTCCATTTCCGCGACCCACATACCCAGGGCTCCGGGGTGGATACTCCACTTCAGGGAGCGAGATTTTTTCAAGTCAGACAAAGACGGTAGCGCTATCACCCCTATATTCTAGGGGAAATGAGCGCCAAAATGAGGTCAAGCGCCGCGCTTTCAACAGTCCGTCCCAGCGGTGCTGAAATAAGGACGCAGCCCAGACACATAATGTATCCGGGCCGCGTCCTTTATCCAGATTGAAAGGTCCAAAAGACCTCAACCGAGTTTCAGTTGTGGAGAATTACTTGGCCTTTTCGGCAATCTCCACCAGGCGCCAGTGCTTAGTCTTGGACAGCGGGCGCGTTTCCATGATGACGACCAAGTCGCCGATACCGGCGAGGTTTTGCTCATCATGAACCGTAACCTTCTTGGTTTTGCGCATGACCTTGCCGTAAAGCGGGTGCTTCACGCGGTCTTCGAGCTGAACCACGATGGTTTTTTCCATACGATCGGACACCACGTAGCCGCGGCGCACCTTACGGTGATTGCGTTCGATCGTTTCGGTGGTCATTGTTTCGTCTGCCATTGATTACTCCTTAACGCTGGGCTCGGTACGAATGCCGAGTTCCCGCTCACGGTAAATGGTGTAGATACGGGCGACATCGCGGCGAACCGCCTTAATGCGGCCGTGGTCTTCGAGCTGACCGGTAGCTTGGGCGAAACGCAGGTTGAAAAGCTCCTGCTTCGCGTCCTTCAGCTTCATCGCGAGCTGCTCGTTGTCCATGGCATCCAAATCGTTAGGAGCCAGTCCTTTGGAACCTATCATGTTCATTCACCACCCTCTCGGGAAATAAAACGGGTCTTGATGGGCAGTTTGTGCTGGGCGCGAGACAGAGCTTCACGAGCCAGTTCTTCGCTGACACCAGCGATTTCAAACAGCACACGGCCGGGCTTGACCGGAGCCACCCACCATTCGGGGGAACCTTTACCAGAACCCATACGAGTTTCCGCGGGCTTCTTGGTCAGCGGACGATCCGGGAAGATGTTAATCCAGATCTTGCCACCACGCTTGACGTGACGAGTCACGGCAATACGAGCCGCTTCAATTTGACGGTTAGTCAGGTAAGCGCCCTCCAGGGCTTGGATACCGTAATCGCCGAAAGCGATTTCGGTGCCGCCCTTAGCGTAGCCACGCCGGCCCGGACGGTGCTGGCGACGCCACTTAGTACGACGAGGAATCAGCATTGCTTATGCCTCCGTTTCTGTGGTTGCCCCGGCGGCGACGGTCGCGGCTTCGGGGGTTTCGTTTACGTTTTCGTTGGCCGCGTTGTCAGCAGGACGGTCGGCACGAGGACGGCGGGTCCCCGCGTGACGGTCGTTGCGGCGACCCGTGCGGCCGGCCTGTTCAGCCTGCATCCGGTTCCAATCCCGTTCGGTCATGTCACCCTTGTAAATCCAGACCTTCACACCGATGCGACCAAAAGTGGTTCGCGCTTCGTAGAAGCCGTAGTCGATGTTGGCACGCAAGGTATGCAACGGCACGCGGCCTTCCCGGTAGAACTCAGAGCGGGACATTTCAGCACCGCCCAAACGACCGGAGCACTGCACACGGATACCTTTGGCACCCGCACGCTGCGCGGACTGCATTCCCTTACGCATGGCGCGACGGAAAGACACACGGGCGCTGAGCTGTTCAGCAATAGACTGAGCGACCAGCTGCGCATCCAAATCGGGGTTCTTAACCTCGCGGATGTTCAACTGCACCTGCTTGCCCGTCAGCTTTTCCAGCTGGGCGCGCAAACGATCCGCTTCCGCACCACGACGTCCGATGACGATACCGGGACGAGCCGTGTACAGGTCAACAGACACACGATCGCGAGTCCGTTCGATTTCAACCTTAGAAATACCGGCGCGTTCCAGCTTGTCCTGCATGAGACGACGAATCTCGACGTCTTCCTTCACGAAGTCACGGTAACGCTGACCGGACTTCGTAGAGTCAGCAAACCAACGGGAACGGTGTTCCGCGGTTACGCCCAGACGGAAACCAGTGGGATGTACTTTCTGACCCATTATTTACTCCGCTCCCTTCTCAGTGCTTTTCGCGGCAGGCTTTTTCGCCGCCGTGCTCTTTGTAGCCGTGGACTTGGCCGCGCTCGACTTCGCAGTCGTGGACTTCGCGGTCGTAGCCTTGGTTCCTGCGGACTTAGTCGTGGTCGACTTAGTGGTCGAGGACTTCGCAGCCGTGGACTTGGTCGTGCTCGACTTGGTGGCCGCCGACTTGGTGGCCGTGGTCTTGCTCGTCGCAGACTTCGTTGCGGCCGGCTTCTTGGCAGGAGCCTTCTTGGCGGTCGTGGACTTCGGAGCCGACTCTTCCTTGGCCTCTACCGGCTTAGCTGCCTTCTTAGTGACAGCGGCCGCAGCAGCCTTTTTTGCGGCGGAAGCCGAAATCCGATCAGCTTCCGGACGGCGCTGGGACGGCAAGTACGGAGCAGCAAGTTCCTTCTTGTCTTCCGCGTCCCCCACCACAATGGTCAGGTGAGAAGTACGCTTCAAGATACGCGCCCCACGCCCTTGGGCCCGAGCCCGGAAACGCTTCATCGTAGGTCCGTCGTTGACGTAAGCCTCAACGATGTACATCTGATCAGAATCAAAAGACGTACCGGCGTTGCGAGCCGCCTGTTCGGCGTTAGCCAGGGCGGAAACCAAAGTCTTGCGAATCGGCAAGGCCGGCTTTTGCGGAGCAAACTTCAGCACGTCAAGCGCCTTGTTCGCTTCCATTCCGCGCACCTCATTCATGATGCGGCGAGCCTTTTGCGGCGTCACGCGCACATAGCGGGTATGAGCAGTAGCTTTCATGTTCTATCCCTCCCCCGCTTTAGCGGCGACCTTTCTTGTCTTCCTTGTCGTGACCACGGAAGGTACGAGTCGGGGCGAATTCGCCCAGCTTGTGCCCGACCATGGATTCGGTGATAAACACCGGCACGTGCTTGCGACCGTCGTGCACCGCGATGGTGTGACCCAGGAAATCCGGGGTAATCATCGAACGGCGCGACCAGGTCTTAATGACGTTCTTTGTGTTGGCCTCGTTTTGTGCGTCCACCTTCTTTTGCAGGTGAGCATCAACAAAGGGGCCTTTCTTCAAACTGCGTGGCATAAACAAACTCCCCTATCAGCGATTCTTGCCAGTCTTACGGCGACGGACAATGTACTGATTCGACGCCTTCTTCTTGCTACGAGTACGACCCTCGGGCTTACCCCAGGGGCTCACCGGGTGACGGCCACCGGAAGTACGGCCTTCGCCACCACCGTGCGGGTGGTCAACCGGGTTCATCACCACACCACGGACCTTCGGACGGCGTCCCAACCAACGGGAGCGACCAGCCTTGCCCAAGTCGATGTTGGAATGATCGGAGTTGCCGACTTCACCAATGGTGGCGCGGCAACGAGCATCCACGTTACGGATTTCGCCAGACGGCATCCGCAGCTGGGCATAACGACCCTCTTTGGCGACCAGCTGGACAGAAACGCCAGCGGAGCGGGCAATCTTGGCCCCGCCGCCCGGACGCATCTCTACCGCGTGAATCGTGGTACCCAGCGGAATGTTCTTTAGCGGCAAGTTGTTGCCGGGCTTGATATCCGCGGTGGGACCCTGTTCGATGGAGTCGCCCTGCTTCAGCTTGGACGGAGCCAAGATGTAGCGCTTTTCGCCATCGGCGTAGTGCAGCAAAGCAATGCGCGCCGAACGGTTCGGATCGTATTCAATGTGAGCCACCTTGGCGGGAATACCATCCTTGTCGTGACGACGGAAGTCAATCAAGCGGTACTGGCGCTTGTGACCGCCACCGCGACGACGAGAGGTAATCCGACCTTTGTTGTTGCGCCCACCGGTCTTGTGCAACGGACGAACCAGGGACTTTTCCGGGTGGTCACGCGTGATTTCCGCGAAATCCGCCACGGAAGAACCACGACGGCCCGGAGTTGTTGGCTTGTACTTACGAATTCCCATGAGTTATCCCCCTTAGGCCTGCATCCCAAAGACGTCAATCGAGCCCTCTTTGAGGGTGACGATGGCGCGCTTGGTGTCGTTACGCTTGCCCCAGCCGGTGCGGGTGCGCACGCGCTTACCCTCACGGTTCTGGGTATTGACGGAAGCAACCTTTACCTTAAAGATTTCTTCGATAGCCAACTTGATTTCGACTTTGTTTGCGTCGGGTGCCACCACGAAAGTGTACTGACCGTGGTCAATCAAGTTGTAGGCTTTTTCACTGACGACGGGCTTAATAATCACGTCGTGCGGGTTCTTAGTCTTTTCCAAGCTCACTTGTTTTCTCCTTTCCCAAGGAAGGAGTCCAACGCCGTAGCCGAGAACACCACATCGTCGTTAGCCAACACATCGTAGGTGTTCAGCTCGCCGACGAACAGAGCGTGGTGCTCGCTGAGGTTGTTCACGCTCAACGCCACGACGTCATCAACTTCCGGGGTCAACACAATCAGGGCGCGACGATCATCGACCACACCCTGCAAAGCTGCCTTCGCGGCCTTGGTGGACGGGGCTTCCTTGACGCCGAAGTCGCTCAACACGTGGATACGCCCAGCGCGAGCCCGATCAGACAAGGCCTGGCGCAAAGCGGCAGCCTTCATCTTTTTCGGGGTGTTCTGGGAGTAGTCACGAGGCTGCGGACCGTGTACGGTACCGCCGCCAGCGAACTGCGGGGCGCGAATCGAACCCTGACGAGCCCGGCCAGTGCCCTTTTGACGCCACGGCTTCTTGCCGCCGCCGGCGACTTCACC
>QWCJ01000397.1_pt1 | contig 17812 bp, 14 predicted proteins | sample 1972501 | NCBI WGS metagenome assembly QWCJ01 (sample SAMN09866711, study PRJNA288562) | Human vaginal metagenome isolate term2_vaginal, whole genome shotgun... | isolation source: vagina | host: Homo sapiens | place: USA: California
CGTTCCTGCCGATTATCGGTGGCGTGGCTATGGGTATCGGTCTGCAAGGCCCGAACGTGATGATTCTAACGATTCCGGCTGCTCTGGCTGCGACCTGTGCGTTCATGCTCCCGGTTGCGACCCCGCCGAACGCTATCGCTTACGGTTCCGGGTACCTCAAGATTGCGGACATGATCAAGGGTGGTTTCATCATCGCCCTGGTGGGCTTGGTTTTGATTACCATCACCGTGTTTGCCCTGGCTATCCCCATCTTCGGTTTGGCTCTGCCATAAGCAGTTATACCTAGATATGATTTTGGGCTAGCCTTGCGGCTAGCCCAAAATCATTTTTACGGGGAGGTCAGTCTCAGAACTTAAAGTTTCCAATCTGGGTCTTTAAGTATTCCGAGTGTTCGCTCAACTCTTGGGTGCTTTGATTGATAGCGTCCAAGGTTTGCACCGCCCCGGATGCTGCTTGCGCTATCGAAGAGATGGAAGCCGCGATTGTAGATGAGCCTTCCGCAGCCTCCGATACCGAACGAGACATCTCGTTCGTAGTGGCGGTTTGTTCCTCTACCGCCGCCGCGATGGTCGTCTGAAAGTCGTTGATGGAAGAAATAATTTCTCCAATCTTGCTGATGGCTTGAACCGCATCATCAGTGTCAGACTTGATTTTTTCAATCTTGGTTCCGATGTCCTCGGTAGCCTTCGCAGTCTCAGAAGCTAGGTCCTTCACTTCTCCAGCAACTACCGCGAATCCTTTTCCGGCATCCCCGGCACGTGCGGCCTCAATGGTCGCGTTCAAAGCTAACAAGTTAGTTTGCTCGGCGATGGAAGTAATAGACTTAATGACTTCCCCAATTTCTTGGGAAGAATCGCCCAGCCGAGACACAACCTCATTGGTTTCCTGGGCGGCTTGAGCAGCATCGGCCGCAAAACGGGCAGCTTCGTTCGCATTGGAAGAAATTTCGCGGATAGACGCGTTCATTTCTTCCGAGCCGGCCGCCACGGTCTGAATACTGCTGGATACTTCGTCAGCTTGAGCGGCAACGCGTTGAGAATCATCCTGCGAACTGGCCGCAGCCGCTACCGCCTGGTCACTGGTCTCTTTCACTACCTTGACAGTGCCCTCCACTTGATCCACCGTTTCGACGGTATGAGAAATCAGACCTCGCAACGAAGCCAGTGCGGCAGTGAGGGACTGCGACATCTGGCCAATTTCATCATGAGAGGTCACCTGCGGATTTTTAGTCAAATCACCCTGGCTCATGGCGTTTAGAGAGTTCTGGATTTCGCGTAGGGGACGTGTAATCGACTGTACGGTCGACCATCCCAACAGCGACATAATGATGATGCCCAGAATTCCGGCACCCAGGATAGAGGTTCGCAAAATAGTGCGCGATTGAATGACATCGCTACGGGCCTGGGCCATTTCCTTAAGCATCATTTGCTGCGAATTGTCTACCATTGCAGTATAGTTGCCGATCTGTTCCTGGTTGGAGCCGGGTCCCTTAGCGGTGGCCAAGGTAAAGTATTGCGCCAACTCTTTGTTTTGAACCAAGGGTATGATTTCCTTGTCACGGAACGAAATCCAGTCTTGGTATTTCTGGTCAAAACCTTCGATTGGGGGTAGTGCCTCTTTGCCTCCCTTATTGAGAATCTGAGTGTAAAGGTCAAGCACTTTCGCATCCGTATCATGCATGACTTGAATAATTTCTGGGGCCACGTCATTGGGAACCGAACAGATATCAGAAATATTCATACGGTTGCGCATTATTTCGGTGTTGAGTTGAGTTAGGGGAACCTGAAACTCGGACAGTTTCGCTTCCCTGGTGGTGTCAGATTCAATGCGTACCCCCATAATCAAGCTGATAACAGCCAAGAACGCCATGATGACGGTCGATATGATGACTAAACTCCATATTTTTTGGGAAAGTCTTAGGTGAGAAACCAGTGAGATTTTTTTGGATTTCATATTCAGCTCCCTTTCTATAAAAATGAACCAGCCAAATCCACTTTAGCGCTGAAATAGTGCTATATTTCAAAATTTGATTGAAAAATGTTTAGAAATTTTTGGGTCATCGCTAAGTCTTGAACAGACTCGGGCCTAAGCCAGATTGGTCGGAGCAGACCCGTCAGAATTCTCAGCAGTGTGGTTAACAGCGGGAGGATCGCTGAGGCGAGCCAGGAAAGCCTCCAGGGGACCCTTGCCGAACCGTAACCGCCTCAGCGCCATCGAACCCAACGCCGCCACCGGGGACATAAACCGGTTGAAGGTAGGCCCTGCCAGCAGCAACAGGGAAGTCAGTCCGACGCACCAAGCCGTATTGGCCACGGTTTCCGCTACGGAATCCGTATGCGGAGCGATATAGACCAGAGTTTGATACCAAAACTGGGCCGAGGTGGGGTTGGCGATGGACAGGGTGTCCTGATTGAGAATGACCCCGGAAACCCGTCCCAGACGCAGGGAGTCAACGGCGGTGCCGACCCCGAAAATCACGAAAGCCACACCCAGCCCGAGTCCCGCCCCGACCTTCTGCAGTCGACGCGACCGCGGGCTCGCTCCCGCCCAACCCAAACGCCACAGGATTAGCCCGGTCAGTACATAGATGAGGAAGGTGGGCATCTGATAGTCATTGAGCCCCAGGACCACGCCGATTTCGGGCGGAACAAACAGCAGGTTGAGGTAGTGCCACAGCGGAATGCCCGCCACCAGCAACAGTCCGATGACCCACACCAGGCCCGGAACGGAGAGGCCCGAAAGGAACAGGGCGCAGATCATCCATATCCCGTAGTTATCGAGAATCAGCAGGATACGGGTGTTGAAGAGGCTGAGTAGGGCGGCGATGAGGATTAAGACAGCGGCACGCACCAGGATCTTTTCACCGTAATAGCGACGCGACAGTGCGGGGGAGTCGGCGAAGCGCCGCGCCATACGGTCTTGTATGATGCCCATCGAAACCCCCGCGAGCAGTGCAAACAGCGGGGCTGAACGTCCGTGAGACAAGGCCATCACGCTAGAGACGGGACCTTGCACCGAAACCCACATATGCGCGGTAAACATGCCCAAAATGGCCAGGCCGCGAGCCATATCCAAGCCGATGACCCGACCGGTCAGAGCCGGGCGCCCCAGCAACCGCTGCGCAAAATCCGTCACAAAGGCAGTTTAGCTGACTTAGGGAGCGGAACTGATATTGCCGGAAATCACGTTTCATTCAAAACAATTTTGTCAAAGCATGGTGGGAATTTGTAACACGTTTGGTTAAACCGGTGGTGTCTGGTCCAGACCCAAACGGATTATCTGCATGGTCAATTCTCCGCGGCGCATACCAAGTTTTGCGAGGGCACATTTCACGTACGTACTCACGGTATTTATGGACAGTCCGGTTTCGGTTGCGATTTCTTTGTTGGAGTAAGCCTTGCCTATGAGTTGAACGACTTGACGTAAATGCTGGGGTAGAGCATCGATTTGGGATTGCAGCTGCAGGTTTGCAGGTTGAGGATTGGTGGACACGAAATAGTCCATAACCATCGATAGCGGCTTGTTATCCAGGGCGTTACCGCCTCTGTACACCCGTTTAATGGCCTCACCAATCTCGCGGAACTCAGTCTCTTTGGTCAGAAATCCTTTTGCTCCGGCTGTTAAGGCCGCACGTAGCATATCGGGACGTTCAAAAGCGGTCAGCATAATAATCCGTTCGTCTGGATTGTGTGTCAGCGCGGATGTAACCGTTTCAATACCACTCATCCCCGGCATGGCCACATCTAATAGCACCACATCGTGATTTGTGTTCTCAATGAGATTCATCACCTCGAGACCGTTCCCGGCCTTGCCGACGATTGTTATGTAATCCAAACTGTTCAGGAGGATGCTCATCTCGTGCATATAAAGCTCATCATCATCTGCAAAAATGACCCTAATAACTTCCTGTCCGCTCACTTTGTCACTTCCATCTCGAGAGGTATGGTGATGTGTAACACCCAATGCTCCCCAGTCCGTCCCGCCTCGAGGACACCACCTGAAATATGAAGTTGCTCCCCCAAAAGTTTCAAACCCCTGCCGCTGCTCAACACCGGATTGGCAGAGAAAGAACTAATTGAATTCATCATCGTGAAATCTACTATTCCTTCCGTATTGTCAACCTCAATAGACACACGACACGGCTTTTCAGGGTTGCCGTACTTTATCAAGTTCGTCAGGGCTTCACGGACACATTCACGCAACAAGCTGGTTACGGTGGTACTCAGTGTGCGCAGGTTCTCAGGGTCGGTGTCGATTTCTACGTTGAAGCCAAATCCCGTCGCGACGTCTCTAGCCGTATCTAGCGTGGTGGCGAGGGGTGTGGGGGTTGCTTTCAGTGTAGGGTTTTGTCCCAGCACACTTAATGTTCTTCGCAGTTCGCTGAGGGCTCGCACAGACTCTCCATGCAGCAACTCCAAGCGTAGTCTGGTTTCCTCACTTGTTTCGGGGGAACCCTTAGCATCTTCCAATAGTTTGGCCGACAGGGTTGTCAATCGGGAGAGCGTTCCTGCCGTATAGTTGTGCAACTCTGCTGACAATTCCTGCTTGGTCTGTAATTGAGCTAATTCGTAACGGTGTTGTTCCATCACCGAATGTATGTTCAGCCGCAGATTTTCTTCAATGTACTGGCGCAGCACAAAACCTGCCCCGAAAGCAAAAAGCAGGAGCAAGGCGTAAAAAACGCTGGCAATCGTATTGTATTTACCAGCAAAACCAATCAATATCGCGAGTGAACTGACGAGCGTTGCAATCAAGCTCTGCTTCCACCAGCCGCGCCAAGACCAGTCAAAAATCACCGGAATCGTCAAGTACACCACCAGACCAAATTCAACCGTGGGTACAACATTCATAGCAACGACAGCAGCAATAAAAACCCATCCACCTACGCGAGGGAAAAATATGTAGCCAAGGAAAACTACGAATCCGATTAGTTCACCTAAAACACTCCAGGGGTTGTCACGAATTCGGATAATGCTGAAGTCAAGAACAACACCAAGGAGCAGCACAGCTAAAAGAATCTTATTCCTGGAAATCCAGGGTAAACAAGGTTTTGTAAGGTGCAAACTTCCCTCCCCATGATGCTTAGACTCAGCATAGCTGGGGAATGATGTCGCAGATTGTGATTTCAGAGTGTTCCTCGGCGATCAAGTCACTGTGCGGCCCACAGGCTCCGAGAGTCGGACCTACGGTGCCTAGAAAAAGCAATTTGAACAGCAATAATACGCATCAAAGCCTCCTCGTAAAGACGTTTAAGCGCACTCTATCGGAATCGTCTTTGAGGTGGAATACCCCAATTTTGGGATATTTTCACGACCGTGGTTTTGCTCTAGTGTAGGAGGCAACAGCCAAACCGGCCATAAATTCGTGTGAAAAGAGGGGCTTTGCAATGATTAATGTTGGTTCGTTCCAAGGGACGTCGATGCCTAATGTCAGTCCTCACGTTTCGACCGCGCAGGGCTTTCAGAAATCGATGGAAACGACCTCATCAGTGACTGTTTCCCAAGGTGGGGTGGAAGCCTGGGGAACTAAGGTCGATTTGAGCTATATGTTTGACAAGCTTGAAAAGCACGGGTTTATCAGTGCGGATGAGCGAGCCTATTTGACACAGAAAGTTACTGAACGCAGCCAAATTTATAAGGCGGTCTCTGATTTGAAGGGGCCTGGTCTGGCGGCCAATGCAGCATACAAAATGCAGGAAGGTGTTTTGCTGCCTAACGGTGTTTTAACTTTGGCAGATGACCGAAGGACGGTGCAGCGTTTGGCGCAGTTGACGCGTTACGAAGTTCAAACCATTGAGGCCGCGCAGGGGTCAGATATGGGCATCGGTCAAATCGGGATGTTAGCAACAACTGTTGCATTGTCAAAGGAAAAAGGCATCATCAGCGGCGAGCTGGGCTTGAAAGATTTTAATATGCTGAAAAACTGGTTTAAAGAAAACGGTAAACCTGGAAGCAGCGAGTTCATCGAAACCCAGGAAATGCTCAGTAAGCTCTATGACCTTCTAGCCAGCAAAGACAAGCATTAGGTCGCACCCTTATACTCATCTCTCTAGGCTTCGATTCCAGTTCAAATTGGTGTTCATCAGCAATTATAGAGGCATCAGAAACTGCTTGAACTATTAGTCTGTGAACGCCGGCGTTGTATTGCCGGGTGGTGTCACCAAGACACCTAGGAATATCTACGACCCGGAAGTCTGGAAACGGAGCTTTTCCGGCGGGTCGGGGTGCAGCCAGATGGGGGGAATTTCCATCATCGTGTGTGCCCCTGACCAGCCAGCTTGCCCGGCACGGTAAGCCGCCCGGGCTGCTGCCACCATGACGTAGGCGGTGAACTCGGGGTTGTCGTCCATGTCGATTTCCAATTTAATCTGTTCGTTGATGCCTTGGGAGGTCGTGGCGCGCGACAAAATCAGCCCGGCGTGGGTCAGCCGCGAGTGATACTCGCGCATTTCGTCGGGGCTTAAGAACGTGACCTGGGTGTCGTAGTCGGCGAACCAGCCCGGCATGGCGATGATTTCCTCACGTAGCTGTTCCTTGTCATAGGCCGGGTCAGCCACTACATAGCACTCCATATAGTGCAGGGCTTTGCGGGAATCATCATAGATCGGTTCCCCATTCAATACTGCCGTGAGGGGATCCTCTTTGGGAACCTGGTACGCCACCGCATCTAACACACCGTCAAAGGCGCGAATCGCGTTGGACCACTGCATGGAAATGCCGCGCCCCCAAAATGTGTAGGTTTTCGTTTTCGGGAACAGGGAGTCAGAGATGACCCGGAACATTGACATCAGGCCCGGTTCCCAACCCACCGCGCACAAAGACACGTGTTTGGTGGATTGCCCCGCCTCGTCCACCGCTGCGAAATAGTCGGAGAAGGGCTGGTAGACGGGCTGGAAAACGGGTTCTTTGATGAACGCCGGCAGCATCATGCCCGAGACTTCGTGGATGGCTTCATCAGGGTTTTCCTCATCAGTCGTGTCGGGTGCCGCGTTTGTGTCCAGCGGCGCGTCTGGAGTTGCCTCAGGCGTGCCAGCCTCTTGTTCTACGCCCGCCGCGGCGTCACGAGCCGCCTGGCGTTCGGCGATGTCTTTCGCCATCCGTTCGAGTTCCTCCAGGCGGAACTGGCGTTTCGCTTCGACTTCCTCGGCGGTGGGTGGTTTGCCGCGCAAGGGGTGGGCGTCGACCGTGTGGAAATACTGGGCCAGCTGGGGGGTTTCTTCCTGCAGTTTCGTCGCTACGGTGTCGCAGATAATGACGACGTCGATACGATCGGCAAACTGGGCTACGGTATCGGTGGGGTAAACCTTGGCGTAGGCGTTTTGGAGTTTTTGCGGGTCGCGTTTGGAAAAAATCGCCACCAGCTCCAGGTCACGGCACTTGCTGACCGCTTTGGCGGCCGCCTTGCCATAGTTGCCGAATCCGACCACTCCGACGCGAATACGCGTGTCTTCTTGCTGTGTCATCGCTGCCCCCATTGGCTCGTGCGTGTCACAATTTTAACGCTAAATGGCTAAAATATGGGGAAATCGAGGCATAGTAACGTTTTTAGCAAGTCAATACTGCCTTTAAAGGTAAACCTAACTCGAGACTTTTCTCGGGGTGTTCATTGAAAAACCCCCAGATTTGTCCAGTTCTGAGGACAAAATCGGGTGGGCAACATAAGCTCGAAACATGGTTGAAATTCGAGTACACGGTCGCGGTGGTCAGGGTGTGGTTACCGCTTCCGATCTAATGGCTTACGCGGCTTTCGCTGACGGCCACCACGCCCAAGCCTTCCCGTCTTTCGGGTCGGAACGGACCGGCGCTCCCGTCGTGAGCTATTGCCGGATTGAAGATAAAGAAATTCGCTCCCGAGAACCCATCTTGGATCCCGACATTGTCATCGTGCAAGACCCGACCCTGCTGGCCATTATGGATCCGTTTTCGGGACTGAAAGACAACGGATACGCGCTGGTCAACTCCCAAAAGACCGCTGCCGAACTGGGCGTGCCTGAGCTGGAGGCGAAGCTGCCACGGGGTCACTTTATGGCGATGCCCGCTTCTGAAATCGCCTTGGAAAAGCTGGGACGTCCCCTGCCGAACGCAGTTTTGCTGGGCGGATTGGCGGCTCTGACCGGGATTATCAAACTGGAATCGGTTGAGGACGCCATCCGCAGCAAGTTCAAAGGCAAAGTCGGCGACTCCAACGTGGAGGCCGCCGCAGCCGCTTATGAATACGTGAAAGCACACATGGCCTGAGACATGCCAGCGGTACCGGGACGATGTGGTGCGCCCCGGACTTGAGAATAAAAGGAAGAAGAAACAATGCTGAAACAAATCGAAGGCTCCCAGGCGATCGCTCGAGCCGTCGCGGCTTGCCAGCCCAACGTGGTCGCCGCCTACCCCATCAGTCCCCAAACCCACATCGTCGAGGCCCTGTCCGCCCTGGTGAAGTCCGGGCAGCTGGAACATTGCGAATACGTCAACGTCGAGAGCGAGTTTGCGGCCATGAGTGCCTGTATCGGCTCTTCTGCGGTGGGGGCGCGTTCCTACACCGCCACCGCTTCCCAAGGGTTGCTCTATATGGTTGAGGCCGTGTATAACGCTGCCGGTCTGGGCTTTCCCATCGTCATGACCGTCGCGAACCGGGCCATCGGCGCGCCCATCAACATTTGGAATGACCACAGCGACTCGATGAGCCAGCGCGATTCCGGGTGGATACAACTGTTCGCCGAAAACAACCAGGAGGCCGCGGACCTGCACGTACAGGCGTTCCGCATCGCGGAGGAACTCAGCGTTCCGGTGATGGTGTGCATGGACGGCTTTATTTTGACCCACGCGGTCGAACAGGTCGACCTGCCGGAACCGGAACAGGTCAAACAGTTCCTGCCGCCCTACGAACCGCGCCAGGTGCTGGACCCCGACGACCCGCTGTCTATCGGCGCGATGGTCGGCCCAGAAGCCTTCACCGAGGTGCGCTACATCGCTCACCACAAGATGCTCCAGGCCCTCGACCTCATCCCCCAGGTGCAGTCCGAATTTAAGAGTATTTTCGGCCGAGACTCCGGCGGCCTGCTGCACACTTACCATTGCGAGGACGCCGAAACCATCATCGTGGCGCTGGGCTCCGTGGTCGGCACGCTAAAAGACGTGGTGGACCAGCGGCGTAAGAACGGCGAAAAAATCGGCATCATGTCCCTCGTGTCCTTCCGGCCCTTCCCGTTCGCAGCTATCCGCGAGGTGTTGCAGAACGCGAAGCGCGTGGTGTGTGTTGAAAAAGCCTTCCAGCTGGGGATTGGCGGGATTGTTTCCTCCGAACTGCGCGCGGCGATGCGCGGCCTGCCGTTTACCTGTTACGAAGTCATCGCCGGGCTGGGTGGCCGCAACATCACCAAGAATTCACTGCACGCCATGCTGGATCAGGCCGTAGCGGATACCCTCGAGCCCCTAACCTTCATGGACCTGGATATGGAACTGGTCCGCGGGGAACTGGAGCGGGAAGCCGCGACTCGGCGCTCCGGCGCTTTTGCCACCAACGTGCAACGCGAACGGGTGTTGCGCACCAACGCCAAAATTGCCGAGTCAGGGCCTAAACCCAAGGCGGACAAGGTCGGCAACCCGCGCGTGGCTTCCCCGTCCATCAAGCAAAACGCCGTGTCGGTAGATCCCGATCAGGCTGAATAATCCGGAACAGAGGAGAAAAAATGACTGAAATCACTCAATCTGCACAGACCGAAATTCCGGCTCGCGAACAGGTCAAGTTCTATCAAGTCGGCTCGTTCGCGGTGGGCAACCGTTTGGCGGACCTGCAGTGGCGTTCCTTGCAATCCGACCCGAACCGGAAAAACTCCCTGACTTCGGGACACCGCGCCTGCCAGGGCTGCGGCGAAGCACTGGGGGCCCGCTACGCTATCGATACCGCTTCAACCGCGGCCAAAGGCAAGATGGTGGCTATCAACGCGACCGGGTGCTTGGAAGTATTTTCCACCCCGTACCCGGAAACCGCGTGGACAATTCCGTGGATGCACTCCCTGTTCGGCAACGCTGCCGCCGTGGCGGCCGGGGCGGCCGCGGGTTTGAAAGCGATGGGTAAGGACGATATTCGCGTCGTCGCCCAAGGCGGGGACGGCGGTACTGTTGATATTGGTATGGCTTGCCTGTCCGGGATGTTTGAGCGTAACGACGATGTCCTGTTTATCTGTTACGACAACGAAGCCTATATGAACACCGGCGTGCAACGTTCCGGCGCGACCCCCCCGGCGGCACGTACCGCGACGACCCAGCCGGTCGGTGAACATCCCGGCAACGTATTTACCCAGGGCAAAGACATGCCGCGGATCGCGATGGCCCACGAGATTCCTTACGTAGCCACCGCCACCGTCGCGGATTTGCGTGACCTGGAATACAAGGTGCAAAAAGCCATGACCTACCATGGGGCGCGCTACCTGCACGTTTTGGTGCCCTGCCCGCTGGGGTGGGGCTCCAACTCGAACCTGACGGTCACCTTGGCTCGTCTGGCCATTCAGACCGGGCTGTTCCCGGTGTATGAAGCGGAGAACGGAGAGATTACTTCCGTCACCAAGATTCGTCGTCCCGCCCCGGTTGAGGCGTACTTAAAGCCGCAGCGCCGTTTTGCTCACGTGTTCAAAGGTCCGGATTCGCCCGAAGTGTTGGCGCGGATTCAAGCCATTGCGGACCGCAATATTAAACGGTACGGCTTGATTGAGATGGATTCATTGGACGAGGACGTGCGGGAACGTATCTTGAGCGCCCCCGACGATCCGGCCGGTCGTTTTGCCGCGGCACTGCCCGGACGCCAGGCAATGGACGTGAGCAACGAACCCGAAACCGACTAACGGGCGCCCGGAACCTATTGAAGAAGTTAGAGGAAAACGAAGATGACACAAGCCAAAGCTGAACTGAAGAAGGAAGAGACCATTCCTTTTGCGATCACCCTCGAAGTCGGTTCTTCCCTTGAGAACGAAACCGGTTCGTGGCGCACCGAACGGCCCGTCTATGTGAGCAACCTGCCGCCGTGCAACAAGGCTTGCCCGGCCGGCGAAAACTGCCAACGGTGGCTGTTTTATGCCGAAGAAGGCAAGTATCGCCAGGCCTGGGAACAGATGATGGCCGACAACCCGCTGCCGGCGGTGATGGGACGCGTGTGCTACCACCCTTGTCAGACCGCCTGCAACCGCGGCATGGTGGACGAAGCGGTGGGTATCAACGCGATTGAACGCTTCGTGGGGGACAAAGCCCTGCTGGAGGGGTGGACGGTCGGCCTGCTCGCCCCGGAAAGCGGCAAGAAAGTGCTGGTGGTGGGGGCGGGTCCCTCCGGACTGTCTGCCGCCTACCATCTGCGCCGGATGGGCCACACCGTCACGGTGCGAGACGCCGGTCCGATGGCGGGAGGCATGATGCGGTTTGGCATTCCCTCCTACCGGCTGCCGCGCGGCATTCTGGATCAGGAAGTGAAGCGTATCGCCGATATGGGAGTCACTTTCGAGTTCAACTCGAAGGTAGAGAACGTGGCCGAAGTCGCCGGCGATTTTGATGCCGTGTTCCTGGCTATCGGAGCCCAGATGGGGCGTCACGCCGACATTCCCGCCGGGGATTCCGCGAAGGTCATGGACGCGGTGGATATGTTGGCCGACATGGAAAGCGACGAGAAACCGATGCTGGGACGCCGCGTCGTCATTTATGGTGGCGGGAACACGGCCGTGGATGCGGCTCGTACCGCGAAACGCCTGGGCGCCGAGGAAGCGATCATTGTGTATCGCCGAACTCGCGACCGCGCGCCCGCCCACGATTCGGAAATCATGGAGGCCGAGGAAGAAGGCGTCATGATGAAGTGGCTCTCCACCATTAAGCACGTGGACGGCGGGGCCATCAAGATTGAAAAAATGGTGTTGAACGAGGACGGTTTTCCGGTCGGCACCGGCGAATATGAGGAGTTGGGCGCCGATTCCGTCATTATGGCGCTGGGCCAGGAAACCGATTTGGGTATCGTCGAGAACGCTCCCGGTATCGAGATTGAAAAAGGCGTGGTGAAGGTCGATTCCCGCATGATGACCGGGATGAAAGGCGTGTTCGCCGGGGGCGACATGGTGCCCTCCGAGCGTACCGTCACCATCGCCATTGGCCACGGCAAGAAAGCCGCCCGCTGCATCGACGCCTATCTTCACGGTGAGGAATACCGGGCGGGAGACAAAGCCCCCGACGCCTCCATCAAAAATATGAACACCTGGTATTATGCGGACGCTCCCCGCCGGATTCGCGACAAGATTGAGGGACCGCGCCGGGCCTCGACTTTCGACGAGGTTGTGCAGGGCCTGGACGAAGAATCGGCCGTTTTCGAGGCTCGCCGCTGCATGAGCTGCGGAAACTGTTTCGGGGTGTGCCCGGACAACGCCATCACCAAGATTCGACCCACCGAGTACGTGTTCAAGTACGACTACTGCAAGGGCTGCGGCATCTGCGCCGAAGAGTGCCCGTGCGGGGCGATTTCGATGGTTCCCGAAAATATTTAGACCCGGTTTGCGGGTGCCGGCTCGGTCAAGGTTTTGTAAAAACTTGGCCGAGCCGGCGGGTTTTTAGTGGTTTTTCACGCAAAAGTCCGGGTGTTGCAGGTTTTCCACAAGCGCGGCGAGACGGGGTTATCCACTTTTAAATCTGTCACAAGTACGGTGGGGGCAGTTTCTCCAGTTACCTTGGGTGTGCGGAGCCTCACTGGTGACGGTGAAAAAAGGGGGAAGATGATGGCGCAGATGTGTTACTGGGGACTGTTCAGTCGGCAACACGCCCAGGCGGTAGCTTATTTTTCCAGAGCCGAAAACCGGACGTGGTTGGGTTTGGCGGCAGAAAGCTATAACGAGCGGTGGCGAGAGCGGCTGCGAGACTTAGAAATTTTGGGCGACTATATAAACGAGTTGGAGGACGCGAAAGCCAGTTTGGAGGCACTGCTGTGAGCTGGCTCGATGATGTGTCCATCGGGGATGACCGCAGTCCGGTGGTGGGACACCCCCAGGATTTTTTGGTGGGCGGAGGGCCCGGTCTGTGCGTGGACACCGATGAGATGGAACGCATGGGGGCGAGCCTGCAGCACAGTGCGCAAGCCCTAGACGTGTTGAGTCACTGGATACCGGCCGAGCAGTCCCGCCTGGCGCACCGATATTATGTGGTGCACGCCCGGTTGGTGAGGTTGTGTGAAACCCCGGAAGGCGCCGCCGAATATGGTCCGCAGCTGGCGGCCCTGGAATCCGCGTGGGTCCGGTTTGAGAACGCGGCGGCGCTGGCGTGTCAAGGCAGCTGCGGTACCGTGGCTCTGAGCCAGAAAATCGAGTCGCTGTCCCACCAGCTCGAACGGGCCACGGGAATGTATAAACTGACCGAGGACGACCTGAGAAACCTGTTCGCATCTTTTGATTTCGAAACGATGATGATGCACCTGGTAGCTCAACACCTGGCTTTACGGGAATACTTCCCGGCCAGTTTCACGGTGGATGGTCGGGTGTATCACACGAAACAGATGAGCGATACGGAGCTGGCCGCGGTGTTCCTGTCGTGGATGCAGGCAAAGTTGGGAGCTCAGTATTACGGGGCATCGAACTCGCTGCAGGTCAGCGGCAACGGCAGCAACGTCATCCTGCACACCCCCGGCTTTGAGGATTCCCCGGAACTGAACGCCGCTTTTGACGGCTGGTTCGACAAAGTCACCCCCCAAAAGTTGATTCATGCCTACGAGTGGGACGACCCCCTCACCGTGGCCGGGATGTTGATTTTTGGACCGATACAGTTCTTTATCTACCGGGGCATATTGGAAAAAACCGGTGTCGTGACGCGAAAAACCGTGCCTTTCGGCGAACAGATTCCCGCGCTCTGGCTGCGAACCTACGACCAGAGAGCGTATGCCAAGTTTGCCGCCAGCCAGCAAGAGACTCGTGACATCCGCCGGGCGAACTTTTCCAACACTCCTACCGGCAAGCTCATCGGGACGGACCGGGCCCAGCGCTTGGAACGCAAACTGTTGGCGACCCAAGACTACAACCCCCGCGTACAAGGCGGAGGTGCGGGCCAGGGGTGGACGCTGGAGGGAAGTCCGGCTGGGGCTACTCGAACTTTTCCGAAAAAACCTGGTGACGTGTTCCGCTACTCCAACACGATTGATCCTTACGGGGACAACGGCGCTTTTGAGATTCAACGGTGGCGCAACGCCGCGGGTCAGGAAGGCGTGCGGGTCATCCTGCGCGGTACCGAGAGTTGGGATGCCGGTTCGGGGATGCCCCAGGATATGTTGACGAATACGGAAGCGGTGGCGGGGCTGAAAACCGGTCCGGCGCGGGCGGTCGTGGCAGCGTTGGAAAGTATGCAGGTAGACGCCGCGACCCCGGTGGAACTGGTGGGACACTCTCAAGCGGGGATTGTGGCGGCGAACCTGGCGGCCGATCCGTCCTTCACCAGCCGCTATAACGTGCGATCGGTGATTACGGCCGGTTCACCGGTGGCGGGGGCGATGGGTCGGGTGCCCGAAAACATCCACATGATTTCGTTTGAAAACAGCAACGACCTGGTGCCTAAGCTGGAGGCGGAGCTGAACCCGGGTTCGGCGAACCACGTCACGGTGTGGGGCAACCGCGGCAACCTGTTCAACATTCCCGAGGCACACAATCGAGATTCGGTATATGCCAAAATGGCAGACGATTTCCTGAACGCAAACTATTCGCAAGGTGATTATTTTCTGAAATGTCGTAACAATGACATGAATCTTAATCACAAAATCGTGTTTGCCGATTCCCAGCGGTTCGAAATGACCCGTAATTAAATCTTAGAAGAATTGCAGGTTAACTCGTTTGGAAAGTTAATTCTACAGCAAACAAATTGCGGTCTTTCAGGCATTTTTCATCGATATCCAGGGCAAACACTCTTCCGTTCGAGGGGGTTAAAACGTTATTATTAGAGGGAAGAAGTGGTGTCTTGGAGATACCAAATAACGTACAGGGACAGGTGAATAAGGATTATGAAACCGAAGACCCCAAACATGGATGTAAAGGCGAACGAGGGTTCGCAAATCGGCGCAGCGATGCGTCCGATGGTGCATGGCCGCGTGCGTTTTGGGCGCTTTCTGGTCGGCGGAACCGCGCTGGTGGCGATGGTTGCTGTCGCCATGTTGGCTGGTAGCCCCGATTTGAGTCGTTCCCCCGTCTTGGGTCAGCCTCAACAGACCACGAACGCCGAAGCCGGAAACTCCTCTGTAGCCGAGCCTTTGGCTCCTGGTGCCCCCACTCAGCCGAATCGTGTCGGCGGCGGCGGTCCTACCGCGACAGCGATTGCTATTTCTCGTACCGCTTTCCCCGGTGGAGCTTCTGAAGTTTATGTGGCGCGTAACGATAATCCGGTCGACGCGCTGGCGGCCTCCGTCCTGCCCAACGGCCCGATTTTGCTGGTCCCGTCCGCAGGTAATGTCCCGGCCGATGTCTTTAACGAAATTAAGCGTTTGCACCCCTCCAAGGTTGTAGTTCTTGGCGGCGAAGGTGCAATTAATGCCGATGTGGCTGGTCAGCTCAGCACCTACACCGGAGTCGCCAACGTGACCCGTCTGGCTGGTGCGAACCGCGTGGCTACCGCGGCGGCCATTGCCAAGTATGCCTACCCCAACGGCAACGCCAAGGTTTACGTCGCCGACGCGATTGGTTCTAATGGTTTGGGCTCCCCGGACGCGGCTGCGGCGGGTGTGTTGCGTGACGGCCCGATTATCACCGTCAGCGGTAATGGTGCCGATATTGCCACCGCTGCCAGCACGGTGAAGGCTCTGGGTGCTTCTCAGGTCGTAGCTTTGGGTGGCGAAGGCGTGGTTCCCAGTTCTCGGCTCAGCCAGGTGGCAGGTGGGGCTGCGACCGGTCGTATTGCCGGAGCGGATCGCTACCAGACCGCTCAGGCTATCAACCTTACGGTGTTCCCCAACGCCAGCCATGTTTACTTGGCTTCCGGCTCTGACCTGGTTTACCCGCTGATTTCCGGCTCGTTGAGCGATGGCCCGGTGCTGCTGGTTCCCGCCAACCCTCAGGGCAACACTCGTAGCCTCGTGACAGCTTTCGGTAACCCGGCGGTGACCGCCATCGGGGACGCCAGCACGGTACCGGATAGCGTGTTGAACGTAGCTGCTGGTTTATCCCAGCCCACTCAGGCTAAGGCTCCCTCTTCCGCTCCAGTTGCCGGTGTGTCCCAGGTTTACACCAAGTACTCGATGCAGCCCTCCCCGGCTGACCAGGCTCGTGAAGAGGCGGTGTTCAACGCCATCAACGCGGCACGCAACAGTGCGGGCGTTCCGTCCTTGACGCGTGACCCGGTGATGGATGACGCGGCTCGCGCCTGGGCTCAGCAAGTCGCCCGCACGGATGTGTTTGTACACTCCAACGGCGCTTTGAAGTACGCGGATCTGTTCCCGGCCGGCTGGAAGTTCGCTGGCGAGAACATGGTGGGCTACTACAATGTTGACCCGGCCGCTTACGCCGCGGGTTCCACGAAGGCTTGGGTGGCCTCTCCCGGTCACTACCGCAACCTGATGGATCGGCGCTTCAACCGCACCGGCATTGGTACGGCCACCGGCCGCCAGTGGGTGTACACGGTTCAGAACTTCGGACAGTACTGAGTCTTTTAGGGAAAACTCCCTTTCATCTCCCTAGGTTTCGGTGTCAGGCTTGGCCTGGCACCGAAACTTATTTTTAGACTGCACCAGGGTGGGGCTTGCGGTGGCTAGGAACAGGCCGGCTCACTCTGCCCCGCCATCGGGTAGTCGAGATTATTGATGAAGTCCACCTGTATCTCGGGGTTGGTGGTTGATATGGCCATAAAGGTCGATTTAGAACGTGGATTTGGTGTCGGTCAGGTAGCATAGGGCGATGTCTGTTAAGGCCGGAAGCAACCAGAAAGTCCGTCGGGTACGCGATGAGGGCGTGTACTGGCTGGGTGACACTCCGGTGTACCTGACGCGGAAAAACGTGCGGAACCTGCGGCTGCGCATTGATGAGCGCGGTGAGTTCCATCTCTCTATTCCGTGGCGGGCGCCGATGTCGCTGGCGCGGGACTTTCTGCACGAGCAGTCCGCCTGGATTGCCCGGCAGCAGGAGCGGTTTTCGCGGCGACAAGCGACGCAGCCTCAGCTGGTGGATGGCGAGACGGTAGCGTGGTGGGGCCAAGACATTCCCCTCAAGGTCGTGGAAAACCCCCACCTCCGCGCTCGTGCCGTCGCGGAAGTGGGCGCCGGGGCGATTGTGTTGAACGTGCCGGTGGGAGCCCCGCTGGAAAAACGCCAGCGCGCCTTGGACAAATTACGTAAAACGTCTCTGGAAATCCGGCTGGCTCCGGTCTTGGCGAAATGGGCGGCGGTCTTTGAAACGGAACCCGGAGCGGTGCGGATTAGACGTATGAAGTCGCGGTGGGGCTCATGCAATCCACGCACGCGGGCACTGACGTTCAACCTGGAACTCAGCGCGAAAGACCCGAAATACCTCGACTACGTGGTGGCGCACGAGTTCACGCACTATTTTCACCCCAACCACGGGCCCGAATTTCATGCCTTGCTGTCCGCCAAGCTGCCCCAGGAACGCCAGCTGCACCGCGCTTTGAACCGGCGCAAACACACGGGTTGAAAAACGTAACGACACCCGTGACCACACTTGTGACCACACCCGTGACGAACCCGAAACAGAATCCAGCGCCACACCGCGGCCCAAACCCGGGTTATAGGACAATAATTGTTGATTTTTGATTTCTAGTAGTCCTGTCGGTATGGGGTTTGGTGGTGGAGGTCTTGCCATTGGATGGTGGTGCCCCAG
>QWCJ01000332.1_pt1 | contig 17780 bp, 18 predicted proteins | sample 1972501 | NCBI WGS metagenome assembly QWCJ01 (sample SAMN09866711, study PRJNA288562) | Human vaginal metagenome isolate term2_vaginal, whole genome shotgun... | isolation source: vagina | host: Homo sapiens | place: USA: California
TGTCTTGGACATGCTGTGCTCCAGGCGCCACGGGCGCTCCGGCGTAGGGGGATCCCACGAACGCCAATCGGCAAGCGGGGAGATGGGGGCGAAGGGGGCTTCCGCGGGCAGGGGAGTCAAGGCCTCGTAGACCTTGTGGGGGATGCGCCGCTCGAACATCGTCTGGTAGGCGCCGCGGACCTCCGGGCGGGCGGTCATCAGCAGCACCCCGCGGGTCAGGCGGTCGAGGCGGTGCGAGGGGGAAAGCTCCGGAATGCCGAGCTGCACACGAGCCTTGACCAGCGCGGTCTCGGTAATATGCTGGCCGCGGGGGAGGGTGGCCAGGAAAGGGGGCTTATCCACCACGACGATATCCGCATCCTGGTGCAGCACCGTAATCTCGCCGGGGACGGGGCGTTCCGGGGCGGGGCGCCGATAAAAGTTGATGAAGCTGCCGGGGCGCAGGACGTCATCCGGGGCGAGCGCTTCACCGGAATCCAGACACACTTCACCTGCGGCGAAGCGCTCCAAAACGGCACTAAAATTATCATCTTCTGCGCGGTGGCGCTGGGAGGAAATAAGGTGCCACAAAAAATCTTTTGCCACCCACGGCGTGTCGGTAGCTGGGGGAACAAGAATCCGCGTAGGATTTAAGCCCCTTTTTACTGGTAAAGGTCCCATCAATCCGTTATGCTACCCGGCATGGATATTGCTGCAATTACCGGTTCCCTGTCTAACCTGCTCAAGAGCGACCTCGGCGCTGTTCTGCTGAACATCTTCCGCACGCTGCTTGAGTTCTTCTCCCCGTCCAACGCTCCCGCTGCGGATGACGTTCCGCTGCCCAACACCCAGGGCTAGTACCTCAATCTGAAACCTAAATTCCCACCCAAGGGTGCCCGATTTGTCCCGAGAATAGGGGGCAAATGGGCACCCTTTCTGCATTGATTAGCGCTTTTGAGGATAATGGGAAGTGGTAGAGGATCAATCAAATAATGCCCTTGCAAGGAAGGATCGTTTCCCATGGCTACCACGAGCGATAAAGAAATCATCGTCGCAGTTGATGGCTCTGACGCCAGCAACGAAGCCGTTAGGTGGGCTGCGAACGCCGCCCTGAAGCGCAAGCAGCCACTGAAGCTGGTCAGCGCTTACACCATGCCGCAGTTCATGTACGCCGACGGCATGGTTCCGCCGCAGGAGCTGTACGACGAGCTCGAGAGCGAGGCCGGCGACAAGATCGAGAACGCCCGCAAGATCGTCACCGACTTCAGCGCCGACGTCGAGGTCAGCTACCTCGTCAAGGAAGGCGCCCCGATCGATACTCTCCTGGATCTCTCCGAGACTGCGGAGATGATCGTCATGGGCTCCCGCGGCCTGGGCGGCCTCTCCGGCCTGGTCATGGGCTCCGTCTCCAGCGCTGTTGTCGCCCACGCCGAATGCCCGGTGGTGGTTGTGCGCAAGGACAACGACGTTACCGTCGATAACAAGTACGGCCCCGTTGTGGTCGGTGTGGATGGCTCCGAGATTTCCCGCCAGGCACTGAAGATCGCCTTCCGCGAGGCCGAGGCACGTGGCGCCCTGCTGCGCGCCGTGCACTCCTGGACCGACACCCAGATCCACACCACCTACGTTGGCCTGGTGGATGCGCAGAACCAGATGGATCGCATGATCGTCGAGCGTCAGAACATGATGGAGGACGAGCTGAAGGAGCTCATCAAGGAGTACCCGAGCGTACAGGTCGAGGAGATCGTCGAGCGCGAGCGTCCGGTACAGTCCCTCACCGAGGCAGCCAAGGATGCACAGCTGCTGATCGTTGGCTCCCACGGTCGTGGCGGCTTCAAGGGCATGCTGCTGGGCTCCACCTCCCGCACCCTGCTGCAGTACGCACCGTGCCCGATGATGGTTGTCCGCCCGAAGGACAAGAAGCGCAAGTAAGCACGCGCAAAACAATAGCGCAAGATAATACAGATCCTGTAGAGTCCAATGGGCTCTGCAGGATTTTGTAGACTTATGCGAGTAAGCGCGCTAAAGGCCGACAGTCAGAGATGACAAGGATGACAAGGATAAGGAGAGAAGTAGATGGCAACGGCAGAGGATAAATCCCGCACGGCGGGCTCCGCGGCCTCTACTGACTCCTCGGCCAAGGCAGACGGTGCAAAGGTAGCCAAGAAGACCGTAAAGAAGACTGCCAAGAAAACCGGAAAGGCCACCAAGCAGACTGCTCGCTCCAGCCGTCGCAACCGGCCCGGGCCGCGCCAGCGCCTGCTGGCCAGCGCGACGAATCTGTTTACCACGCAGGGCATCCGCGTGATCGGAATCGACCGAATTCTGCGCGATGCAGATGTGGCGAAGGCCAGCCTGTACTCCCTGTTTGGATCGAAGGACAACCTAGTAGTTACCTACCTGCAGGAGCTAGATCAGAAGTGGCGCGAGGACTGGCACGCGCTGGCGGATGAGCGCGAAAAGCCGGAGGATCGCATCATTGCGTTCTTCGACCTGTGTATTCAGCAGGAGCCAGAGAATAACTTCCGCGGTTCGCACTTCCAGAACGCGGCCAGCGAATACCCGCGGCCCGAGACCGACTCGGAGCAGCGCATCCGCGACGCGGCGATGGAGTACCGCCGCTGGTGCCGCGACACGATGGCCGAGCTGCTTACGGAACGCTTCGGCTATGCCTCGCAGACGCTGGCCGACCAGCTCATGGTATTCATGGACGGCGGGCTTAACGGGGCGAAGATGTCCCGCAACACCGTGCCGCTGGAAACCGCCCGCGGCCTGGCGAAGCAGCTGCTGCTAACGGCACCGATGAGCTACAACATCTAGCTATTTCGCTTGGCCTTACGAGCCTGCTTCTTTTCCTTCTTTTCCTTCTTCCGCTCCACCAGCTGATCCTTCATCAGCTTGTGGTGCTCCAAGAACTCCTCCGAGTAAGGGATTTTGCGGTCCAGGATCCGCTGAATGGTGATCGTCTGGGTGGTGGTCCACAGGTTGTTACCCACCCAGTAGATCATCAACGCAACCGGGCCGACCGCGCCCAGGGCAATAGTGAATGGGGCAATCAACACGATCGGGCCGATTAGCCACATCAACTTCAGCATTCCGCGGGCCAGGCCTGAGTTGTGATCCACCGTGAGGTAATTCCGGTACATGGAATAGCCCCAGTTAGAAGTGGTGAAAATCGCCGCCAGAATGGCCATGGGGAACACCACCCAAAAGACCTGCTCCTGCGTGGTGTGGATTTCCGCGAACTGCGAATCCGACATCTGCACGTAGGCGGCCATGGGCACCCCGAAGAGCTTTGCGGAAAGCAGTGACTGGACTTCCTCGGCATTCAGAGGGCCAAAGCCGTTGACGGAAGCGTTGATTTCCGGATCCGGACTGGTGACGTGGATGAGCATGCGGTACAGGCCAATCAGGACCGGAATTTGAATTAGCGCGGGAATGCAACCATCGGAGAAGCGATATTCGTGCTCCTTCTGTAGCTCGCGTCGCCTCTTTCCCAGCTCTTTGCGCCCTTCCGCCGTTTTATCATCGCTGTATTCCTGCTCCAGCCGATAAACCTTTGGACGGATGTTAATCAAAATACGGCTGGAATAGGACTGCCGGTAGACGAAAGGCAAAAGCAGCGACCGAACGGTGACGATCAGAAGCACAAGTGCCAGCAACCAAGATTGCGCTGCATCCCAGCCAAAAATATCGGCAAAAAGGTAATGCCATGCCTTCAGGAATAGGGCAACGGGATACTCGACAATCTTCATGGGGGAGAGCTTACCCGCCAAAAGAGATAGCTGCGGGATACGGTGGGGAAACGCCCCAAGACGTAGTACCATGTGACGCATGGCGCGACACCGACGGCAGACGAAAACACGGCTCGACCCGATTAGTGTTTTCGGCGAAGTCCTCATCACCTTTGGTGTCCTCGCCCTGCTTTTCGGTTTCTGGGATGTTTTTTGGACGGATGTTCAATCCGGACGCGAACAGGCCGCAGTCGCCCAAGAGCTGGATGATCAGTGGGACGAGAAGAACCCCCGCCCGCTGACCGAGCCGGCCGAAGGCGCTGCCTTTGCTCGCCTGTATATCCCTTCTTTCGGCTCGGACTTTAACTTCTCTGTGGTCAAGGGCGTGGCCGACGAGGACCTAAGCAAGGGGCCGGGCCACTACCAGGAAACCCAAGCCCCAGGTAAGCCCGGTAACTTCGCCATGGCCGGCCACCGCGTGGGCCGTGGCTCCCCCTTCAATGACCTGGGTCTGCTGAAAACCTGCGATTCCGTCGTGGTAGAAACCGCCGGTAGCTGGAATATCTACCGTGTGCTGCCGATCGACGTGGCCCCGGGCGATCGCCTGGCTGAGGCCGAGAAGTGCATGCCCCCAGAGCTGGCGCAGAAGATCTCTAGCGGTGAATACGCGGGCGTCAATGGGCGCTACATCACCACCCCGAACGACATCAACGTGATCAACCCCGTCCCCGGCCAGGATCGCATCGAGGTGCACCCCAAGGACGATGCGGCGTTGCTGACGATGACGACCTGCCACCCGCAGTTTTCCAACAAGGAGCGCATGATCGTCCACGCGGCGCTCGTCCGTTCGGAGCCGAAGAAGGGCGGCGAGGTGCCCGAGGAATTGACGGAGGGAGCTTAAATGTACGCGCTGCTGTGGCGTAACCTGCCCGGGCCCTGGTGGGTCAAGCTACTGATCGTCCTGGTGCTGCTGGTGGGCATCTTCTTCCTGCTCATGGAGGTCGTGTTCCCTTGGGTCGGACCGATGATGCCCTGGACCGATGTGGGGGTCTCGGAGGGACTGCTTAGAGCTTCAGGTTCTTGATCGTCTCTTCAGCGATCTTCTGAGCCTTTACCGACTGTTCCTGTGCGGTGGTGACCACCACGGCCGTTTCGTCCTTCCACACCGCGTACACTGCGCCGGATTCCCCGTCGCCACCACGGCGCCCGCCGCTCCACCCATCTGGGTCAAGAGCCTTGAGCGTGGAATCGATCGGCGCCGCATGGTCCACCACTGCGATCGCATCGGAGTTGGTCCGCATGTGGCGCACCATCACCGTGGCCTGAGGGTAGTCCTCGTAAGACCAGAAAACGCAGGCGGGAGGGTCGAAGCGCTCGTCCGTGCCAGTGCCGGTGAGGCGCTGGCCGTTGGTGTTCTGCAACCCCTCGCCGTCCAGGTAGGGGCAAACCTCCTGGCCACCCTGCCCCACTGGCTCCGGGGTGGCGTCAATCGGCAGCTCCGTGCCCTTGACCGGGTCGACGGTGCGTTCTGCGGAGGTTTCCGAGGTCGGCTCGTCGTCCTCCGCGTCCCCACAGGCGCTGATGCTAAAGGCCAGCGCGGTGCCTGCCACCAGCGCTAGGGATGCTCTTTTTATCTTGTGACGCCCCAACTTCGAAAAACCTCGAATCTCCTAAAACGAAAAGCGTTTACTTGCCCTGAGCCTTCTCAAACTTTTCAATAACGTCGGCGGAAATGCGGCCGCGCTCGGAAACCGCAACGTTGTTCTCGCGTGCCCATTCGCGGATCATGCGGTTGCGCTCCGGGTTGGTGCTGCGGCCGGCGGTGCGGCGCCCGGCACCACCGCGGGTCTTGCGGCGGGCAACCTGAATGTAAGGAGCCAAAGCCTTTTCAAAAGCCGCACGGTTCTTGGCGGACAAATCCAGGGTGTAATCAATTCCGTTGACGCTGAAATCAACGACATTGACCTCCTCCTCGGAAAGTGGGGCATTGTCCAGATCGTCAAAGAACTGGGTAATTTCGCGGCGTGCCATCGGGGCATTCCTTTCTTCCAAGTGTTTGTTGCATATAGCTTTCGGGCTGCTACCTGCGCTACTTAGTTAATAGATTTTCAAACACTAGTCTAACCCATTAAAGGCAAGTATCAATGATGAGCTTTGTTTAAAGCTAAATGAACTGTAAAGGCGCTGGAAAGGGTGGCGTCATTAAGAAAAGAATAAATAAAAAATACCCCCAGGTGTGTACCTGAGGGTAATAAAGCGCTTTAAGGCTTTTAGCGGGCGGAGTGCTTAGCCGGGTCGATGCGCACGTTGGAGGTGTGAATGCCCTCGCCCCACTTGGTGGTGGCGGCCTTGCCGAAGTGCAGCGGCTGGTTCGGCTTCAGCTTGCCGTCCGGAGCCAGGAAGATCCAGTTCGCGTCCACGGCATCCTTCGTCACGCGCACGACGGTGTAGCCGTGGGAGTCGAAGTCCAGGTACTTCACGTGGCGGTTCATGTTGGTGAAGGCGTACTCGACTGTGTGGGACAGCGCGTTATCCTCCGGCAGCTTCAGAATGTCGTCGATGTTGGAGGAGGTAACGGAGGTGCAGACGATCTCCACGCCGGCGGTGCCGCCGTTCGGGTAGGTGCCCGGCTTGGCCGGAATGTCGTTGGCCCAGGAGGAGTGAATGTCTCCGGTCAGCCAGACCGTGTTGCGGATCTTGTTGTCCACCAGGTACTTGATCACTCGGCGACGTTCGGCGGCGTAGCCATCCCACTGGTCGAAGTTGTAGGGCATGCCCTCTTCCGGCAGCCCCAGCAGCTGGGTGACGGCTTTGGTGGCCTCTGGATCCAGCGGCGGAATCAGAACCGGGCTGAACATCACGGAGTTGCCGATGAAGTTCCAGCGGGCAGTCGAGGTGGACAGCTTCTTGGTCAGCCAGCCGAACTGCTCGGAGCCCAGCATGGTGCGGGACTCGTCGTCGGTCTTGCGGGCAGCGGTGAAGCCGGGCTTTTCGTTGCGGTAGGTGCGCAGATCCAGCATGTTCAGCTCGACCAGGTTGCCGAAGGACAGGTTGCGGTAGATGTGGCCCTTCTCGGACAGCGGAGTGGCGCGGATCGGCAGCCACTCCAGGTAGGCCTGCATGGCGGCGTTGCGGCGGGCGATGAAGTCGCCCTCCTTGTCCGGCTGGTGGTTCTCCGCGCCGTCGGACCAGTTATCGTTGGCGACCTCGTGGTCATCCCAGGTGACGATCCACGGGCACGCAGCGTGCGCGGCCTGCAAGTCCGGGTCGGTGTGGTGCTGAGCATAGCGCTGGCGGTAGTCGGCCAGGGAGACGATCTCGTTGGCCGGCTCGTGCAGGCGGACGGAGCCGGTCTTACCGGTGTACTCGCCGCGCGGGTACTCGTAGATGTAGTCGCCGACGTGCAGCGCGTAGTCGATGTCGCCGCGGTTCGCCATATCGCGGTAGGCGCTGAAGAAGCCGGCCTCCCAGTTGGAGCAGCTAAACAGCGCGAAGCGCAGTTCGGAGACGTCGGCGCCCTTGGCCGGTGCGGTGCGGGTCTTGCCGACCGGGGAGGTCTGGCCCTTGCGGGGGCCGTCGACGGTGGTGAAGCGGTAGAAGTAGCCGGTGTAGGGCTTCAGGCCGCGGGCCTCTACCTTCACGGTCATGTCGCCGGCGGGCTCCGCCTTCGCGGTGCCGGAGGTGACGATCTGGGTGAACTTTTCGTCGCTGGCGACTTCCCACTTCACGTTGGTGGTCTGGCCCTTGCCGTCACCCGGGTAGTCGTTTTCGTTGGAGGTCACGCGGGTCCACAGCAGCACGCTATCCGGGTAGGGGTCACCGGAGGCAACGCCATGCTGGAAGGCATCCTTGCCCATCTTCTTGTTGATGGGCGGGTTCGGCTGCTTGGCGGAGCCCAGCGGCGCGGCAGAGGCGGTGGAGTTGGCGGCAACGGTGCCGATGCCGACGGCAGCTGCGCCGGCCGCGCTGGTCTGTAGAACCTGGCGGCGGGTGAACTGGCCGGACTGGGCAGGGGTGGAGTTTTCCTGAGGCTTGTTCGTCATAGCCTAATAAAACCACGCGCAAACGGGTTTCGCTGGGTGAGATCCCCCCAAGCCCTACTTGCGCTTGGCCTTAATCTGGGCTTCCACCAGATCCAGCTCGTTGGATACGGAACGCAGCACACGCTTCGCCTGGCCGCCGTTCATGGAGCGGGAGTTCTCGACGGCCGTATCCAGGTCGTCCATACGCTCGGAGATGTCCTTGGCAAAGCCGGTCGGCACGCCATCGTCCAGGGACTTGCGGATCTTCTTGATGCGCGCCTGCTGCAGGCCGCCATCGCCCGGGAACTGGGCGGTTGCCTTGGTAGCCAGGCCACTGCGGCGAGCTGCGGAGCTGTTGGAGGCCTCCTGCAGGGCGGTGGCGCCACGGTAGAACAGCGGGATTGCAAAGGGGGCGGCTACGCGGGCAGCGCCGGCGATCTTCAACACCTTCTTGGCGTTGAAACGACCGGCCTTGATCTGCTCCAGTGAGGCCTTCGCCATCTTCTCGTTGTGCTTGCGCTGCGCCTTGAGCTCCTTGGCATCCATCTTGCGCACCTGCTTGGCCGTCTTGCGCAGGTAGGCCTCCTTGCGCTTCTCCAGCTTCGAGTCGGCCTTTACCTGTGCCTTGGCGCGAACCTTCGCTGCCTTCTCGATGGCCTTCTTTTCCTGACGGCGCTTGCGCATACCGCTGAGCAGTCCCATGTCACTCCGATGCGAATTGATCTGTCTTGATCTGTCTTACTGTTCAACCAGATTACTTAAGAAACATCTTTACTGTACTTGCTTCACTGTACTCCGACACCCCGGGGAGGAGGCTTAACTTTTTGGGCACTCAACCTTCTGGGGAGGCGCGCTGCCTGTCTGGGGGACGCGCTAGGCTTAGAAACTATTGTGAGCCTGCCTGAAGATCTTCCGCCGCTCGGCCCTAGCGACCTCGTGGGCTGCCGCCACCGTGCGGTATTGCGGCGTCACAAAGAACAGCAGGAACCACCCGTCACCCCGCGCATCCACATTGCACAGGACCTCGAGGCCTACGTGGAGGCCGTTCAGCACAAAGCCAACGCCGCACTCCGGCGGGAGCAGGTATTTCGGCGCCTGCCAAACAAGCCGCGGATCGGCGACAAAGTGTTCCCCACCAGGGTGGATATCGACCCTAGCGAGCCCGACACCGCCGTCGAGCAGACTCTGGAGGCGCTGGCTTCCGGTGCTCGGCTGATCACCCGCCCCGTGCTGGCCGAAGGGCCTTTCCGGGTGGAGCTGGACCTGCTCGTCCGCGCGGACCGCGGCAAGGGTGTCGACGAGTTTATGCAGTACACACCCGTCGCGATCTCCTCACACTCTGTGGCGCGCCGCGCGCGAGCCACGCAGATGGCGGATTGCCGGGTGACGGACATTAGCGCCCTGGGTTTGGCGGTGCCGGCGCCGATTGACTTCCGCCATCGCGCCGCCGCCGGGGACGCCCAGAAGGTGGCCATCGCCCACGTCGTGCTGCGGCAATGGGGTTTCGCCGCCAGCACCGTCGCACTGATCGGTCGCGCCGGGCCGGGCAGGCCACGTTGTTTCTTTTTTGACGCCCCCTCCGTCCTCCCCGGCCTGCAGGCCGCGTTGGAGGAACTGATCCCGACCAAGCCACGCAGAATCAAGGAATGCCAGACCTGCGAGTTTCATAATCACTGCCGGGCCCAATTGCTGCAGAGCCAGGAGATCAGCCTGCTGCTGCCGGGGGACAAGGCCCGCAAGTGGCGGGAGAAGGGGGTCGAGACCCTGCCGCAGCTGGCGGCCTCCGGGAACGGGGAACAGTCAGAGCTGGCACAGGCCTGGATGGACGGGCAAGTGGCCCTTCGCCGCCCGAAGAAGAACTGGCAAGAGCAGCCGGAACTCTGGGGCGGTAGCGCGCGCAACGCCGTCGGGGGCTTGCGTGACTGGGTGGAGATCGACGTGGACATGGAGGCCCACCCCAACCGCGGCACGTTCCTCTGGGGTACCTTCGACGGCTCGCGCTACATCGGGTTCGGAGACTTCAGCCGGGAAGGCGACGAAGGCCAACACGTAGCCGAGTTCTGGCACTGGATGCAATCGCAGAAGGACCGCGCCCTGGAGAACGGAAAGAACTTCCAGGTGTGGGTGTATGCCGCGCAAGGGGAAAACTACTGGCTGCGCCACGCCGCCGAGCGCTATGGCGGGCGCCGCTACGCGGTCGCGGGCACCAACGTGAAGGTGACCATGCCCACGCTGGAGGAGGTGAATGCCTTCGTCGCCTCCGAGCACTGGTGCGACTGCTTCGGCCTGGTGAAGAAGGCGCTGGCGCCCACGGACTCGCTGGGGTTAAAGACGATCGCTCCGCTGGCGGGGTTCGAATTCAGCCAGGCGGGCATCAACGGCAAGGCGGCGGTGGAACTGTTTGAGCAGGCCATCGGCGGATCCCGCAGTACGGCGCAGGCGGCCAGGCGTAAGCTGGAGCGCTATAACGCCGACGACTGCGTGGCGACCTCGGCGGTTCGCGCGTGGCTGCGCAGGGGCGCGCCGGGCTTGCGGGAGCTGCGGCGTCACTAAGCAGTCAAGAAGAAAAAGGGACAAGACATGACGAACTTCTTCGAACGCATCATGGCGCTCAACAGCCAGGGGCCGTACCGGGCCGAAAGGGTCGGGCCGGAGGACGCGCTGAAGGGCGGACGCACGCCCGTGCTGGAGAACCCGCAGCCGAACGTGGTTCTGGGCACGCCGCTGACCGGCCTGGAGGATAGCTACTGGGCCGAGGCCGACGGGCTGGAGCAACCCGCGCAGATCGTCCTGGGTCTGGGCTGCTTCTGGGGTGTGGAGCGCATGTTCTGGGGCGTGGACGGAGTGTGGGGCACCTCCGTGGGCTACGCGGGCGGATACACTCCGAACCCCACCTACCGCGAGGTATGCACCGGGCGGACCGGCCACGCCGAGGTGGTGCGGGTTGTTTTCGACGCCGCCGCGGTGAGCTTGGAGCAACTGCTGCAGATCGCCTTCGAGAACCACGACCCGACGCAGGGCGACCGGCAGGGCAATGACGTGGGCACGCAGTACCGTTCGTGTGTGTACACGCAGGATGCCGAGCAGTTGGGGCGCGTGCGGCAGGCCATCACAGGCTGGCAGCAGCGCTTTAGCGACGCGGGCTTCGGGGAGATCACCACGGAGGTTGCCGAGCTGGCGGAGATTGGCGACGGGCAGTACTACCTGGCCGAGGACGAGCACCAGCAGTACCTACACAAGCACCCCGACGGGTACTGCAACCACGGGCCTAACGGCGTGAGTTGCCCCGTCGGGGTACTAGGGGACTAGCGAGCCAGCGACTGCGAGCCTACTTGGAGAGGTTCTGGTTCGGAATGCGTCCCTCTGGCACGACCTTGCTGCCGTTCCAACGGAAAGTGACGTCCGAGTAGTAGTTGGGGGCCTGCGCGTTGGCCTCGCCGGACTCTTGCAGTGCCTCCCAGTCGCGCATGCGCACGGTGACGGAGGAATCCGTGGCGGAGAGGATCTCCGTCTGCTGAACCGTGTCGGAGCCAACGCCGATGTACTTGCCCTTATGGAAGAGCATCAGCTGGGTCGCAAACTGGCTGTTACCCTGCTGCGCCTGGGTGATCAGCGCGTAGCTGAGGTCGTTGCAGGGGTTGTAGTTTGACTCGCCCGTGGGCTTCCAGCCGAACTGGTTCGGCGGCAGCTTGCTGATGTTGTTCGTGATCTCTGGGGAGTCTGGCTGTTCGGAGCAGTCCTGGTTACCGCCGTCGGCGCCACCTTCGTTAGCGTCGCCTTCGGCGTCCTCGCCTTCAGCGGGGTTTGGCACCGCGGCGTTTTCGGTGTTCGCACCTTCTGCGTTCTGGTTGTTGCCTTCCTTAGGCGCTTCGCCCTTGTCGGCGGAGCCAGCGTCCGCGGTTTCCGCGTTGGAGGTTGCAGATGCAGCGGGAGCGCCTTCATCGTTGCCGTCGTCGCCGCAGGCTGCGGTGCCCAGCAGCAGGCCAGTCAGGGCGACCACGGCACCAAACTGACGGGTGCGGCGACCACCGCGCGTGCGCTGGGAATCGGGGGAGTGGTTGGAACGGATGGTTCGTACTTGAGCCTTCATGGTTCTTCTCCAATCTCAGGTGGGTGTGTAGTTGACTTGTGAGCCAGCTGCGAAAGTCCAATCGAGCGCGTGAAGTGAGTGAGTGCTCGTTTAAGAAACCGTTCGCCGGGCCCGTTGCGTTTCTAGGGGTGCGTTCTGGAGCTACATTTCTGGGGACGCAAAAGGCCCTGTATCAAATGGCCGGAAGATGCTTCCGGCGCTGATACAGGGCCAGCTCTATTTAGTTTTCAGTGCTGGGGAAGCGCCTACGAGGGCGCCCCTTGATGCAGCTTAATTCTGGGCTACTTCTGGGCAGCCTCGTAGCGCTTTGCAACCTCGTCCCAGTTGAAGACGTTCCAGACAGCCTTCACGTAGTCTGCCTTAACGTTCTTGTACTGCAGGTAGAAAGCGTGCTCCCACATATCCAGCAGTAGCAGCGGGGTCAGGTTGATGGACAGGTTGCCCTGCTGGTCGGTCATCTGCTCGACAACCAGGCGGCCAGCGATGTGGTCGTAACCCAGGACTGCCCAGCCGGAGCCCTGCAGACCCAGAGCAGCGCCGTTGAAGTGCTCCTGGAATGCCTCGAAGGAGCCGAAGTCGCGGTTGATAGCCTCAGCCAGCTCGCCGGTCGGCTCGCCGCCACCGTTCGGGGAGAGGTTCTTCCAGAACAGGGAGTGGTTGGTGTGGCCACCCAGGTTGAAAGCTAGATCCTTGGACAGTGCGGTAACTACGCCAGCGATGGAGCCATCCTTGCGGGCAGCCTCCAGCTTCTCGAGGGCAGCGTTAGCGCCGTTAACGTAATTCTGGTGGTGCTTGGTGTGGTGCAGCTCCATGATCTCGCCGGAGATGTGGGGCTCCAGAGCGTCGTATGCGTAATCCAGCTCGGGAAGTTCGTACTTAGTCATAGTTTCTAAAATTCCTTTCACACGTCGGAAGTGCTTATGACAACAAGTGTGGCGCGAAAATATGGTTCCTGCAAGGTTTTCTCTTAGGAACTTATTAGTTATGGACGCCACGTATCAAAAGTTCAACGGTCAGAAAATCATGTGGTGAGCGTGTCTGGACACAGCGCTATGCTGGCCGTGGGCGTCAATAAAGAACGAAGGCACCTACAGGGCAACCAGAAGGAAGAAGGCCACAATGACTGCTCCACAACCGCACAATGACACCACCGGCGACACCAACGGCGCCACCACACCACCGACCCCCGGCTCCAAAATCGTTCTCATCGGCGCGGGCGACGTCGGCATCGCCTACGCATACACCCTGGTCAACCAGGGTTTGACCGACCACCTGGCCATCATCGACCTGGACGAGCGCAAGACCTGGGGCCACGTGCAGGACCTCAACCACGCAGTGCCGTGGTCGCATCACAACACCCGCGTGACGGTCGGCACCTACGAGGACTGCCGCGACGCCGCGATGGTCTGCATCTGCGCGGGCGCGGCGCAGAAGCCGGGGGAGACTCGACTGGACCTCGTTGCCAAGAACACCGCAATCTTCAAGACGATCGTCGGCGACGTGATGGAACACGGTTTCAACGGCATCTTCCTGGTCGCCAGCAACCCGGTGGACATCCTGAGCTACGCGACGTGGAAGTTCTCCGGTATGGACTCCAGCCGCGTGATCGGCTCCGGCACGATTCTGGATACCGCGCGCTTCCGCTATGCACTGGGCCGCTACTTCGACCTCGCGCCGACCTCCGTGCACGCCTACGTAATCGGCGAGCACGGGGATACCGAGCTGCCGGTGCTATCCGCCGGTTCGGTGGCGGGCACCTCCATCCATCACCGGCTGGAGAAGATGGGTGAATCTGCCGACGAGGACGTCGACGAGATCTTCGTGAAGACCCGCGACGCGGCCTACGAGATCATCCAGGCCAAGGGCTCCACCAGCTTCGGCATCGGTATGGGGCTGGCGCGCATCACCCAGGCGGTGTTCAGCAACCAGGATGTCGTGCTGCCGATCTCCACCCTGCTGCAGGGCGAGTACGGATTCGAGGACATCTACATCGGCACCCCCGCGGTGATTAACCGCCAGGGCGTGCGCCACGCCGTGGAGCTGCAGCTGGACGCCGAAGAAAAGGAGAGGTTTGATCACTCCGCGAACGTGCTGCGCAAGGTGATGGGCGAAGCGGGGCTGATTTAAGTAAACAATAAGTGAAACTTGGAGGCTGTCGGGCGTGAGCGGATGCCGGTTGCACGCCGGCGCACTAAAAATAGAGGGTATGAAAATTGTCGCCCACCGCGGAGCCTCCAAGGAACGCCCAGAACACACCCTGGCAGCCTATGAACTGGCCGAGCAAAGGGGAGCGGACGGCTTCGAATGCGACATCCGCCTGACTCGCGACGGGGAACTCGTCTGCCTGCACGACCGCACCATCGACCGAGTGGCGGTGGACAAGCCCGCGAAATCCAACGGCGTGGTCAGTGAGATGACGTTGGCGCAGCTGCGGGAGCTGAACGTCGGCACTCCCGAGGAGCCCGCGCAGGTGCTTACTCTGCGCGAGCTTCTGACCTTTTTTAACGACGTGAATTCCTCGCGCATCGACGCCGGGCAGGAGCATAGCCAGAGGGCTGGGGTGGCAGGCGCTGGAGAGGGGGCGTCACTAAAAAAAGACATCTTTATCGAGACCAAGCACCCGAACCGCTACGGGCCTAAGGTCGAGCACGCCCTGCACTACGAACTGCAGCGGGCGCACCTGGCGGAGAGCGCGCACGTGCATCTGATCAGCTTCAGCCCGCAATCGCTGGTGCGCTTCAAGATGATCAACCCGGCGGTTCACCGCATTCTGCTGCGGCGCGAGTACCAGCGCATGCTCAACCCGGGGCTCGAGGCACTGCATGTGGTGGACGCCCACGGCCTGTCGGTCGCGCGCGGTCGGATTCGCCCCGACATCATCGGCCGCTTTGGCGATGGAACCTACGTGTGGACCGCCGACAAGGAGGACGAAGTGCGGTGGGCTGCGCGGCAGGGCGTGACCTGGCTGGCGACGAACTACCCCGGGCGGGCGCGGATGTGGCGCGACAGCGAGCTGGGGCTGGACGAGCTGGGAGCAGACAAGCTGGGAGCAGCTAGAGAAACCAGTGCTGCTGCATTTTCCTTGGTGCAGCCAGGTACAATTAACGACCGTGGCTAAGAAGAAAAAGAATCAAGAGAACCTGCCCGAGGGCATGAGCCGCCGCCAGGCGAAGCTCGCTGCCCGCGCCGCGGAACGCGCGAAGCTGCAGAAGGACCCGCGCCCCTTCGATGGTTTCGCCATGGAGGCCGACCTGATCGCCCTGCAGGAATTCGTCCCCTCGGCGCACTTCGTTGCCGACGTGAAGGACGCGGAGCACAAGATCTCCATCGTTACCGTCCTGCCGGGTGCGGTCGCAGCACTGCGCCGCTCGGAGGAAGACGGCGGCGAGGCCTTCGTCGCACTGCAGACCCAGCGCCGCGGTGACAACCCGAACCGTGACCTGGCATTTGCCCTGAATTGGGTAAAGCAGGCCGAGCCGGGCCAGTCCCTGGAGGTCGGCGTGGCCGACGGCACTGAGCCCGCCCTGGCGGACATCCTGAACAAGGACGCTGCCTCCGAGATCACCGTCGCCCAGGACTTCGCCTGGTGGCTGACCGAGGAAAACCGCAACAACCCGCAGATCGCCGCCACCCTGCAGCGCGCCAACGAATCCGTGCTGCCTTCCGAGCGCGTGGAGGCGGACATCAAGGGTGCCGCATGGTGGATTGATCCGTCCGACAAGGCGCACATCCGCTGGGTTCGCCAGGAGGGCGAGGAGGAGCTGCTGAACGCTCTGGCCCGCCTGCACGCTGCTGGTGAACTGCACCTGGGCGAGGGCTCCAAGTTCGCCGGTGTGTTCCGCACCCACGGCATCCTGGTTCCGGTGTGGGACCTGGACCGCAGCCGCGAGTCCGCTTCCTGGAAGGAAGGCCTGGAGGCGCTGGATCCGAAGATCGCAGAAGCCCTGGCCAAGGATGCTCCGCTGACTGCCGACGAGCAGAAGGCCAAGCAGACCATCCAGTCCCGCGAGGTAACCATCCGCTAGTAGTGGCTGACTAACGCAGCTCCGCGAACATCTCCTCTGCGCCGGCTTCGTCCCACAGTGCGACGTTTCCGGCGTAAGTGTTTTCGTAGCCAGCGATCGGCACGGTCTCCTGCTTCGCGCCACCGGCCATGGCCAGGCCTAGCGAGGCGAGGTTCCACACGTGGTCGCCCTCGTTGACCTTCATGTTCGCGCTGAGGGCGTCCGCGACCTTCAAGTTCTTGAACGGATTCAGCAGGGTGCCGGGGGACTTGATCTTATTGGACAGCGCGGCCAGGAACTTGCGCTGGCGCTCCACGCGGTCCAGGTCTCCCTGCGCCGAGGCGTAGCGGGAGCGCACGTACCCCAGCGCGGTCGGCCCATCGAGTTCCTGGCAGCCGGCCTGCAGGTTGATGCCCGCCATCGGGTCATCCAGCGGCTCGTCCAGGCACATCTCCACGCCGCCGACCGCGTCGACAACATTGGCGAATCCGCCGAAGCCGATCTCTGCGTAGTGGTCCAGGTGGATGCCCGTCGCCTGTTCCACGGTCTGCTGCAGCAGTGCCGGGCCGCCGAGGGAAAACGCCTGGTTGAGCTTGTTCTGCCCGTAGCCCGGGATGTCCACCCAGCTATCGCGCGGCAGGGAGAGCATGGTCGCGTCTCCGCCAAAGCGGGGGATGTGCACCACCATGATCGTGTCTGTGCGCCCCACCGATTCATCCAGCTCCCCGGCCATCAGACGGTCGGCGTCCTCCTGGCTCAGCCCGGCACGGGAATCCGAGCCAACTAGCAGCCAGTTGGTTCCGGAGGTGTTCCCCAGGCGACCGTCGTAATCCTGTAGGGCGTCGATGCGCTGGAGCTTCGTATCGATCCACACGGCCGCGCCGATGCTGAACGCCAGCACGATGGCCAGCAGCAGACCTAGCGCCTTGAAGAAGCCGAAGCGCTTGCGCTTCCTCGGCCGCGGAGTAGCCCGCCCGCGGGGGCGCCGAGTGGGGCGCGGGGGCTCGCCCCTGCCAGCGCGGCCTCTGCCGGAACGCTCGGGGTAGCCGCCGAATTGCGGCTCGCCGAAAGGTTGCCCCTGTTGGGGCTGTTGGCCCGGATACTGACCCTGATATTGGCCCGGCTGCGGCTGGTAACCCCGGTTGGCATCGGGGTTGGCATCGCGTGGCGGGAGCGGCTCGGCACGGCGGTAGCGCGGTCCTTCGGGCTGATTCGGGATCTCGCGGCGCTGGGGCTCCTTGCGCCCGGTGGACTCGGTTGGTCCGTTGGGCTCGTTGCTGCTCGGAGGGATGACGCCCTTACGTACCGGCCGCCCGTAGCGATCCAGGATGGGCTTGCCGTGACGATCCCGGGCGATCTCCATACCCCCGGCACCGTCCGCGCCGCCAGAATTGTTGGCGGGGCGGCGGGGGCCGAAATTACTCGTGAGGCGAATGGCTTCCGGGTGGTACAGCGGGAACGTCCCAACGCGGTGAATTTTCAGACGTTGCCTTACCCAGGTTTCCCGACTGACTTGCAGCCTATGGCCATTGGGTTGGCTGCGGTCGCGGAGGGGGATTCGCTGGTGACGGAGAATGTGTTTGAAGCGCGGTTCCGTTTTGTTGATGAGATGGTGCGGTTAGGTGCGGATGCCTACATTGATGGACATCATGCTGTTATTCGTGGGGTGGAGCGGTTATCTTCCGCGCCTGTGTGGTCGTCTGATATTCGGGCGGGTGCCGCGCTGGTGCTGGCTGCGCTAGTGGCAGATGGCACCACGGAAATCCACGATGTCCACCATATTGATCGCGGTTACCCCGATATGGTGGCCCAGTTACAGGATCTCGGTGGGAAAATTGAGCGAGTTTCCATGGTGGGAGAGCCCACAAAGTAAACAATTGGGGTTGGTTTTCAACTGTTGTTGGCCAGTCTCGGAAGGTGCGTGCAAGCTCTCTGAGGAACGAGTTGTACA
>QWCJ01000337.1_pt1 | contig 17586 bp, 15 predicted proteins | sample 1972501 | NCBI WGS metagenome assembly QWCJ01 (sample SAMN09866711, study PRJNA288562) | Human vaginal metagenome isolate term2_vaginal, whole genome shotgun... | isolation source: vagina | host: Homo sapiens | place: USA: California
ATACGATCAGCACCATTACCGATGCGGTGTTAGACGAGGTCATGATCTGGCAAAACCGCCAGCTCGACGAGTTTTACCCGGTGATCTTCCTCGACGCGCCACGCGTGAAAATCCGTGACGGCCACCGCGTGGTCAACAAAGCCTGCTACATGGCGGTTGGTGTCGACATGGACGGCATCAAGCACATCCTGGGATTGTGGATCGCCGACAACGAAGGCGCTGCATTCTGGGCATCGGTGTGCGCGGATCTGGCCAACCGCGGGGTCCAGGACGTGTTCATCGTGTGCTGCGACGGGCTCAAAGGCTTGCCGGAAGCCGTGGAAGCCACCTGGCCGAATTCCATGGTGCAGACCTGTATTGTGCACCTGATTCGGGCTGCGAACCGGTGGGTGTCCTACCAGGACCGCAAACCCGTCTCCCGGGCGCTGCGTGAGGTCTACACCGCTCCCAATGAGGAGACGGCACGCGCCAGCCTTGATGCGTTCGAGGCCAGTGAACTGGGCCTAAAATACCCCCAGTCGGTCAAAGTCTGGCGCGACGCTTGGGAGCGGTTCGTGCCGTTCCTGCAGTTTCCGCCAGCGGCACGGCGGGTGCTCTACACCACAAATTCAATCGAGTCGCTCAACGCTTAAACTGCGTAAAGCTACCCGCAACAGGGGCCAGTTCCCGAACGATACCGCGGCGCTGAAGACGCTTTGGCTGATGATCTGCAACATCGAAGACAAACGCGCCGCCCAGCGAGCGAAGAAAGCAAAGCGCGACATTGAATGCAACGGCTATATTGAAGGAGCGAAAGCCACCGGGTGGAAACAAGCCATCAACCAACTAGCCGTGGCATACCCCGACCGATTCGCGGACTACTTGTAAACCAAGCCCCCGCACACAAACAATCGGACACTCTCGGATAGCCCGGATCGCTATATCTGTTATCGACAGCATCACCGCAATGACCGACTGTCCAATCTCATCAGGGAGGTGCGCTCCGAAGCGACTAGACTAACCCGGCATGAGCGCCAAGAATCAGACGTCAAAGCCGTGGTGGCGCCAACTGCTCAACCCCGGCTGGATCATCGCGGCGATCGTCGTCGGCATTTTCTCCTACTTTGCCTTCACGTTCCTCGCGCCCTGGCAACTCGGCAAGAACGAACAGTTAGTCGAACGCAACGAACACATCTCCGCCGCGTTCGACCGCGACCCGGAACCGCTGGTGGACCGCCTGCCCGGCACCACGCTCGCACCCGCCGACGAATGGTCACGTGTGGTCGCCACCGGCCACTACACGGGCAACGACGTGTTGCTTCGCCTGCGTTCCGTCGACCGCACCCCTGCGTTCCAGGTGCTCACGCCGTTCACGCTTGACGACGGCCGCACCATCCTTGTCAACCGCGGCTGGGTCCCCGCCGAGGGCTCCACCGGTGTCCCGGACATCGACGCAGCACCCACCGGCGACATCACCATCACCGGCATGCTACGCGCCGGCGAAGCCGTCCACCCCACCGCACCGATTCACGACCAGGGCTTCGACATGGTCCACTCCATCAACCCCGCCCAAGTCGGGGAGCTAGCCGGCATCGACACTGGCGCTGCCATGGTCGAGCCGTACCTCCAACTACTCTCCGACCAACCCGGCACCCTCACCGCCATCCCGCTGCCCCAACTGGAAACGGGTAACCACCTCTCCTACGGCCTCCAGTGGATCCTCTTCGGCGTCGCCGCCCCCGGCGCCCTGCTCTACTTCCTGTTCTCCGAAAGCCGCGAACGCCGCCGCTACGCAGAGGAACAGAAGCAACTGCTTAACGACGACACCGTGTCCGGCAGCGGCCCCGAGCCTTCCCCCGTCCCCGGCGAAGAAACCGCCCCGGCGCCGTCCGCTCAGACCCCGACTGCGGCTCCTACGCGTTCCCGCCAGCGCTACGGTTCTTCCCGCACCAACCCGTGGGCCAAGGCTTACGATAAGGAACAAGAACGCTAACTCTGTCCCATGGTCTCTGAAGGGGTTTTGATGTCGCTCGATTCCGTCCTCCGCACCCTCGCCGACGCCGGCGTCGTCCCTGCCCCGGGCGTCGAACCAGCCGATATTGAAGACGCCGCCTTCGACCACGCCGTCGCCTTCGCCAACCGCCCCTTCGCAACCTTGTCGCTTCTCACCGACCCCGAAGGCCAGCCCCTTTTCGCCCTGTCCGACGGCGGTACTTTGCCAGCCCGCGCCGGCTTAGCCTGCGCCGCGCTTGACCACTCTCTCCACGACATCTCCATCGTCCCCGACTCCCCCACCGCCACCACCGGCTCCGCTCGGGTGCAGTTCTCCGAATGGGACGTCGCAGACGTGGAGTTCGACGGCAACACCCCGGCGTTCGAACTGGGCATCCTCGCCGCCATCGAGAACCGATCGCTCTAGGTACCGGTTCGGGTTAAGCGACAAAATGTGTGTCTGGATTCGTCGATTTGTTTGAGATGATCGGGGGTTTTCCTGAAAGTATATGCTCCTGGGGCTTATATCCGCGCCATGGTGGCGAAAAACCGGGGGTGACAGCAGCGTGTGGTAGGGGCTGGTGTTGGCTTGATCAATGCCGAAGAACAGACCACGCTGCCAATGCGGTGGGGAAATGAAACGCAACGGTAAGACCTCCGCCAACCGCAGCCGGTGACGGTGCAAAATGTGCGGCGCTTCCATCACCAAGCAGCTCCCCGATATCACCAACTCCGCTGCCTTCGCAGCATTTATCACCCACCTCACAACCGGTGCGAGCTTGGAAACCGCTGCCGCCGGAGCAGGATGTCATCCGCGTACGCTGCAACACCGGTTTGAACACTTCTGGCTAGTTGATGTCCCCGATCCCACGATCGGGCACGAAGGCTGGGTCTACGACCAGGTCTTTCTTGACGGCACCTACACCGCCGGCGGATGCTTGATTGTTGCTGCCACCTTGGATCACGTCATCGCTTGGCACTGGTGCACACGTGAAACCACCCGCGACTACCAACGACTGCTCGAACGTATCCCCGCGCCCCTGATCCCTGTCATTGACGGCGGCCAAGGCGCTGCCAGCGCAATCAAGGCATGCTGGCCCACAACGAAAGTGCAGCGCTGCCTCGTCCACGCCCAACGCGTGGTGCGCCGCCACACCACCGCACGTCCCCGCACCGATGCAGGACGAGCGATTTACCAGATCGCGCTCAACCTCACGAAGATCACCGATCTTGACGAGGCGGCCGCGTGGGGTGCGCAACTGCACGAATACGGCACTATCTACCGTGACTGGATGAACCAGAAAACGTTCACAACCGACCCGGCGACACGGCAACGCGCCTGGTCATGGACTCATGAACGCACCCGCAAGGCCTACAACAGCCTCAACCACCTATGGCGGGGCAACTTACTGTTGGTCTACCTCGACCCACCCGACGGTGTGCTCGACGCCAGCCGGATCAAAGCCACCAAACAGCCGGAAGGCGGAATCAACGCCCAGTTGAAACTGCTGGCCCGCACCCACCGGGGAAGATCCGGGAACATCAACGCCGCATGTTGGATTGGTGGCTCTACCTAAAAACGGAACTGCCTGACGACCCCGTTGAGATCGCCGGGCAGCCCAACTGGGGTCAGGACTAACTGGCCAAAGTATCCACCCTGACCCGAAACGAGAACCAAGCCGACCACGAAACTTCGACGACCAGCCTTCTACGAGGGCGCTATCGACACCAACTACACCCACTCAATCGGCATTCAAAAAGGCCACATCTAACCCTCGCGACACGCCGAGCTAGACACCCTTTTTGACCCTTAACGCTCAAATAGTAGTTATAGAATAGCGGCTCACGCAGGAAGCAAGAATTTGAATATACTAGTCTCTGTCTCGTTTACGGTATCTCACCAAGACTACGTACAAAATGCCCGCTAGAGCACCTGTAATCGATAAAATGGGACCTACGGACAAAATCGGATTAGACCACGCAGAAAGTGCTACTTGAATAATACTCAGGATAACACCTATAGCGATAATGATACCGATGACAACACGTAGCAAGCGCATTTATACCTACTGTGACCAGCAAATTCCACCAGGGAAAAGTCTAATTCCTCGATTCCACGCACCGCAGATGCCTAAAATGCCAGATTCCGCCGCTAAGCCTCCAGCAATAGCGCCAGCAAGAAACCCGCCTACACCTGTTTCTGCAGTAATTAACGCAGCTAACGCGGCAACACCAGCGCCAGCGGCGTACGCATTCTGGAGTGCAGATGCCGCGCAGCTATTTGGCAAGATACCGGGTGGTAGCTTTTGGAACCCATTCCGTCCTTGACATGCATCGTAAGACTGAATAGCCGGTTCGATAGCATCCGCTTCGCGTTCAAGAATCGCTAGGTCTGATTCGTCCGCGTCAACATTCCAGCCTTGCGCAAGAAGAGTTCCTGAGAACTCATTCAGTACACCGGAATCCACGTCTGGATCCGACTGAGCTGCTCGATAATCAAACCGTGCATGTTCAAAATCAACATACCTGTCCATCGCCCTAAAAGATGCCTCTTCAGCCACGGTGAGGTTCGAATCCTCGGCAAATAACATCTGCGCCTCGGCGACGTCAATTGGCTTTGCCGTTACCGTCGTAGGGGAGGAGATTCCTAGCGCCGATACCGAAAGTGCAACTGCCAATGCCCTTCTAAAGAGTAGGCGCATTCCTAACCTCTTTCTAAGAATATTCTGCGAGAGCTTGCTCTGTCGAGATGTCCTGCGAGCTCTTGCTCACTTAAGACGCCTTGTGAGATGACGGTAACATATTCTTTCGCCCAATGAACGGCAGAGCATTAATGAGAATGTCACGCCGATAGCAGACACACATTTTGAGCCTTAACCCCAGCCTGCGGACTCACACCAAGCTACGAAAAGGCCCCTCCGAAGAGGGGCCTTGACCTGGTGCGCCATGACGGGCTCGAACCGCCGACCTACTGGGTGTAAACCAGTTGCTCTTCCAGCTGAGCTAACGGCGCGCTGCCCGGTAACACTACCAAAGCACGACCGGAAAAGGAAAACCTGCAGGCTAAGCGCCAAAAACTACCGTTTCGAGGCGGCGAGGCAGGAGCCCTGCCAGTCACCGAAGCGGTCGGCCTTGGTCTGCAGCAGACCGGCCAACTGGGCAGACTCTGCGATCAGGCCCGGTGCGACAACACCCGGGAAGCCGGCGCCGGGCGTCATCAGCCAGATGCGGCCACCGGAGCCGAGGTTGCGGGTGGCATCGACGAGTTCATCGACAAGGTCACCGTCGCCTTCACGGAACCAAAGGAGGACGAGGTCGCAGGGCTCGAGGGTGTCGTCGTCAAGAAGCATTGCTCCGATGGCATCCTCGATGGCTTCCGAGATGGACGAATCCGCATCCTCACCCCAGCCGATCTCCTGAACGACAAGGTCGGGGCCAACCCCAAAACGGTCGGCGTAGGTGTCCACTCCTGTGGCACTCAAGTGTCTAAATCCTCCAGTTGTAGTTGTACGAATGCACGTCAGCATACCGCCCCACCGTGCTCAATGGCGACAAACCAACAATTAGTCTCACCAAAAGCCATCCGATGTAAGAACTAGCGAGCAAAAGAACGTATCCTTGTCGGTGTATTGCCCCGATGAACCCAGGAGGTTGAAGTGGCCGAAAAGGACACTGACATGATCGATGCCCGCGTGAAGAACGCAAACGACGTCGATACGAATATCCTGTCGCTGCGCGAAGGCGTAGCTTCCTACCTGCATGACGCGGACCCGGAGGAAACCCAAGAGTGGATGGACTCCCTCGACGGCCTGCTCGAGGAGTCCGACCCGGAGCGCGCCCGCTACCTCATGCTTCGCCTCATTGAGCGCGCCAACGCCAAGCGTGTACCGCTGCCGGCGCTGTCCTCCACCGACCTGGTGAACACCATCCCAACCAAACTCGAGCCGGAATTCCCTGGCGACGAGAAGATTGAGAAGCGTTACCGCCGCTGGATGCGCTGGAACGCCGCCATCATGGTGCACCGCGCACAGCGCCCCGGCATCGGCGTCGGCGGCCACATCTCCACCTACGCCTCCGCGGCAGCTCTCTACGAAGTTGGCTTCAACCACTTCTTCAAGGGCAAGGACGCACCGCAGGGCGGCGACCAGATCTTCTTCCAGGGCCACGCATCCCCAGGCATGTACGCCCGCGCCTTCCTCGAAGGCCGCCTCTCCGAAGACGACCTGGACGGCTTCCGCCAGGAGCACTCCCGCAAGCAGGGCGGCATGCCGTCCTACCCGCACCCGCACGGCATGCCGGAATTCTGGGAGTTCCCGACCGTGTCCATGGGCCTTGGCCCAATGAACGCCATCTACCAGGCACGTTTTAACAAGTACCTGCAGGATCGCGGCATCAAGGACACCGACCAGCAGCACGTCTGGGCATTCCTTGGCGACGGCGAAATGGACGAGCCCGAATCCCGCGGCCTCATCCAAATGGCTTCCCTCTACGGCCTGGACAACCTCACCTTCGTGATCAACTGCAACCTGCAGCGTCTCGACGGCCCAGTGCGCGGCAACGGCCAAATCATCCAGGAGCTGGAAAGCTTCTTCGTCGGTGCCGGCTGGAACGTGATCAAGGTCGTGTGGGGCCGCGAGTGGGACGAACTGCTTGAGAAGGACGAGGACGGCGCACTCGTCCACATCATGAACACCACCAAGGACGGCGACTACCAGACCTTCAAGGCCAACGACGGCGCCTACGTCCGCGAGCACTTCTTCGGGCGCGACGAGCGCACCAAGAAGCTCGTCGAAGACATGACCGACGAAGAGATCTGGAACCTGCGCCGCGGCGGCCACGACTACCGCAAGGTCTACGCCGCCTACAAGCGCGCCTTGGAGACCAAGGGCAAGCCGACCGTCATCCTCGCCCACACCGTCAAGGGCTACGGCCTCGGCCACAACTTCGAGGGCCGCAACGCAACCCACCAGATGAAGAAGCTGGCCCTGGAAGACCTGAAGCTCTTCCGCGACAAGCAGCAGATCCCGATTTCCGACGAAGAACTGGAAAAGGATCCGTACCTGCCGCCGTACTACCACCCGGGCGAGGACGCCGAGGAGATCAAGTACCTCAAGGCACGCCGCGAGGAACTCGGCGGCTACCTGCCGGAGCGTCGGGAGCAGTACACCCCACTCGAGCAGCCTGACTTTGAAAAGACCTTCAAGGCCCTGTTCAAGGACTCCGGCAAGCAGGAAGTCGCCTCCACCATGGCGCTCGTGCGCACGTTCAAGGCGATCATGCGCGACAAGGAGATCGGCAAGCGCATCGTCCCGATCATCCCGGACGAGGCCCGTACCTTCGGCCTCGACTCCTGGTTCCCGACCCAGAAGATCTACAACCCGCACGGCCAGAACTACGTGCCGGTCGACCACGACCTGCAGCTGTCCTACCGCGAGTCCACCGATGGCCAGATCCTGCACGAAGGCATCAACGAGGACGGCTCCTCCGCATCCTTCATCGCAGCAGCAACGTCGTACGCCACCCACGGCGAGCCGATGATCCCGATGTACATCTTCTACTCGATGTTCGGCTTCCAGCGCACCGGCGACAACTTCTGGGCCGCCGGCGACCAGATGGGCCGCGGCTTCATCGTCGGCGCAACCGCCGGCCGCACCACCCTCTTCGGAGAGGGCCTGCAGCACATGGACGGCCACTCCCCGATCCTGGCATCCACCAACCCGGCCGTCATCCCGTACGACCCGGCGTTCGCCTACGAGATGCCATACATCATCTCCAAGGGCATCGAGCGCATGTACGGCCAGGGCGCGGACAAGGACGAGGACGTGATGTACTACATCACCGTCTACAACCAGCCGCACCACCAGCCGGCACGCCCAGACAACCTCGACGTTGAGGGCCTGCACAAGGGCATCTACCTTTACGACGAAGGCAAGGACCTCGAGCACAAGGTCTCCCTGCTCGCCTCCGGCGTGGGTATGCAGCAGGCACTGCGCGCCCAGGAGATCCTGCAGGAGAAGTACAACGTCGGCGCCGCGATCTACTCCGTCACCTCCTGGACCGAACTCGCCCGTGAGGGTCAGCGCAAGGCTGCCGAGCAGCTCCGCAACCCGGGCGAAGAGGTTGAAGAGGCATTTGCGACCAAGCAGCTCAAGCAGACCGAAGGCCCGTACATCGCGACCTCCGATTTCGCTTCCGACCTGCAGGAGCAGATTCGCGCCTACGTCCCGGGCCAGTACATCGTGCTTGGTGCCGACGGCTTCGGTTTCGCCGACACCCGCGAAGCCGCCCGCCGCTTCTTCAACATCGACGCCGAGTCCATGGCCGTCGCCGCCCTGATGGGCCTGGCCAACGAAGGCAAGATCGACCGCGATGTTGCAGCGAAGGCTGCCAAGGATCTGAAGATCGACGATCCGACCGCCGCGAAGCCGACCCTCGACTCCGACGACGAGGGCCCGGAGAACGCCGCCGAGTAGTTCTCTGACCTCCACCGCCCCGGCCTGTTTTCATTGGCTGGGGCGGTTTTCGTTGTGTGAGGTGGCTCGTCTTTCCGCCTGCCACCCTTTCCGAAAATAGTTCCCCGGCCGGGAACTTTCTTCGGTTTTGGAACTTTCCGCGGCTGCGTTTCCCCAGGTCGCCGATTTTGCGAGCCGCGCGGAGCCAAAATAGTTCCACAAACCGGCGCGGACCCGGGAATTATTTTGGCCAGGAGCAGATGCTCCTGACAGACTTCACATCGGCGCCCACCCCAAAACCCGCTGACCTGCGACGATTCCCGGCGCTGACAGATTCTGCCGGAATGTGTCAGAAACCTCGGCGGCTGGTGGCTGTCGCAGGCGCGGTCGCGGCTGCCCTACCCTCGCGCCAAGGCGATGACGCGCTCGATGGCGGCGGTGACGGCGTCGGGGTCGTCGAGAGGCGGCATGTGCCCTGACTCGGGCAAGATTTGGAAGTAGGCGCCCGGCCAGATTGCGGCAAGTTCGGCGGATTGGCTGACGGGGGCGACGTTGTCGCGGTCGCCGACGAGGATGTAGCCGGGGATGGTGGCCAGGACGGCGGCGGCGCCTCGTTCGGAGTGGGTTTGGAGGTCGTCGAAGAAGCCTCGATAGGTGGCGAGCGGTGTGGCTTTGATCATGCGGGCGTGGAATTTGATCAGGGACCACGGCACGGGCCGGAAGTAGAACCAGCGTGCGAGGATCGGGGCGATCATGTCGGTGACCAGGCGTCGGATGCCTTCGGCGGCGTGCGGCAGCCTATCCACAAACCACCCGAGCGACCGGCCGAATCCCCCACCGAGGAGGCGTGGTAGGCCGCGGGCGGTGAAGGGGTCGACGGTGCTGGAGATTTGCACGGAGCCGACCCAGTTGAAGCGGTGGCGGCGCATGAGCGACAGAGAGATCGGCCCGCCGAGGGAGTGTCCGACGGTGATGAGGGGGTCGTCGATACCGAGGTGGCTCAGGACGGCGGCGATGTCGTCGGCAGCAGCGTCGATGGTGAGCAGGCTGGGGTCGGCGTAGCCGGTTTTGCCGTGGCCGCGGACGTCGACAAGGATTTGGCGCACGCCCGAAATGGCTTCGACCTGCAGTTTGTATTCGGCGGCGGCGATGTTGAAGCCGTGGGCGTAGACGACGGTCAGGCCGGCGTCGCGGGGGCCGACGTCGTAGTAGTGGATGGTGATGCCGTCGCGGTCAATTGTGCCGGTGCGCATCAGAATCCAAATTGTTGCAGGTAGGGCATGGCGGCGAAGCCGATTCCGGCGATGGCGGCGAGGATGCCGAAGACCAGCGCACCCTTTTGCAGCGGCGTTGATCCAGCGGGTTCAGGAGCGGGCGTTTGCTTCTCGACGACCCCACGCCCCGTATTCGTCACCCTCGCGGTCGTCGAACGCTTCGAGCCGTCTGCGAACGTGGCGGTCACGTCAAGGTTCGCGCTGTCGTAGGAGTCCTTGGGCAGGGTCACGGTGATCGCCCCGGTTTTCTGGTCGACTGCGTCGTGGTTGCCCTTGACCTCCCACGTCGCGTCGTTAGGAAGGTCCAGGTGGCGGACGTTGGTCGGGGTGAGCGTTACGGTTTGGCCGGGGTCGGCCTCGGCGGAGTCGTATTCCGGATCGTACAGAAACGCGTGGTCCGGGATTAAGGTGACCTCGGGGAAATAGAGGTCCGTCGAGTTGTCCGGAAAGTGCACCCGCACCGGAATCTGCTGCGTGTTCTCGCCGCGCTGCACCGGCGTATCGCCATTCAGGTTGAGGTTGACCCGAAGTTTGTCGTCCACCTTGTCCACCTGAAAGCGGTGGCGGATCGTGTTCTCCCCGGTCAGGCTCCACCGCGCACCCTCCGGCACGTCCTTCAACTCCAGGTAAACGGGGTTGGTGTAGTAGTCGCCCGGCGGGCCGTACACGTGCGACGTCTCCGGTGCGAAGTACGGCTTGTACGTTTCCGCCATCGTTGCGGCGCCGGCGACGGGGGCGACGAGGCTGGTGATCACAACGGCTGCTGCCGGAACTGCGAGGCGGTGCATGGGCCTATCATAACGGCATGGAACTTTCGCAGCGCTTGGATCTCGGCGGCCTCCAACTCGAGGAGGGAACCCCGGCAGACACGTTCGCTCGTCTCGCGGGATTGGTTGAGGAGGTGACGGGGGTCGTCGTCAAGCAAAGCTCGCGTTTCGACGACACCGCCATCGCCTCCCTCGACCGCATCGAACTCGCCGTGCGGATCGAAGAGAACTTCGGCGTGCGTATCGACGACACCGTGCTCACCGACCACCCCACCGCCGGCGAACTCGCCGACTACCTGGAGGAACACGAATGATTTCATACCTGACCGACATGGACGGCGTGCTGCACAAAGAGGGCTCCGTCATTCCCGGCGCGAAGGAGTTCATCTCCACCCTGCGCGATGAGGAAATCGAGTTCATGGTGCTGACCAACAACTCGATGCAAACCCCGCGCGACCTCTCCGCGAAACTGCAACGCATGGGCCTGGACATCGAGCCGGAACGCATCTGGACCTCCGCGACGGCGACCGCCAAGTTCCTCTCGCAGCAAGCCGGTGAGGCCTCCGCGTACGTCATCGGCGAGGCCGGCCTGACCACCGCGCTACACGAGATCGGCTGGATTCTTACCGACGCCGACCCCGACTTCGTCGTACTCGGCGAAACCCGCACCTACTCCTTCGAAGCGCTCACCACCGCCTCGAACCTGATCCGGCGCGGCTCGCGCTTCATTGCAACAAACCCCGATCTGACCGGGCCTGGCCCGCGCGGGGTCGTACCCGCAACCGGTTCCGTCGCCGCCATGATCACCGCCGTGACTGGCATGGAGCCTTACTACGTGGGCAAACCCAACCCCGTCATGATGCGCTCCGCACTGAACAACATCGGCGCCCACTCCGAAAACACGGTCATGATCGGCGACCGCATGGACACCGATGTGAAATCCGGCCTCGAAGCCGGCATGCGCACCGTACTTGTGCGCTCCGGCATTAGCGACGACGCCGAGATCGCCCGCTACCCCTACCGCCCCACCGCCGTGTTCGACTCGGTGGCGGACCTGGTGGATCGCATCCACGACCCCTTCGGCGACGGGAAGTACACCGACGCCGACTAGGGCGCGTGGGCGCCGCGGGTCCCACACGCCCCGCTCCGCGGCCCCCGAATGCCCCGCGCCCCCGCGGCGGCACCGGGCGCTTACACCGCCGAGTCGGAGCCGGCGATATAGAAGCGCTGCTTGTTCACAAACTCATCCATGCCCAGTGGGCCCAGTTCGCGGCCCAGGCCCGACGCCTTCACACCGCCGAACGGCAGCTCGGCGCCGCGGGCCTGCGGGATGTTGACGTGGATCATGCCGGTGTCCACCTTGTCGGCAACGCGCTTGGCGCGCTCGACGTCCTCGGACATCACGGCGCCGCCGAGGCCGTAGCGGGAGTTGTTGGCCACCTCGATGGCCTCCTCCTCAGAGGACACCTTGTATACCTCGGCAACGGGGCCGAAGAACTCCTCGTAGTAGGAGTCGGAACCGACCGGGATGTCGGTGATCACGGCCGGGGTGATGTAGGCGCCCTTGCCGGTGACCTCGCCGCCAACGTGGATCTTCGCGCCTTCCTCAACGGCGATCTTCAGCTGCTGGGCCAGGTTCTCCGCAGCGTCACGAGAGGACATCGGATAGAACTTGCCCTCCTCCGGGTTCAGCGGATCACCTTCGGTGTAGGAGGAGGCGAGTTTGACCAGTTCGTCGACGAAATCGTCGTAAATGTCCTCCATCACGATCATGCGCTTGTTGGAGGTGCAGGCCTGGCCGGTGTTGCCGATACGCTTGTTCCACGCGGTCTTCGCGGCGGCCGGGATGTCGGTGGAGTCGAGCACGATGTAGGCGTCGGTGCCGCCCAACTCGAGCACGCACTTCTTCAGGGCCTGACCCGCCTGGGAGGCGATGGAGCGGCCAGCGCCTTCGGAGCCGGTGAGCGAAACGCCCTGGACGCGGTCGTCGTTAATAAGCTTCGAGATCTGCGAATGACCAGCGAAGATGTTAGTGTACAGGCCCTTCGGAGCGCCGGCCTCGTCGAAAATCTTCTCGATCGCCTCCGCCGACTCCGGGCAAATATTCGCGTGCTTGACCATGACCACGTTGCCGGCCATAAGCGCGGGCGCAGCAAAACGTGCGACCTGGTAGTACGGGAAATTCCACGGCATCACGCCGACGATCACACCCAGCGGGACCTTACGCATAATCGACGTGCCGCCACGCTCGTTCGGGATCTCCTCGTCGGCGCCGAACTTCGCACCGTTGTCGGCGTAGTAGTTGAAAATCTCGACAACGTCGTCGATCTCACCGTCGCCCTGGTCGACGGCCTTGCCCATTTCATTGGCGATGATGCGGGTAAGTTCGTCACGTTTGTCGTCGAAAAGCTTCGCGACCTTCCGCAGCACCTCCGCGCGCTCCTCATAGGACTTCTCGCGCCACTGCTTAAACGTCTCGTCAGCGGCGCTCAGTGCCTGCTCGAGCTCGTCGGAGGTGATGTTTTCGTAGGTCTTCTCAATTTCGTTGGTCTTCGGATTTTGTACTCGGTATTTAGCCATGCGCCCCATGGTACGAGCGCTGCGTCAGCCTCGCCACGAAATTCTCCTCCGCCGCCAGGCGCTCAATCGCGCACCGAAACGGCTCAATCTCCGCCTCCGTCGCGCGGATATTCTCCTGGCACGAGTACGTGCGATCCGGCCGCCGCTGCCAGCGCGTGAACCAGACCTCGCCCGGCTCACCCTCAGGCAACAAGAGCATTTGCTTCTCGACGACCCCACGCACCCTGCCCAACATCCCCTCAATCTGGAGCGTCCACATAAGGCGGTTGCGTGTGGGCCGGCACGCGCGGGGCGCAGCCAGTGTTGTCGTCATCGGTGGGGACCCTTCTGTGCTTGAAAGTGGCGCACTCCTGCCCCGGTGACTAGGCGGGACGCCGCGACGGACGGTGCACCGCACCCAGGCTGCGCGCCTGGTTCGGCTGACGTGTCCGTATCCGGGTGACTAGCCCGGGCGGCGGAGTGCGAGACGAGAGGTTCGTCTTCCCCAACGGCCTCTGGTTACTCTTTGAGCCCTTCCGGCTCGCGACCGATCTTGCGTCACACGAGTCACCCTGGGCAACCCTCAACCGCTGCTTGATCCCCCTATTTGCTCGACCTCGGGTTGAGGTTTAGCGGCGTGGTTTTCAGTGCCGCGTGTTGGGTTGTATATGTCGCAAAGTGAGCTTAGGGGCAAACCCGAACTCAGATTCACGAGTTCGGGTTTGCCCCTAAGCTGCGTTTTCTCGCTACTTACCCTCGAGCGCAAACCATCCGCGCGTCGCGGCGCCGATTGCCTACAGCAACCGCACTGCCAGCACTCCAAGGAAGATCACGACCAGGCCGACGAGGCGCGTGGCGGTGAGCGGGTTCTTGCGAGCACCGAAGGCGCCGCGGGCTTCGAGGACCTGACCAGCGGCGATGGTGCCTGCGTTGAAAGCGATCACGGTGGTGGCGGTGCCGAGCAGTGGCGACAGGGTCGCGCCGGAGATCACAAAGGTGGCGCCCACGAGGCCGCCGAGCCACATCCAGGCCGGGCCCGGCGTCGGCTTGCGAGTGAACTGCTTCGGTGAGGTGACCAGCGCGGCGATCAACAGCAGCACCACGCCGACGGAGAGATTGATTTCGCCGGCGTGGAGGGAGGAGCCGGCGATCGTCCCTAGGTATCCGTTGACCGCTGTCTGTACCGCGGAGCCGACGCCGACCAAGACGCCGAGCGCGCGGAAGAGCCAGAGTTCGAGGCCGGAGGCGTCGCCAGATGCAGCGGCAGCAGCCGCGCCCTTTTCTGATTTGCCTGCCCGCAGCACCACCACGATGCCGACGAACACGACGATGGCGCCGGCGATGCGGGGCGGGGTGACGTCGATACGCGGTGCTCCGAACAACCCAAACCAGTCGATGAGCAGGCCCATCACCACCTGGCCAAGGATCGGCAACACCACCGTCTGCACCGCGCCAAGGCGTGGAAACAGCAGAATGTTGCCCAGCACGAAGCACACGCCCATCACGCCGCCGAGCCACGTCCACCACGGCGCAGACGTACCCGGCGCGAACTGCGGCAACGGGTTGCCCTGCAGAATGGTGGTCGCCACGATAGCCACAAGCAACGCCACCGAAAACGAAATCAGCGCCGACACAACCGGGTAGTTGCCCACGCTGAGACGCAAACGCGAGTTGGCCGCGGTTTGGATCGGGATCAGCCCGCCGACAGCGAGCGCAATAAGGAGAAGCACCCGCCTATGGTTTCACACAGACTTCCAAGTGGCGTAAACCACTACACGTCCATGTTGTATCTTTCTGCTCGTTTAGCAAAAGCTTCCTCGCCACCATCCAAAATTTCACAAATGTGGGAGCGGACGCTTCCTCGTCCGTAATACCCTTTCCTATTTTCACATCTCGAAGATTCCAGGGCACCCGAATTATAGAAGTACTGAAGCTTGCTTGGATTCTTAAATTGACCGCCATGCTGGTTCGCGACGATCACCAGTTCCGAATCAGCACCGACCACGAGATTGGCGTTGTGTGAAATCATTAGAACTTGCCTATCCTGTTTCGTCTTCCGGAGGAAAGGAACAACTACTCGACTTATCGAGCGACTGTCCAAGTCATCTTCCGGCTGATCAATAACGATTGGCCAAGGGTCATCACTCGGCCCAAGTATCAAACTCAGCCCCGCCATCGCTCTCTTTCCAGCACTCATAGTGCTTGGCAAATAGCTTCCAAATCTGTCGCCGTCATATTCACCGTAAATCAGGACGGTGGGAACAAACGCAGCAATATCTCCAGTTAGTTGTCCACACATACGCTGTCGATTCGCTCTGATAACGATCTCTCGAGACGCGAGCTTTTCGACCACCTTCACGAATTCCGAGTCGTCGGAAGGGGTCAATTCCCCTACCGGATCATCAATGATTGCTCGGACCCTCACCCACTCAGTGACATCTTTATTGGAATTCACACAATCGATGTCGGGAGCGTCTGGCGGCAGTATGGACTCTGCACGAAGTTTGACCCCGTTCACCTCAAGCCCTGCATTGTTAAACTGCTCGACGAAAGCAATCTGCGTTTTCAATACTTCGCTTCTCGTCCGACCTACATCTTTAAGATGACGCCTGAATTCATCTTGAATCTTTTCCAACTCAGCCTTTTTCGCTTTTCTAGACTGTTTCCGTTTCAGTGCTTGTTCAAGTTTTTGCTGCACTTCACGTGCTTCAGCGCTGTTGGAATTTGGAATAGCGCCGCCGTTTACCTCACTTAGAACCCTCTCCAGCGCTAAAACTCGGTCCTGGTTAAGCTGACGCGCAACCTGACCGTACTCCCAGAACTCGCGAATCAGGTTTCTAGAAAGTTCTGCGAACTCTCCAAATTTCGCACGCCAGGCGCTATCCAACTCGGGCCCCAAGTATTCTTCAACCTCCGGGTCGAACTGGGGCCTGTGGTGGACTTTTACGGAACTCATACTTTCGATCTCCTCCTCACTGAGTTGAGGCCAATGCGAAAGAATCGTTCTTAATCGAGTCAGCTCTTCAAGTTGCTTTTCAAAGTCGGGGGGCAAGTTCTCTCCCGATAGCAACCGCTTCTTCTCTTCGAGTTCTTTGATTTCGGTGTCGATCGCCCCATCATCACCTAATTTGAGAAGATCGTCTTCCAGCGCCTCTTGCCGTTCGAAACTATCGGCCAGGGCTTTTCCCGATGCTTTTAGTGTCTCAATGGACTGCGCACGTTTTTCAAGCAACAATCGCTTCTTCTCAACAAACTGTCCATCTGCTTGACCTTCAAGGCCCGATTCCAATAGTTTTTCTATCTCGGATGGGTCTTCCGCAATTGAGTTTAGATACCCCTGCGGTAAGTAGGTGACGAAACCATCAGGTTTAGCGGATGTTGATTCTCTGCCGTCCGCCCATTGGATTTTCACACTAACTTCATTTTCAAACTCGCTCCAAGACCACCCTGGGGCAGGACCGATCCTTCTGTCGATTTCCTTTTGCTTCAGTGTTGCAGGCAGCAGTCGGGCTTTCGCGTCTTTAACGTCCTGAGGTCGTACAGCGTGTGCAACCGCGGCCCCTAAAATCGACTTTCCGGACGACCGGGCTCCAATAATCGAATTCAGACCGGGGTTGAGGAACAGCGTCTGGCAGAATTTTTCGGCGTTAACTGCTTTGCTCTCAATATGAATTGCTTCAATTCTATGACTGGCCGGGAGCATGTCTGGATTCAATTTCTGAATGCGGATTCGATCTGCAGGCTCGATCAGAAGTTCCCGCAAGCCGGCAAATGTAGGTTCCGCCTTGACCCAAGTGACGGCTTCTTCACCGTGGAAAGTTCGGAGCTTTTCCAGTCCGTGAGCATCACTCCCCCTGAAGACTGGCTTCGGCCCCACATGATATTTATTGTCGGTATCCCAAAAATTTTTCGTTTGCTGGTTTCCGAAGACTGCATCAGATAGTCGGATTACCAGCCTCGACTCGGCGTCTTCCATGTCGCCCCATTTATCGCCTTTGGGCCGGTAGCCGTCGTCATTACTAGCGGTAAGAATGATGAAACGTCCGGGGAGATGCTTTTGGAACGCAGCACGAACAGCTTCTATTGGAACGGTTGCACTTTTCAACTCAGCGTCGGATAAGGAGCTAATGTCTCGCGTTCCATGCGTAACATTCGCGTCGATTCGAGTAAGCACACGATCGATATCGGACGACTCAACCGCATCATCAATCAAGACATGAAAGTTAAGACGCGTTTTGGCCGGGGTCTTGCTATCCCGGAATTCAATATTGGCGAATACCTTTACATCCGAGTTGCGCTTAGCGAGCTCATCTTTAACACGAAACGCAAGATCATATCGATAGTAATCTGTGATACCAACTACAGCGATTCCCAATTGCTCAATCTCGTCACATAATTCCCCTATAGTTGTGTCGCCGTACCGGTCCGCCTTAGCTGTACCCGGCGCATGTATGTGAAGATCCCAGACCCGCCACGTCGAACCATTTTTCATCTGAAACTTACCCCTTATTATCGGTCAAGCATCCCAGCAATAATTAGGAAAAATACCATTGCCCTGAGAAA
>QWCJ01000340.1_pt1 | contig 17530 bp, 13 predicted proteins | sample 1972501 | NCBI WGS metagenome assembly QWCJ01 (sample SAMN09866711, study PRJNA288562) | Human vaginal metagenome isolate term2_vaginal, whole genome shotgun... | isolation source: vagina | host: Homo sapiens | place: USA: California
TTACTATGCAAAGATACAAAAACTTGTAGATATATACAAATAATAGAAAGGTTATTTTATTGATAATCAATAGGTTATTTACTTTTCAAGGGACGACTATTTAGGTACCAATGAAAAAAGATAAAAGATTTCTCACTCCCTAATGACCAATTTTGAGTTAATGACCCCAGTGTGAATTAAAATCTATAAATTAATCCTCCATTCAATTCAAAAGTTCGTGTATGCACATTATCGTAAAATTTATATTGTGTATCTCTCACAAAATAGGAACCGGAAAGTTCAATACCAAGATTTCCACGCAAGCGAAATATCATTCGGGGATTGATAACAAGTAGCTGAGCATTCCCTCGATCCCCCTGTGCATTTACGAAAAGAGGATCAATCTTTTCCAAATCTTTATTTTCATACCCCTTCCATGTGAAAATTCGATAATAATCAAGGTTTAGCAGGAATTTCCCCAATCTGGCAAACTCCATAATTGTATTGCTTTTAAAACTATACCCTGATCCCATGTTATAGTCGCGATCTATTACATTGTAGTAATCGCTTTTGGTTCCTCCGAGAAGGATAGCATCCATGAACAAACGTTGCTCCAAATGCTTCAGATTGCCAACATTCTGAAAACGATAGATTAATCCCGGACCAAATGCTGCTGCTTCTGAGATTCGATATGGCGTGAGCGATGTTCCATCCTTAACCGGTTTTGAGTCGTAATAGTTGAAGTGATGAAAGATACCAAATTCGGTATCAAAATGTTTTCCCGCATATACCGGTACGCTCCAAAGCTTGCCTAAAAGGTGCATGCCATTTATGATGGGTTGATTGGCAGATAACCCTATTGTGATGTTTGCGGAGAAGTAGTCGTATGGCTTATTTTCATCTTCGTTAAACGGGTCACCATAGTTCAAAAACATATTGATATAAGGGTTATGTTCACCTCTAAACAGCCCTCCATCATCTGCGAGATAACGCGAACCTATGGTGATATTGAACTCTACGGGAAAACGCGCATAATCATGATAAAGATAATAGTCGCTATGAATGCGAGTAGCTTCACCTGAAACAAGTCGGTTAAAACCGTGCATCGGATTAATAATCGTAGCAGCAAACTCTCGCAGAAATCTGCGAAAACCACGTGTACGGTCGTTAAGGATTAGAGCAGAAATGCGGTGGGTTATTTCTCCAATGCAAACTCCACCGAATGAAGTGGCAATCAGATCGTTGATGGCAGGTGGCTCTACTTCTCCTATAAGTTCCCACATTAAGCTTCCACCAAAAGTATAAGGGACAGATTCCCAAAAATTAAGTCCGTTGCTTCGTGCCGCATTAAAGTATAGATTTCCATGGTACGGATGGGCAAAAAGATTAGTAGAAAACTGGTCGTTGTCCCATACAAAAGCGTTTTTGAAGTTTGCACCAATTGTTTTGAAATTGACTTTTGCAAAATCTTCGTTCAATATGAACCTATCAAAGCTGTGCACAAGAACATTGATTCCGGCAGCCTCAGCTATTCCAAGCCAATATTTTTTCTTTTCTTGCCACCATGGTGCATCATAAGCAAAGGCTTTGAGACTATCAACAGGAGTTCTTCGTCGCAAAGCTTTTTCAATCAATGGTTGTTTATTCGACTTCCAATCGTATTTGAAAGTAAAACCAATAGAACCGAGAAATCCTTGTTTATATTTATTGTTGCTACCATAATATCGCGTTTTTCCATAGCCCACTGACACGAAAGCTCCCACCATAGGCGATAATTGATAGTCAGCATTGGCATGGGCTTGCAGGGAATACAAACGTTGGGGCTTGTCGCGTGTATTTTTTTCAAAATTTTCTATATGCCAAAATCCTAAGTCCCCACTTAACGTCCACCGTTTGCTTATAGGGAAATACTGTCCCAAGCGATAGAAAACGGTACCTGAAAAAGCATCGTCAAATCCCACATAGTGCAGTCCAAACCCAACCATACTATATGTGCTTCTATTGCGAAACCGCAAGGTGGTATTCAATCTTGAAGCACTACCATACGAAAGCAACAAGTCGATACGGGTGCGTGGATTGATATTCACAAGACCAATTTTGTTGGCTATTGTATCACGTGTATAATTAAAAATACCCACCTGAACACCTCGTGGATGTGTGAGTGCCACATTGATGAGTCCGATCTGTGAACCGTTTAATGTATCTGCATAATTGTAGCTTCCTATTTGTGCTCCTCTAACCACTCCTGAGGAAACGTTAACCAATGCTGACAACTGAATTCCTTTTTCTACTCCCACCGCGACATTACTCACTCCGCTAATTTGTAATCCTCGAAAACGAGTGGCAGAAGTATTGCCCAATGCCGCAAGTTGTATGCCATTTGTCGATGCCGCAAGGTTAGCCACTGTAGCTATTTGCACGCCAGACATCTTCTCTCCCACTCCGCTAATAAGACCACCTAATTGCAGTCCGTGTACATTGCTACGTCCGGAGCACCACAAGCCTCCGATGTTCACACCTCTCATATCTTTCCTTGTGGTAGATTCCACCAATCCCAATTGAAAACCACGCAATGAATCTACGTTGCTTAGGAGTCCAATACTCAAACAGCTGATTTTTGACGAGTCATCGGTAACCTTGTACTGTTGATAAGCAATATTGGGAGAAAGGTTTATCTGAGCTGTTGTCGCCTCCGGATAAAGAATTATTAATAATAAGAAACGTGCGAATTTAAGCATATAGAATCATTCTGTTTTGGAAACAGAAGGGGCGGTATGGGTTGTTTATTGCAAGGAAGGAACTATTGCGAGATAAATTACATCATGATCAGTTTTGTTTTCAAACCAATGAGAATGTTCTTTCGGACAATAATGTACTTGTCCCACTTGAATAGTTTCCTCTACCTCATCATAGTGAACAGTTAATTCTCCACTAATGACATACATTACCTCAAAAGAATCAATGTGTCTATGTTTGCCACTACTTGCGCCAGGACGCAAAGTTGAATACATTATGCGTGCATTTTCATCCACATAACTTCTTGTATCCAATTTTCCTTCACCACCCTTAAATCCTACGATATGTTCTTCGGGTATTTTTTCAAAGTCGATCTTCATAATATATATAGTTGTACCAAAATAAAAAAAATCATAATTTGCATGACGAAGATGATATCCGATACAAAGATAATAATAAAAAATGGATACCCATGAAGAGTATCCATTTTTTATTATTGATGTTTTCGAGATTAGAAAGTGTATCTCAATCCTATTTGTCCTCTCCAACGACTGTAATATGAATTGTAGTTGCGGGCAATATGCGTTCCGTCAAATTTGAAAACGCCACCACCTTCGTAATTGAAAGGACTAAAGTAAGCTCCGAATCTATCGCCATAAGTATGTCCCCAATCTTTGTTGAGCAAGTTTCCAAGGTTGATAATATCGAAACTAAGTTCTATTGAATTGATTTGTCCTGCAACTTTAAAACTATATTTCTGTGCGAGGTGTACATCAAAATGATGTTCGAAAGCAAGGTTGTCTGCATAGCGTTTAAAATACTCACCGCGATGTTTGCTCATATAAGAATCATCAGCTATCCATTGCTTCAAGAGAGCACGCTGCTGTTCTTCTGACAAATCTCCCTGATAACCCGAACCCAGAACTTTCGTTAACAATGGATATGTATTGTGGGCATTGTTTACAGTAGTTGGAGCAAATTTCATTTGGTCAATCTGTTCATCTGTTGGTATCCACATTAAATCGTTTCCACGAGCACCATCGCCATTCATATCTCCGAACATTTCTATCACATAAGGAGAGCCACTCTTAGCCTGATAAATCAATCCTATGGTAGTCTGCCATTCTTTCTTTGAACCATAATTCACATGATAGTAGGCACTTGCTTGTACACGATGAGGAACGTTGTAAGCACTTAGAGATAGTTCCGGGTCGTTGGGATTTCTGTATGTTGCGTTATACATCCAGTTACTGCTCGCTACGGAGGACGTACCGCTATTCACGCTCATCGAACGAGTCCAAGTGTAACTTGCCATTAAGTCTAATCCGAAGTTAAAATGCTTTTCTGCTTTCAAGGATAAATTTACTGTATATCCTTTGCTTGTATTATAAAGACCATATACATAAGTGTATGGTGTGCCATTGGTAATTCTCTTATACATAGGTCTGTTATCCCATGTGTAACCTGTTTCTTGACCGAAAGTCGTTCCGGTTTCTTCAACAGCGAGATTTTTGTAATAGATATCGTTCAGTGTCTTAGAATAAATGGCTTCAGCAGTCCAATCTATTCCCAATACCTTGAAATCCAATCCGAGGTTTGCTTTAAAGGTTTGTGCAAACTTAAAGTTCTTGTCGAATACATTAACTTCCTGATTTCCGGTAGCATTTAATTTTTGTGCGTTGGGTAGCTGTTTGTCAGGATCAAGTATCATTTCCAATCCTTTTGGATTAAACACAGAATATTTTGACATTTGGATGCCGGTATTCGCAAAGTTGTTACTAATCCATACGTATGGAATGCGACCGGTAAACACCCCTACTCCACCTCGAAGAATAACATTGCGATTATTGCTAATATCCCAACGGAATCCTACACGAGGACTCCACAATGGGTTACTGGAGAGTTTGTGGTCGGTTCTTACATCCCATCCTTTGTCAGCCGCATACTCATTGAAACCGATATTGGCAGTTGGCTTATCGAAAAAGAGTGGAATTTCCATCCTCAAGCCATATGTGAATTGGAATGATGGAGTAACATCCCATTTATCTTGCACATAGAAGCCCAACTGACCAGCAGAGAAAGGTGTTTTCCAACGAGGGTCTCCCGTTACGTCAGTGTTTGCCATGCCAAAACGATATTGCTGGAAATAAGCAAAGTTTGGATCAAGGCTGTTACTCATGTAGTCGTTGTAGTACTTGTTGAAAGCATCTAAGTTCGCAAAGTTATAAGAACCATTGGCGTCTTGAATGAAAAGATTAGCAAACTTATAAAACTCATTGTGGGTTCCAAACGTATAAGTATGATTACCTTTATACCATGTTAAATTGTCTTCAAAAGTATAAATATCTTGATCAAGTTGATTTGCCATAGAGGAACGCTCATTACCGATGTTGAGTGAACCACCTGTAACCTGCAATGAAATCATAGGAAAAGCAGAAGAAACAGCACGCTTATCCCTTACACGTACATAACTTGCACGAGCTTCATTACTGATCACCGGGGATATTCGGCTTTGCAATTCAGCTGTAAACGAATGTGTCTTGCTCTCAAACGGATAATAATAATGATCATCGTTTAGGGAAGAAGCAGTCGTAATACTGTTGAGTTGTTTCGCATCTACAAGACTCCAGCGGAAAGAAAACTTGTTAAAGTCGTTGATATTCCAATCTATCTTTGCACCGTATTTTTTGCTTTTGGTATAAATATCAGGATTGCCGAAAGTACCATTATAATCTATGCCCTGTTTCGCTGCCATTTCTTTAATTTTCGCGAGAATATCATCAGCTTCATCGGCTATCACGCGTGAACCTTCTTGGCGATATCCGTTAATATTTGGATATTGTTTGTTCGCGTCTTCAAAATTGAGGAAGAAGAATAATTTATCTTTAATGATTGGACCTCCTAAAGTTACGCCCCACTGATATTCTTTTTGATCTTGAAACTTTGGAGCGTAGCCGGTACCATCTGAATAAGGATAGTGATTGCCTATCAAACTCTTATTATTTCCAAAACCGTACAGACTACCGTGAAATTTGTTCGTACCAGATTTGGTTATCGCGTTGATGGCACCACCGGTAAATCCACTTTGCCGAACATCAAACGGAGCGACATTGATATGGATTTGCTCTATTGTTTCCATAGATACGGGTTGCGTACCGGCTTGACCACCATTAGAACCATCAGCTGTCAGACCAAAGACATCATTGTTCATTGCGCCATCGATCATAAACGAGTTATAACGATTGCTCGTACCAGCGAAAGACATTGCACCTGAATTTGTTGTAGTCAGTTGCGGATTCAGTCGCGCCACATCTGCAATTCCGTGAGTAATACTTGGCATGTCGGCTATCTGCTTTGCAGTCAAGCTCTGAGCAGCCCCGGTTTTAGTAGCATTAATCCCTGCGCTTCCGGTTACGACAACTTCTTGAAGTTCTTTTGAATCTTGTTTCAATGTGCAAGATATGTTTTCAACTTCTCCCAAACGAAGGTTGATGCCCTCAAACACTTTTGTTTGTTGCCCAATATAGGACACTTCGACTTTGTACGGACCTCCAACACGCATACCTTGTATGGTAAATCTTCCATCTGTGTTTGTTACTGCGCGATATACCGTCCCGGATGGTTGATGCGTTGCCGTAATTGTAGCCCCTATTACGTCCTCTCCCATGGAAGTAACTTTACCGCTTATTCCTGATGTCGTAACTTGAGCCATGACAGAAGCTGCCATTGTAATAAAAACAACAACCAGAAATAGAATTTTTTTCTGCATAATCGTTAAAATTTAATAGAAACTGAATATTTTATTTTCTTTGCTGCAAATATAGCTAAAATTAATCAAAAAATAGATTGCAGTTGTGTGAAAAGTTTAATACATCACCAAGAAATGTAAACAATAGCAATTAAAACACAAAATAAGATGTTTAGCTGCAGATGGTTATTTTCTTAATTTCAGATTAGCTTGCATAATCGCACTAATACCAGCTGTCTCCGTTCGTAACCTGCTGTTCCCCAAAGAAGCGCTATTAAATCCCATAGCCATTGCAGCTTCCACTTCAGCAACAGAAAAGTCGCCTTCCGGTCCGATCATGACAAGAACATCATCCGTTAATGGCGATAACTGCTCAAACAGATCTCGGCGTTTTATTTCAGGGTAGCAATGACAAATAAATTTATTTCTCGAAGTGTTGGTCTTTATGAAGTCGGTAAGGTTTATCATGCTATTGATTTTCGGTTTCCATGCCTTTCTGCTTTGTTTCATGGCAGAAATTACTATTCGTTCAACTCTCTCTGTCTTTAAAATGTGACGTTCTGAAAATTGACAATTCAAGAATGAAATTTCATCAAAACCAATCTCGGTTGCTTTTTCAACTAACCATTCCATCCGTCCCATATCTTTCGTAGGTGCAATTGCAAGATGTATATGTCCTTTCCATGTTGGTTGTTGTGGTAGAATTTCTTTTATCTCGTACAAACAATGTTTGGCAGTTACTAAATTCATTTGTGCATGGTAAAAGTTACCTACCCCATCCATCAGGTAGATGTCATCTCCCGGTTTTAATCGCAAGACCTTAGCTGCATGAATTGCTTCTTCACGAGGCAACTCGTCAGTCTCGGTTGTTTTGGGAACGTAAAAGAAATGCGTTTCTTTCATAAATTCAATGTTAAGCTAAAGGAGTTATTTTTCCGCGTCCTGTCGCTTTTGAAGTTCATCTCTTAGACTTGATGCTAGTTCATAGTCTTCATTTGCGATTGCCTTTTCCAATGCTTGTTCCAACATCTGTTTGCTTAAAGCGTTTATCGGCAATGCCATTTTGCTTTGTCCTTTTTCAAGTGGCACACTCTGCTTCAGGAAGAGTCGTTCTTCCATATATATGTCTAAATGTGCGATATGAGACAATAATACTCCGTCAGATGCTCGTACTTTAGTCATTTCCAGTGTTTCTTTGTTGAGAAGTACGGATTGATATTCTCCCTCCACGATGGATAAGAAGATTACTTCATAGTGCTCGCCATTCATCTCTGGATTTAATCCGCATAAGATTTCAGGAAGCATTTTACTGCATATGGCTGTGTTTCCCATTCTCATGCTAAATGCATGTTCCATGCTTTTGTCGCAAATAATGGCTATTTGGCGTTTGTTACTTTGATCCGCCAAAATTAATAAGCCCATCTCTGTGGTTCCCACAATTTCGGATATGCCACGAAAAAGCAGACGTGTCTTATTCATTTAAATGTTTTTTGGGGCGAAAGACAATAGAAAAACTAATGCCAACTACTAAAGCGTATGCAGCAAATATAAACCAACACGACTGCCAATCTCCCACAGTGAGTATATCCTCACCAATCAATTTTGGATATGTAAAATGATTGATAACTTCTTGAGCAGCCAAGGTTCCTATGGTTGCCCCCACTCCATTTGTCATTAACATAAACAGACCTTGCGCTGATGAACGAATTGTCATGTCAGTGTTTTTATCAACGAACAACGAGCCGGAAATATTGAAAAAGTCGAAAGCGACACCATATACAATCATGGAGAGAATGAAGAGTATTACCCCGGGGAATCCCGGATTACCCAAACCGAAAAATCCGAAGCGTAAAACCCAAGCAAACATCGCAATCAACATCACGTTCTTAATTCCATAACGTCGCATAAAAAATGGAATAAGCAAAATACAACAGGTTTCGCTGATTTGTGAGAGGCTTATCAATATGTTAGCGTGTTGTACGCCGAATGCTTGAGCAAACTCCTGCTGAGCTTTGAAACTGTATAAAAAGGGGTTGGCAAAACTATTGGTGATTTGCAGACTTACGCCTAAAAGCATTGAAAAGATAAAGAAGATTGCCATTTTCTTCTGTTTGAAAAGTGTAAAAGCTTTCAAGCCAAACGCTTCAACAAGACTTTTTTTCTCAGTGCTGTTAGATACGGGGCAATGTGGCAGCGAAAAGGTGTAAAAAAACAAAATTATACTCACCACTCCTGACGTAATAAATTGATTATGGTTGCTTTGAAAACCTAAAATATCGACCAGCCACATCGTCAAAATAAATCCGATGGTTCCAAAGACACGGATGGGAGGAAAGTCTTTTACAGTATCCAAACCTGCCTGTGTTAATGAAAAATAAGCGACAGAGTTCGTCAGTGCCAAGGTTGGCATATAGAAGGCTACAGAAAAAGAATAAAGGGCAAAGATGATTGGAAACTGAACGGAGGCTCCGGCTGTCAAGCCATACCATGCGGTTGAGAACATAAAAAGACCGGCTAACAGATGGCACATACCTAACAATCGTTGCGCAGGTATCCATCTGTCGGCAACAATTCCCATTAATGCCGGCATAAATATAGACACAATGCCCTGCATAGAGTAAAACAAACCGATGTTCTGCCCGATTCCAATATTTCCAAGGTATCTGCCCATCGATGTAAGATATGCACCCCAAACCGCAAACTCAAGAAAGTTCATGAGTGCCAGACGTACTTTCAAATTCATGTTATCGTTTTTTATTTTTGGCAAAAGTAATGATTTTCTTATATATCACCAAATGCGTTGAAAATAAATCTGTATGTAGCTAAAGAAAACATAAAAAAAATTGATTGTCTCACGACAATCAATCTTTATTAACCTTAATAATCTAATACCATGAAAAACACGTTGCAAATGTATGAAAAATATTCTTAATTGCAAAGTTTACAAACGCATTTCTAGCATTATTTAACCTTCTTTAGTTCACTTCCGTCCCATTTATATTTTGTTTGCGTTAAAATACTGTTCGCTTTCTCTTTATTATCACCAAATAATAAGGGGAAAGAATATTTTGGAAGAAAAACATTTTCATCCGGTAAGTATGCTATTTGTCTGAGCGATGGGCACATCAGTTTTACACATTCATCATATTCTTCATCAGACATTGGGCTTGGTTTTATAGCAGTGACAGATAACCTGACTTTGTTTTTTATCAGTGTCCAATCTTTACTATAAAGAGATAAATTGCTATCTTTCAAAGGGCCATGAAAAGTCATAAGAAGGGCAATCGTGTTTTTATCCAACTCAATAAGTTCTAACGTGCTACGTTTACTCAAAACCACTTTCATGTACTTATCAGAAGCCGTATCAACTTTTGTAGTGTCGCCGAGTAAGTTTATCACTTGGGCTTTTATGCTCAATTTTGCATTATTCACTAATTCTTTTTTCAAATCAATTGTTAAATATGGAACAATGGAGTCCGGCATGGAAATCCATATATCCTTAATGGATTGTGCAGACAACTGACAGCTTATTGTAATTAAAATGCAGAGTATAGGTATAACCTTTTTCATAGAAGTCATGGACATTAATCATTCCTTAAAATGAAATTATGATGTGGAGATTAGAGATTTAGAAAGGCCCGAAGGTTAAATCACAAGTATTCCTGAATGTGGAAATTGTGAAAAGCCTTCCACCATTTATATCATAACCAACAACAAATTTCCCATCATCCGGATTTTCTGACTCGGTGATTTTATAAATGCAACTATATTTGTTTCCAAGTTTAGACATCCGGTCTTCTGCTTTCGCATGATTGACGTAATCTGACTTTAACCTTACTTGATACATCCGTCCTTTATTATCGAAGAAAAAAATGGCTTCATTAAATTGTTCACCATCAAAAGCAATGTTCCTAAATATAATCCTATCCGACAAAATTGACTGAGGATCTCCAAATTTTTCCTTCAAAACAGAAATAGCAGCATCTTTATCAATTAAGAACTCAACCCCATCAATTTTTTTCTGTGCCGATAAATTCAATGCAAAGCAAAGAATAAAAAGTAAACTTACGATTTTTTTCATTATTATGATATATTTGATGTTGCAAATTTACAAAAAAAATAGAACTCAGAGCCATTCTTAACAGAAATAAAAAAACTTAGGTCCGTCCTCATATCATTTATCGGTGAAAATAAACTTATACACATAAACATTTGGTTTCTATTGAATAGAATATTTATGAGTATAATCTACAAAAATTTTCCCTTTCGATCGCTTCATACATTTGAGTCAAAGATAAATGCCAAACAGCCTCTTAAATTTGCATTATTCTTTACATTTAGATATCATGAAATAGAAGAATAAAAGGTGAAAATACTCCTTCTGAAAAGCCGTTTTTAACGTTCTTTAACCAAAATAGTGCTGAGAAATGGTTAAAAACATAGATATATGTTCGCAAGAAGAAAAATATCAACTCGCATTTGCTAAGGTTTTGGAAGGTGAAAGATAAGCTATTACACTCCAAAAGCTTAGCTTTTGAAATACTGTTTGGTATGTTTTTTGTTAATGTCTTGATTCTTAGAAACTTATCACAAATATGTGTGAGCTTAATATTTACGATACAGAAATATATAATTCTTAAAAATGAAAACGATAAGAGCATAAAACATGAAAAAGTTTTACATCCCCCCCCTCTCCTTAATACACCTTTGCTTGTAACCCATCAGAAAGGATATCTTTACGAGTTGGCATTAATTGAAACCAAAATGTAACAATATAATTGCTTTTTGTTATTATCCTGTAAACTCATTTGAAATAAATGGATACTAATTTTGCAACAAATAATCAGAGAAGAATCAAGATGAAAGTATTATTTGTTGTTCAAGGCGAGGGACGTGGTCATTTGACACAAGCCTTGGCATTAGAAAAGATGTTGAAAGAGAACGGACACACGGTTACAGAAATTCTTGTCGGGAGAAGTGACGTTCGCGAACTACCCCGATTTTTCATCAACCGCGCAGAAGCACCATGCAGCAGCTTTCTTAGTCCGAACTTTCTGCCTTCAAAAGCAAACAAGCGCATTGGGCTAACTCGTTCCATAATATATAATATCGTGAAGTCGCCCCATTATATGGCAAGTATTCATTTTATAAAAGAACACATTGTCAATTCCGATGCCGACTTGGTAATTAATTTCTATGAAATTCTAACAGGAATTACATATTATCTTTACCACCCGCAAGTCCCTGAAGTCTGTATCGGTCATCAATATATGTTCTTACATCCCGAATACAAATTTCCGACTGTACACAATATCAGTCGCCAACTCATGATTGCCTTTACAAAAATAACTTGTCTTGGAGCAAAGAAGAAATTGGCATTGTCGTTTCGGAATATTATCGATGATGACGCACATGATATTGCCATTGTACCACCCATTCTCCGCAGAGAAGCTCTTGACACTCCCCGTCATCATGGCGATTACGTGTTAGGATATATGTTGAACGCGGGCTTTAGCGACTCGGTAATAGAATGGCACAAGAAACATCCCGGCATAGAGCTTCATTTCTTTTGGGACAAGAAAGATGCCGATGAGACAACCCGGTATGACGATACTTTGACTTTTCATCGTATAGATGATAAAAAATTCCTTCATTATCTTGCAAATTGCAAGGCTTACGCAACAACGGGAGGCTTTGAGTCGGTTTGCGAAGCCATGTATATGGGAAAACCGGCGATGATGGTACCGGCTCATGTCGAGCAGGAATGTAATGCGCACGAAGCAATGATGCAAGGTGCGGGAATAGTTGCCAGCGAATTCAATCTTGATCAATTGATTCAATTCTGTCGGGAATATGAGGAAGATATAGAATTTCGCATGTGGGAGAACGAGGCTGAAACAAGGATTATATCACGTCTGGAGGCGGTGGTCGAACAGTTTAGACACGAAGCCAACTCTTACCCTGTTGGTACATCTTTTGCAACAAGTTAAAAAAGGATCATTCGGCATTTAGAGTGATGAAGTATGAGTGAAACTTAAAAGTCCACAATACGGTTTTCTTGAGTATAAATCTCCGTATATAAAGGGTTTATGAATAGGACTAATTGTATAACTTGATGATTTTCAGACGCTAAAGATTATCACTCCAAATTCCGTAAGAACCTTATTTCCCCTTCACTAAATTTCGACAGAGCCGTAGTATTCTCATTCATGCGTCCACCTGTTTTCGCTCTTCCAGCAATACGACATTCTCCACGTGGGGCGTATGGGGGAACATATCAACCGGTTGAACCGCCGTAACTTGATAGTCCTCATCCAATAATGTCAAGTCTCTTGCTTGTGTGGCAGGGTTACAGCTGACATATACGATGCGTTTCGGATGAGCCCTCAGTATTACGTTGATTACATCCGTATGCATCCCCGCTCTTGGCGGATCGGTAATAATTACATCCGGGCGACCCTGTTCTTTCACGAAGTCATCAATCAGGATTTCTTTCATGTCCCCGGCATAGAACACGGTGTTTTGAATGTTGTTCATCCTTGAATTTACTCTTGCGTCCTCAATGGCTTCCGGAACATACTCTATTCCTATCACCTTGCGCGCTTTCCTCGCGACAAAGTTCGCTATCGTTCCTGTACCGGTATAAAGGTCATAAACCAATTCTTTTCCGGTTAGTCGCGCGTATTTGGCTGCTACGGAATAGAGGTGATAAGCCTGCTCCGTGTTGGTCTGGTAGAAGCTCTTGGGTCCCACCTTAAACCTAAGTTCGTCCATCTGCTCGATGATGTGGTCATTTCCCTTATACACCAAGATTTCCAAATCGTTAAATGTGTCGTTTCCCTTTTGATTATCCACATAAAGCAGCGACGTTATCTTTGGAAAATTATCGGCTATAAATTGCATGAGTGCTTTAGCCTTTTGCTCATCCCCCTGTTCATCGTAATGGAACTGTATCAATACCATCCATTCCCCTGTGTTTGAGTTTCTTATCATGATGTCTCTTAACAATCCGTGTTGGGCACGAATGTCATATAAGGTCAGCTTGTGCTTTGTAGCGTAGTCTCGTATCGCGTTCCTTATCTTATTACAATAGTCATCCATCAGCCAACATTTCTCTATGGGATAAATCTTGTCGTATGCTCCGGTAATATGAAATCCTATCGCCCCCTGCCTTAATCCGGCATCCTCCGGCAACATTGCTAACTCCTCCTTTGTGTACCAACGCTTGTCAGAGCATCCAAACTCTAACTTGTTTCTGTACTCCTCCGTCTTTGTTGATCCCAATATAGGCGAGAATTCAGGCAAGTCTATTTTGCCTATTCTCGTCAGCTGGTCGTGCACTTGTTGTTGTTTTGCCTTTAACTGTTCCTCGTAAGGAAGGTTTTGCCATTTGCATCCACCACACACGCCAAAGTGATCGCATTTGGGAACTACTCGCTTGTCGCTGTATTCAATAAATCGCTCTACCAAAGCTTCACAATATTTATGTCGCTTCTTCACGATTCGTAAATCTACTCTGTCGCCCGGAACGACAAAGGGCACAAATATCACCATGTCGTTTATATGTGCCACACATTTGCCCTCTGCCGCTATAGACTCTATTTCCACATTCTCATATATTGGTAATGGTTTTCTTTTTCTGCTCATGATGTCATAATGTTTTGTGCAAAGTTACTGATTTTCCCCCGCATATTTACTTGTTATTCAATTTAATTTCCGTGTGCGTATATAATTAGTTAAATTGTCATCCAACTTAATTATTTCCTTATCATTAATTTGTAATATTATCAATATTTGTTTATCTTTGCAATTCGATTTAACATATACAATATATAAATAAGATAATTATGAGTGAAAAGAGGGTTTATACCTTCGGCAATGGAAAGGCTGAAGGTAGGTCAGGTATGAGAAATCTCCTTGGGGGCAAGGGTGCCAACTTAGCCGAGATGAATTTAATAGGTGTTCCCGTACCTCCCGGTTTTACCATTACAACCGATGTTTGTAACGAGTTTTTTGAGAAAGGTAAAGAAAAGGTTGTGGAGTTACTTACCCGCGAGGTAACCGATAGCGTGCGACATATTGAAACGTTGATGAATGCTAAGTTTGGCGATCCATCCAATCCCTTGTTGGTCAGTGTTCGTTCCGGCGCGCGTGCTTCGATGCCCGGTATGATGGATACTATCCTGAACCTTGGCTTGAATGATGTTGTTGTAGAGGGACTTGCTGTCAAGACCGGCAATGAGCGGTTCGCTTACGACAGCTATCGCCGATTTGTGCAGATGTATGGCGATGTAGTTTTGGGTATGAAGCCCATAAATAAGGAAGACATTGATCCGTTTGAAGCCATCATTCAAGATGTGAAATCACGTCGTGGTATCAAGTTGGACAACGATCTTACGGTGGATGAGTTGAAACAACTGGTCATCTTGTTCAAAAAAGCCATCAGGGAACAAACCGGAAAGGAGTTCCCCACCGATCCAATGGAGCAACTTTGGGGAGCTATCTGCGCCGTGTTTGACTCATGGATGAATGAACGCGCCATTCTTTATCGTAAGATGGAAGGCATCCCACAGGAATGGGGCACTGCCGTTTCCGTTATGGCCATGGTCTTCGGGAACATGGGCAACACGTCAGCCACAGGTGTATGCTTCTCGCGCGATGCCGCAAATGGTGAGAATATCTTCAACGGCGAATACCTCATCAACGCACAAGGAGAGGATGTGGTTGCCGGTATTCGCACTCCGCAACAAATCACCAAATCCGGTTCGCTACGCTGGGCTAAGCAGCAGGGCATCGATGAGGAAACGCGAAAGAGCAAGTTCCCTTCCATGGAAGAGTCGATGCCGGAAATTTACGCCGAGCTGAACAGTATACAGGATAAGTTGGAGAAACACTATCATGACATGCAGGATATGGAGTTTACCGTACAGGAAGGTAAACTATGGTTTCTTCAGACTCGTAACGGTAAGCGCACCGGAACGGCGATGGTGAAAATAGCCATGGATCTTCTCGCAGAGGGAGAGATTGATGAAAAAACTGCCTTGTTACGTTGTGAGCCTAATAAATTGGATGAGCTGCTCCACCCCGTGTTTGACAAAGAAGCTCTTGCTCGGGCTCGAGTGCTCACTCGTGGTTTGCCTGCTTCGCCCGGTGCGGCTTGCGGTCAGATTGTCTTCTTCGCAGACGATGCCTCTAAGTGGCATGAGGATGGGCACGATGTTATTATGGTTCGCATTGAGACCTCTCCCGAGGACTTGGCAGGCATGTCGGCTGCTGAAGGCATCCTTACTGCTCGCGGAGGAATGACCTCGCATGCCGCTGTGGTGGCGCGCGGTATGGGGAAGTGCTGCGTCAGTGGCGCGGGAGCTATCATGGTGGACTACAAAAAGAGAACCTTGGAGATAGACGGCGTGGTGCTTCATGAGGGAGATTATATCTCTATCAACGGATCCACAGGAGAAGTGTATTTAGGTGAAATAACCACCAAGCCCGCAGAGGTAACCGGCGACTTTGCCAATCTCATGAAACTCTGCGACAAATACACCAAATTAGTGGTTCGAACGAATGCTGATACTCCTCACGATGCTGAAGTAGCAAGCACTTTCGGTGCTGTGGGTATCGGTCTTTGTCGCACAGAACATATGTTCTTTGAGAACGAGAAGATAAAGGCAATGCGAGAGATGATTCTTTCAGATACTCTCAAAGGGAGGGAAAAAGCATTGGAAAAACTTCTTCCTTATCAGAAACAAGACTTCTATGGCATATTGAAATGTATGGACGGTAAACCTGTAAACATTCGTCTGCTTGACCCACCTTTGCATGAATTTATTCCCGGCGACCTTGAAGGTCAGGAAGCAATGGCAAAGGAGATGGGTGTTAGCGTACAATTCATTCAAGCTCGCGTCAATGCTTTGTCAGAAACCAATCCAATGTTGGGTCTTCGCGGCTGCCGATTGGGTAACACATTCCCGGAGATAACCGCCATGCAAACTCGTGCCATCTTGGGTGCGGCGATACAGTTGAAAAAAGAGGGTTGTCATCCAATGCCTGAAATTATGGTACCTCTTGTTGGCATCGTTAATGAGTTAGATGTTCAGGAACGTATTATTCGCAAAACTGCCCATAAACTCTTCAAGGACGAGGGCGTTGAAATACCTTTTAAGGTGGGAACTATGATAGAAGTCCCGCGAGCAGCCCTCACCGCCGACTTGATTGCCAATAAAGCAGAGTACTTCAGCTTTGGAACAAATGATCTCACGCAGATGACCTTTGGTTATAGTCGTGATGACATAGCGAGCTTCCTACCGAGCTATCTTGAGAAAAAAATCCTTGATGTAGATCCCTTCCGCGTGCTCGACCAAGATGGAGTGGGACAATTGATCGAATTAGCCGTTGCCAAAGGCAGAGCCACACGCAAAGATCTCAAGTGTGGTATCTGTGGAGAACATGGTGGTGAACCAAGCTCCGTTAAATTCTGTCATAAAGTAGGACTCAACTATGTCAGTTGCTCGCCTTTCCGTGTTCCAATAGCAAGATTGGCAGCTGCACAAGCAAATTTGGAAGAGTAAAGCGCAATAAGTTAACGTGAGTTCGACGAATTCGGAACAGAGCAAGCTGTGTGTCAATGGTCCTTTGTACATTGATACACGGCTTCTTGGGAAACAAACAATAGGCAGCAATAGCACCTAATAAATTGACGATGAAATTGTCAAAGCATCTATATCCGGAGTGTTCCACTTGTGCAATGTTCTTAAGTTCATCGTTTACCGTTTCTATAATGGCTCTTTTTCTGAGTAAAAGTCTGTCTGAAACACTCATCAAAGCTCCTTTCATGTTACTTTTCAATTTGGTAAAATGTTTAAAGTAACGATAACCAGAGTCGTGAAAAAGAATCATTATCAGCATGACTTCTGCCTTTGACATTGTGGAATTTCGATGATATTTTCTTTTTCCGGTAGGTCTTAGCGCATATTTTGCTGTCATTGCATCAAAAAACTTGCAGAAATCATCTGCCATACAAAATATTTCAGTAACTTTGTCTTCGGTGATCATAGCGATTTTTGTTTG
>QWCJ01000395.1_pt1 | contig 17360 bp, 9 predicted proteins | sample 1972501 | NCBI WGS metagenome assembly QWCJ01 (sample SAMN09866711, study PRJNA288562) | Human vaginal metagenome isolate term2_vaginal, whole genome shotgun... | isolation source: vagina | host: Homo sapiens | place: USA: California
GCTCTCCAGCTGTCCCTCTCAGGCTCGGGTGCACCCCCGATCTGCGCTGTCCGACCCGTCCGACCCGTCCGACTTGTCCGACTCGTCCGATAAGACAGCGCGACCTCTCCGACAATATAGCGCATCAGGAGACACCCCTTGCGGGTGCCCTTTCCCTAGGCATCGGTCATCCGCAAAGCGGTGACCGATGTGCAGCACCCCACCTAACCCCCACGACTCCTTGTGGGTCGCCGATCATCCATTCCCTCTCGGCGACCCCAAGGGGTCGTGGCATATATGTTTATGCTTATACATCGGTCTTCGGCACTTCGTGCCTCGACCGATGCCTATGGAACGGGCATCCTTCGGATGCCGCATACCATTGATTTGATGGCTGCCATATACTCTGCGCCACCGGTCGTCCACCCGTCCGGCACCCCGGTCTGGAGGGGGCCGTTTTCTTTTACCGGTATTAGTGATTTCTAATACCGATATTAGAGATCACTAATATCGGTATTAGACAACTCTAATATCGGTATTAGATTTACGCCACACGCCCCCGCCCCAAATGGCACCCCTACCGGGTGCTTAGTCTGCCGCCCAGCGCGCCGCCCGGCTGAGGCACCCCGGTAGGGGTGCGTCCTTCGTGGCCCGGGTGTCGGAGGGGCGTAGCCCCGACGACCCCGGGTATACGAAGGACCCCCATCTCCCTCGACCCCACCAGAGCATCACTCGGGATGGAGGTCGCCCGGGGGAGCGACACCTCGTGAGGTCGTATATATAAAGGCGTATCACCGGTGACTCGAGGCTTTCGACACTTCGTGCCTCGACGCCTTGGCTATGAATAAGGCACTCCTCCGGGGTGCCACGAGGATCTCCCGTCTTCGACCCGCCCGATAGGAGGTGACGCCGTCCTCCTCGGCCTCCACTTTTCTTATTATTTTTATAATATACTCAGTCTATGGCTACCCTTACATAAGAGACGTCTGATCCTGTGCTTTACGGACTCTAAGACCACAGATCCCGCTCTGTGACTGACTTTAGCTACGACAGCCTTATTCTTTCAGATCCCGATTTATACTAAATCACGTCAAGAATATTATCCTGAATCACCAGAAGTGTTAACTTTAACATTTCGCCACTTTCCGCTCCACAAGCGGACTTGCCGACTTCTATCAGATTTGATTTGCAATCAAGGGATAAAAAAGTGTGTCAAGATACAAAGAAAGCCTTATCTTTGTTGCGTGAAAGAGTTCCATTGAGTTGGGGCTGAGTAATTACTCACTGATCCTCAGTCTAGAGAGACAGGATATCGATTAGTAATAGATAGGGTATCGCCTACTGAGCCATCACGGTCCACACGGACTCGGCTCGTAAGCAATGACACGCATATATATATTGTAAATAATATGAAGCAACTGAGAAAAATCGTCCTGACACTGGCGTTGCTGCTCGCAGCCGCCGTCGGTGCACAGGCACAGAAAGTGGCCCTAAAGACCAATGCCCTCCACTGGGCTGTCATGGGCTCTCCCAATGCCTCCCTCGAGTTTGCCATGGGTCCCAAGGTGACCCTCGACCTCTATGGCGGAGGCAACCTCTGGAAGTTTGAGAAGCCCCTCGAGGTGCGTCACTGGCTCGTCCAGCCGGAGCTCCGCTACTGGTTCTGCGAGGTCTTCAATGGCACCTTCCCAGTACAATATCGGTGGCATCAACCTCCCCGTCGGCCGACTGAAGAACCTTAAGGACCACCGCTACGAGGGCTACTTCTACGGTGCCGGTCTCAGTCTCGGTCACCAGTGGATCCTCTCGAAGCACCTCAATCTCGAGGCCTCCCTCGGTGGCGGCTGGGCACGCACTCCCTACAAGAAGTATGAGTGCCCCGTCTGCAGTCCGCTCCTCGATGAGAGCACCTACGACTACTTCGGCCTCACCCGCGCCACGCTCTCCCTCACCTACTTCTTCAATTGATCCATGGATAGTATGAAAAAGATATTTGCCACGACACTCCTGTCGCTCCTCGCTCTCACCGCCTTCGCTGCGAAGCCGGTACGCCACCTGGATCAGATCAAGGCAACCCCGGTCGTCCATGTCGACAAGGCCGCAGGTCAGGTGAGCCTAACCATCGACCTCATCCTCGATGATCTCAAGGTGAGCAGCAACGACCTCATCATCCTCACCCCGAGAATCTCTCAGCCCGACGGCTCCTACGAGCAGGTGCTCGAGCCGGTCTATATCGTCGGTGGCACGCGCGACAGGGCGCTCAGCCGTCAGCTCTACTTCGGTCACAAGCCCGACTACTACGTCGCCGCCCGTCCGCAGAGCATCACCCGCCGGCAGAATGGTCTCCCCCAGACCGTCCGCTACAGCGCCACCATCCCCTATGACAAGGGCATGCGCGGTGCCGTCCTCTCCATCGACGAGTGGCTCACCGGCTGCGCTGACTGCGACAGAGGCACCGCCACCATGACGCTCCTCACCCCGTTTGTCAAGGCTGAGCCCTACCGACCCACCTACCACACCTCCTATATGGTACCTGTGGCAGAGAAGATCAAGAACCGCGCTGACAAGTACTCCGCCACCATCTCCTTCCGCGTGGCTAAGGACAATATCGACCGCGGCTACAAGCAAAATGCCTCCGTCCTCGACGACGTCGACAGCAAGGTCCGCTCCGTGATCGGTAATAAGGACATCACCCTCACCGGTATGACCGTGGAGGGCTGGGCCTCACCCGAGGGCAACGCCGAGTACAATAAGGCACTCTCCGAGCGCCGCGCCAAGTCCTTCGCCGACTACCTCAGCCGCACCCACGGCATTAAGCGGGCCGACATGTCCGTCACCGGTCGTGGTGAGGACTGGGCAGGTGTGGAGAAGCTCATCCGCGAGTCCGACCTCAGCTACAAGGCCGACCTCCAGAGCATCATCGACAACTACAGCGGTGACGCCCGCGACCCGAAGGTACGTGCCCTCAATGGCGGTGCCCCCTTCCGTGAGCTGGTGTCCGACGCAGGGCTCTACGCCAAGGTACGCCGTACAGACTACGCCTTCCGCTACACCGTCCGGGGCTTCAACCTCGACGAGGCACGCGAGCGGATCAAGACCAGCCCGAAGCTCCTTAGCCTCAACGAGATGTACCTCGTGGCTAATAGCTACCCTGTTGGCAGTAAGGACTTCAAGGAGGTCTTCGCCATCGCCGAGAAATACTTCCCCACCGAGCCCGCTGCGCTGACCAACGCCGCCGCAGCTGAGCTGGAGAGTGGGAATGCTACCGCCGCCCTCACCCGACTGAGTCAGGTCAAGGCTCCAACAGCCGAGACGCTCAATAACCGCGGTATCGCCCTTGCCCTCACCGGCAAGTACGACGAAGCAGAGAAGTGCTTCAGTGAGGCTGTCTCCAAGGGCGACAAGCGTGCCGCCGAGAACCTCGCCGAGCTCCACAAGCTCATCGAGAGCCTCTGATAGGGACTTTGAGCTGTCCGACTTGTCCGATAAGATTTCGACTGATATTACATTACTATATTACTAACAACAGTTTCTTTTTCACTAACTCAAAACAATTATGAGAAAAGTAACAACTACCGTTGCAGCTGCTCTCGTAGCTTTCAGCTTCGCTGCCTGCAACAAAACCAACAACAACAGCGTACCCGCCAATACTGACGGTACATACGCTCAGCTGACCTTCAAGGAGGCCAGCCTCCGTGGTGTGACCGAGGGTCAGCAGGATGCTACCGGTACTGAGGGTGAGTCAAAGATTGAGAAGGCTCTCTTCCTGACCGCTGATTTCTCCGGTAACCAGACTATGGCTGAGCTTGGTACCTTCACCGCTGGAACAAGCGAGGAAGCTACGGCTTACACCAGTGAGCCGTTCCTCTATGCAGGTACGACAGGTGATGTTAAGTCCGGCCTTATCGTCAATGGTACAGGTCGCCTGGGTGACTCTGAGAAGATCACTCTCGCTAAGGGCGGTACGACTATGGAGAAGTTCGCTAAGAATAACGGCTTCCTCATGAGCTCTAAGTCTAACGTTGACATCAACGTTAAGGATAAGGTGAAGAAGGAGGAGGTTGCTGATGGTAACAACCGCTTCCGCTACACCGTTGAGCGCGTCGCTGCTAAGCTTCAGGTCGTTGCTCCTGTTGCTGGTATCGACGTTAATGATCTCCCCTCTCCCGTCAATAGCGACGTTACCTACAAGGGTACCATTGATGACACCCGCTACGCCGTAGCAGGTGGTGCAATGACCTCTTACATCTTCGGTGACAAGGCAGGTACCCGCACTCTCGCTGGTACTGAGGATCCGTGGAAGTACACCGGCTTCGAGTCTGCTATCCACAGCGACGCTGCCACCAAAGGTAGTGGTGCTACCCTGGAGTGGCGTAAGAACATCCAGAAGGTTTCTGACCTCGTTGCCTGGACCAATGCAACTGATGCTGACTTTGCTACTCTGAACTCTCTGAAGGTCACTAACTCTGCTGAGTACAAGAGGTCCGTTGATAACGGTATCTTCTTCCTCGAGAATAGTATCAACCAGACCGGTGGCTTCCTGATGCACGACGTGGCTCACGCCAAGATCTATGCTACCTTTAACTTCAAGGCTGACCAGAAGGTCTACACCGTTGAGGGTGGTAAGGTCGTAGAGGGCAACGTCGCTAAGGTTGCTGAGGACCGCGAGGATAAGGTAGAGGTTTCCGAGGAGTGGAAGAACAAACATACGGATGCTACTGTTAATGAGGTAGATGGCAAGTATATCCTGACGATTAAGATCACTAAGGGTAGCTTCTTCGTAGGTGATCAGACCGGTAAGGTATACCTCGACCTCAGTGCTGCTCGTCTCGATGGCAACAAGACCACCCGTCTCTTCAAGAATGGTAAGATGTACTGGGAGGTTGCTGCCAACAAGCAGCCTTCTAAGGACGGTAAGTCTACCGGTTACTGCGATACTCGTCGTAACAACATCTACTCTCTCAACGTGAAGTCCATCTCTGGTCTTGGAGACAACTGGGATAACTCCGATCCTGATGATCCTAACATTCCCAAGCCCGATCCCAAGGACAATCCTGATGAGCCCGAGAAGCCGGATCCCAAGCCCGTTGATCCTATTGAGAACTACATCCAGGTAGAGGCTGTCATCCTGCAGTGGAACCTCGTTGACCGTGGTGTCGACCTGAAGTAATCAGCCAGCCTATGGCTCCCAGTGTCTCTCTCTGAGTCGCACCGGGTAAAATAGATAGCGTGGAGGCGCTTGACCGCTCCTCCACGCACCAAAGAAAGAAAAAGATAAGTAATGATGAGACGATCCAGTATAGTATCCCTCTCGGCCCTGCTGCTGATGCTCACAGCAGGATGTCAGGGGATGAGGGAAAACCCTCAGCAGGAGGCTGATACTCCGTCCTATATAGGTGTGAGCGTCCGCGTGGCCGGTGACTACAGCGGTAGCTTACGTGCTGTTACTGATAAGCAACAGAAAGAGCCGGGCATAGACAGAGAGCGGTCCGTGACCGGGGCCTCTCTCCTCCTGAGAGATTATGTGGCGATCCCCTTCTCCTTCCCCAGCGCCTCCACAATAGCCGATAGCTACGAGTCTGAGGTGAAGTCTGTCTATCCTAAGGGGGAACTCGATATGGCATTGCTCGTCAATAGCAGCGCTCTCGGCAATCTCTCCAGACCCGACTTCAGAGACGATAGGACGCTTGCGCTCTCTGATCTCCCCAAGACCTATGGCAACTCCGGTATGCTTATGACCTCCACCGTGGCTGACGGTAGCAAGAATAAGGGTACCATCTACCCCGGTAAGACGGAGGCTGAGGTGAGGGCAAAGACCTTCAACCACTTCTCATTCGATGTTGAGCGAGTGGTGGCTAAGCTACAGGTAACAATGAAAAAGGGAACAAAGCTCGAGTTGCCGATGGGCACACTCTCCCCGCTCACCTACTCCATGGCAGGATCGGCTAAGGAGACCTACCTCTTCCGCGACCATGCCGGCTCGCGTACCCTTGATGAGACCGGAGCGGATGCGATCTACAAGGACTTTAAGTCGGTCATTGATACCAAGACCGTCCCGGACAAATGGGACTCCAAGGAGGCTCACCCCTTCCTCCAGCGTGTCTCCGACAAGGAGGGTACCGACTACATCCTCGGTGGATATTTCCGCAATCCTAAGAAGGTGACTGAGGCTCCCGCCTCCCCCACCTCAATTGATGGAGGCTTCTACTTCTACGAAAACTCGATGTACGGCGGCACAAAGAAGGTAGCCTCCAAGAAGGGCGAGATCAAGTACAACCGCATCGCCTACGCCAAGATCTACACCAATCTCGATGAGATAACCGGCTGGAAACTGACAGATGACGGAAAGGATATAGAGAGAGGGACTTGGAACTCGCAGTCGAAAGTGAGAAAATACTATGTCCCGGTTCCTGAAGATTGGTTTAAGCGTATGAAGGATCTACATCCAGATTGGTGGCATAATAAGCTGGAGTTTATTTATTCTTGGGATGGTTTAGGTGGTAATTCATTTCAGATAGAGGATGCACCTAGTACCTTCTACTATTGCGAGGACGACGGAGAAATATTTGACACGGCCAGAGCCGCCTATATTTACTATAAGGGCTTCCCGAAGAACCTTCGCAAGTACGATGGTGGTCGTATGGTCTATATGATTCCGCTCAATAGGCAGCTGGATGCCACCAAGAGCTTTGTTAACTACTGCGACACGCGACGCAACAACATCTACAACCTTCGCATCGAGAAGATCTCGGGGATCGGTCGCAACTATGACCCCGTTGATCCCGATGACCCCAATGTCCCCAAGCCAGAGGAAAACCCCTTTGAGCCCCCAACGGATCCGCAGATCCCGGTAGAGCCTGCTGAATATATGATGAAGATCACCGGCACCATACTTAACTGGAACCAAGTGATCAAGAACTATGTGCTGTGGAACTAACTCGTCCTGCGAGTCACAATACTATATAGCATGATGAAACGACAAGTACACTATATCGCAGGCCTGATCGCCACGCTCCTCCTCGCCGGCTGCCACCCATGCGTCTACGAGGACCTGAGCGACTGCCCCCAGGGCGTCGACTTCGGCTTCTACGTCCGGTCCTGTGCCGTAGAGCCGAGCTATCCGTCAGAGATACGGCAGGCACGCCTCTTCGCCTTCGACGAGCAGGGACGCCTCGTGCGCGAGATCCCGGTGCCGGAGCTGAAGCTCTCCAAGGACTTCCTCCTTCGCACGGACTACTACCGCATAGGCAAGAGTGACTTCATCGTCTGGGCTGGGAGCGACCTCTCCCTCCTCGACTTCGGCTCCTTCACCCCCGGCGCCACCACCAAGGAGCAGATGATCGTCTCCCTCAAGCGTCAGGCTGAGAGCTTCGCCGGACTGATCCCTCCGATCTACATTGGACGCCCTGACAAGGGTCCTCTGACACAGGAGGATCGCTACGCCCTCGGCACCTTCTACGACCGGGTCGATATACGCCTCGATCAGATCACCAATAGACTGCGTATCACCCTCGCCGGGCTTGACCCTGAGCATAAGTACTCCGTCCGAGTAGAGGATGATAATAGTAAGTATCATGTCGATGGCACCTTTGCCCCTGACAGTCGCTTCAGCTATCTCCCCGAGGATCTCGCGATGAAGGAGCGCACCGTCACCGCCACCATCGACGTGATGCGCCTTGCCACGGGACGCCATGCCCTCCTCATCGTCACCGACACCACCGATGGTAAGGTGATCCTGCGGAAAAACCTCGTCGAGGAGCTCCTCATCTCCGAGGATGGCGATGCCAAGAGCAGACCCTACTCCCTCGAGTGCGACCACCTCTTCGACATCCGGATCGACTTTAAGCTCGACCTCGACAAGGGGAATTATGTGGCCGTCACTGCGATTATCAATAAGTGGAATGTCGTCTTCCGCGACGTGACATTGGGATAATAGACTATGACAAGTATACTACGACACAGCACCGGCTTCTTTGCCCTGATCCTCCTGACTCTCTGTGGCTGCACCGGAGTCTATGATCGGATTGCCGACTGCCCCGCAGAGGGAGATCCTCAGCTGGTGCGCATCTCCGCACAGATTATTCCTAGTCACACCCCTCTAAGGGCTGATGGCGACGTGCAGGTGGATCCCGATGGGAAGAACAAGCCCTTCGAGCCTCAGATCATCGCTGCTGAGACCTATGAGAATCGTATTGACCACGTGATGCTCTACGTGTATCGTAGAGGCGAATTGGTCAAGACCATCTTCTACCACGATCCCAACCTCACAGTCAATCTATCCAATGTTGCCGGGATGGATGTCAAGACCTTCGGTCGCTCTTCCAACCAACTCACCTTCGAGCTTGAGCTCCCAATGGGCACCTACCGATTTATCCTCCTTGCCAACGACCCTGCGGTTATCAAGGAGGCTAAGACGGGTAATATCCGAAATCCGAAGAAGATCTACGTCGGTACTACGCCCTTCGAGAGAGGCTTCCTGAGCTCATCTAAGCTTGCCTCTGCCGGCAAGGACTACACCACAGATGCTCCGCGACTCATCCCTATGGTCGGGCAGGCTATGCTGACGATACCTAAGGGGGTTGATGGGTCGACGACCGATGTCACCCCGGCGATAGACATCGAGCGCGTGATGGCACGAGTAGACTTCTACCTCACCACGGCTAAGGAGGATGGCTCAGCGTTCCTTAAGCCTGAGATGGAGAGCTATACCAGTGATACTCGAGACCATAGTGCGGGTAGACTCACCAAGGGTCTCTTCGTTGACCTCTTCGATCACGAGCTGCGTGCTGCCACCTATGAGGTGCTCCCCCACGAGGGTGAGTACACCGCCACGGGCAAGGGGATGCAGCCGGACGCCCGTCTCTTCAGCGATCGCACCCCGAGTGACTTTACCGACTTATTCAAGGACATCACCACTTACCGGAGTAAGGTCGGCACCCTGTACTCAGAGACCTTAGACCCGAGCGACACCTATAAGGGGGATGCCGGTACTAATGGAGGCTTTAAGTTTGCCAAGGTCGTAGATAAGCAGGCTGTCGTCAACGCCGGGTCTGCAACGGTGAAGTACAGTCTCTACATCCCGCCGATGGACATCGCCGGTGCAGAGGAGAAGGATATGCCCTACATCCTCATCGGAGTCAATCCTACAGGCGAGGCTGTCACCGCTACTAATGCTGATAAGGCTATGAATTACTTCCGCCTCCCCATCACCACACTCCTACCGGACAACGGAGGGGAGAGCTTCACGATCCGTCGCAACACCATCTACCAGATACACGCCCGCATGGAGGGCAAGCGCCTCATCCTCGATGACGGCATCAAGGTCTACCCTTGGCGTCGCTACGACCAGACTCTTGAGATAGATCCTGATGAAAATGAGGGCGAAAAACTTCCTGAGTGGAATAACTAAGAGCAGATGTTTATGAAGACGAATATACTTTTACTCTCAGTGCTTGCTACGGGACTCCTCATTGCCACCGGTCTTTCATCGTGCAAGAGAAGTGACGAGAATGCTCCCGTCCTTGAGCCTGAGACTACTAACTCCACTATAGGCGGTACTATAAAGCTTGATAAGCCGGTGGTCTTAGAGTTCCTCGTCAACCCGCCCCATAAGATGATCCAGCCGACCAAAGGGAGTGCATCACTCCGCGCTGTCGGTGATCTCAGTCGCACCTATACGGATACCGATAAGAGAAAAGCAACTGTCAATACTCCTAAGCGTGAAAGGGGCGAGTATCATACCGGTGACAAGGTATACGATGACTATATGTGGAGGTCTTATCTCTACCAGACCGATTGGATAAGGACACTATCTATCCCTGAGCTTCCTGATAGTGAATACAAGGTTGAGGGTGTCCTAGGCATCGATGGCAAAACCATTGATAATGTTGGCTCCCATTCTGAGCTTAACCCCGCCTACCTACCCTCTAAGGTGACGATTACCCTATATAGCATCCCCGCTAATCACATTATGACATTCATCGCCAATGGTAAGCGGTATACTGATGTATCCAAGGGGGCTTCTAATCTCAAGGATCTAAACCTCCAAAATCCCTACCTCTTGACGTCCTCCAATCAGTTTTACCTTGCGGACTGGATGAAGAACCCTGTGGATGAGTTGACTATCAATGCTGGCAGTGCAGTTTTCAGTCAAGATTATCTTCCGATGTATGCCCGTCTGTATAACGTTGATCGAGACGATACCGACCCTACTGGTAGAGGGATTAAGGGCTCAGAGACACCCTCTGGTACTGTCTCTTCCATACGGACTGTTTATCTTGAGCGTGCTGTCTCTCTTGTTACTGTTTCTTGGGACACACCGGGATCAGAGTTTCATAACTTTGTCCACAATGTAGAGTTTGGCTACTTCTGCAATGTTACCTCTGTAGTTCCCAGTAATTGGGAGGGAGTTAAGGAGCAGATAAAAGATTATAATTTTGCTTTTGTTCCCAAGGATCAAGAGCTCAATAAGCGAATCCCCTCTTACTGGCATTTTATCCATAATCGTAAGTTCACTTGGAAGGAGAAGGACTCCAGTATCAATCGTAAGGGTTATGGATTATTCTATGTCCCGGAGAATTTCCCGGATCAGAAGATCAAGCAGAATTCTATCGTGGTAATTATCTCGGAGTTTAAGGGAAATACCATAACCAAGACGAGATACAAGTATTTTGACTTGCCATATGGTGAGATGAACTCCGAGACCGGTCTAATGGAGATCAAGCGTAATACTTGGTACAACCTCCATATCAAGCTTGAGAATACAAAGGAAGGTGTCGTGCCGTACATCGTCGACACGTGGGAGGATAAGCCGGTAGACATCCCTTGGTAAGAGATTATCCGAATAGCCTATTCGCGCAGACTACACAGGACTACCTATGGCTGTCTCGCTGACGATACAATGATATAATAATGATACATACATATACTGACATGAAACCCTTTTACTCGAGATATGTCGCTTCGCTGGGGGCTCTGCTCCTGCTGGCGCTCTCCCTTGTCGGATGTCGAGACACGCTACTGGATCGCACCCAGCCGGATCCCGCCTCTCCGGAGCAGATCGGGGATGGCGACAGTGATCGACTGGATGGCGCTGTCACGGTGTCTATTGCTTACGACACCCCCGCACTCAGGACTCCCCAGACCCGCGCCCTGTCGGTGGAGCAGGAGAGTGAACTGAAGCTCGCCACCACCCGCGTAATGGTCTTCAAGAGTACCGGAGAGTATCTCAGAGATGCCAAGGTGACCAAGATCACCCCCTCAACGGATGACCCTCAGAAGGGAGAGATCACCTTTCTCGCTCTTCCTGGAGAGGGACTTACCTTTGTCGTCCTTGCCAACCTATCTGAAGAAGATAAGGTGAAGAAGGTCTCAGGGACTAAAGCTGAGGTGCTAAAGAACTTTGAGTACACCGTCACCGCCGACACAGACTTCGCCAAGACGGGACTCCCTATGTGGGGCGAGCTCGCACAGCAGACTATCGATCCCGATGTCTCCGCTGTACGGACCATCGGCACCATCCACTTGCTCCGCGCAGTGGCACGTATAGACGTCGGGCTCAATATGACTGCCAAGGGTACCAAAGGCAATGATGGAGACTTTGATGAGAAATCACAGACGCTCACCTCCGACATTGTCGACCCCGACACCGGGAAGTCCATTAAGGTCCAGTGGAGCCTATTGGAGGTGAAGCTCTACAACGCAGCCAAGAACGGACGCATTGCTCCCGATGCCGACAATTACGATCTCGATGGAGATAAGAAGCCCAAGGCCAAAAAGGTTACTCAGCCTACCACTCCCACTAAGCATGAGGAAGCCCTTACATACAAGGCGGAGAATAATCTCCTTAGGCGCACTATCTACGTCCCCGAGACGGTCAATCCGGAGCCGACCAGCGCCAGTGCCGGAGCATCGACTACCCCGGGTACTGAGAAGGTCTACCTCTCCCGCCCCTATCTGATCCTCAAGCTCTCCTACAAGCAGACTGATGGTAATGCTTCCAGGGAGACCTACTTCCGCGTTGACTTCCTCGAGAAGAACGGTAAGGAGGCTACTGCAGAGTATACCTACCTATCGCTGCTGCGTAACTTCCGCTACAAGGTCAATGTTACGAATATCGGTGGCCTCGGCTTCGACAACGAGGAGGATGCCAAGAAGGGTCCGGCTGCCAACATCATGTACAACGTCGTGGTATGGGACGAGTCTACACTCTCCAATGTCGTCTACGATGGCCAGTATATGCTCGGCGTGCAGAATGATAAGCTGCTGTTTCACAAGAATGGCGGCACCTTCTCCACCAAGGTCCAGACCTCATGGCCCGGGGGCTTTGAGGTAAAGGGACTACCTGACTGGGTCAAGTTCAAGATTGAGCCCAGCGACCCCGGTGCTACCGATGCTACCGATGAGAAGATCGTGACCTTCGAGGTGACAAAGTCCACGACGGAGCAGAGAGACTTCTCCGGAGCCTATATCCAGGCCGGTCGTATGCGGTGGAATCTCGAGATTACTCAGCTCAATACCCTTGACCTAAGGATAGAGATCTTCTCTGACCCCGAGTGTACCCAGGAGCTCCAGTACATCGAGCTCGATGAGCGAGGTAAGGATACGCCCGCCAATACGTACACGGTAGGGAAGAAGAAGTTCTACGTCAGGGTCACACCTGCCGCACGTATCTCAGCTGTAAATGATGAGACCAGGGCACCCTTTACCTTTACCGGCGCTCCTGCGGCCTCACCCTCACGACCGCCTATAGAGACAGCTAAGGAAGTCTCCGCGGGAGTCTATGAGTTTGAGGTCACCGCAGATCCTCTCAACAACCCTAAGAATCCCTTTGAGACGCGACAGAATAAGTACCACTTCATCACCGAGCAATCCGGTGAGAAGGCTGAGGCAACGCTCTCGATCAATCAGACTGAGTACAATATCGTCTTCTACGAGGACGAGGATCTTACCAATCCTATGCTAGGGGAGGGCGATGCTGCCACCTACTTCATGAATGGCACGGACAAGCAATTCTACGTCCGCAGCAACATCCCCTACATCATCTGGATGGATAATCAGATGATCGACAAGTCCGCACGGAGTGACGAGAATGCCAATGCCGATGGGTCTTCTAAGTTCGCCATCGTCACCGGGTACTATGATAAGGATGGTAAGTTCGTTAAGCTTGACTACGACTCAAGCAACACGATGAATAACTGGAGGAGCGTGAAGACAGAGGAAGCCCCCACGCCAAATGGATCTCCGCTCAAGTTTAGGGCAGCAGAGGCCGATGCCCTCAAGATCATCTATGGTCACGTGATGTGGGTCGCTTGTACCACAATGAAGTCACTGGAGTGGAAGTTCCCGCTCTACAATAAGCAGCTGGCCAATCATGATAGGGTCACTAAGATCCAGACCAATTTTGTCGCCGGCTACTTCCTCCCGGAGGCCAATTCCTATCCCATCACCTTGGGCAAGACCGGTCTGCTTATCCCTATACAGAGGAGGATCAATCACGCAGCCCGCTATTACGAGGAAAACTTTGATACCCCCTTCGGATGGGTAGACGATGATTACCAGCATAAATATGACAAGACCGCCAAGATCGACCCATTTGAGAATTGGGAGTCCTATAAGCAGCGCAATCAGCTCAATCGCCTTGATGACGACGACGATATCTCTCTGGAGGTACTCTGGACAGACATCCGGAGCGTGACTGAGAAGGGGTCTGAGTCTGCACGCAACCCTATTAAGCAGGATGGTACTGCCCCGCTGAAGCTCTTGGTCCCGGTGGAGATAAAGGGTGAGCGATACGCCTATGTGCTGCCCGGTGATGATGGAGCTGATAACTACGGCAACCTCGTCTTCTGTGTCCGAGATAAGAGCAAGAAGAGAGTGGATAACAAGCGCACCTCGATCCTTGACTATCAAGAGCAAGGTAAGGACGTTATCCTCTGGAGCTTCCACCTGATACTCTATCGCCCGGGGGAGATCCCCACCGACAAGGGATATCAATCGGCAGTTGATCCAAAGACAATCACTTACTTACTGAGGGATAGCGCCAAGGAGCCGGAGAACTATGGCACCGACTGGCCCTACGACGTGAAGGTATGGCCCTATGCACTTGGAGCCTTTGACATCCCGCAGGAGTGGAGGAACACAGCTGGTTTTGTACAAAACAATTTAAATCTACGGGATATTAATTACAAACGAGTCGGTATGTACTACCAGTTTGGTCGTAAGGATCCATTCCCGCGCTATATCAATGCCATCGGAAGACCGACCCGGTTCGTTGGTCACGAGGGAAGGACAGTGGACTTTAAGTTCCTTAAGTCAACCACGATCTCCCTGCGAGAGTCCATCGAGTATCCGATGGTCCTTGTAGGTAATGCCGGTGGTCACCAGTGGCTGACAGAGGGAGGCAAGACGCTCAATACCAATATATCCCTCGGTGGAACCTCGTCCTTCGGCGCTTACGGCTTGTGGGGCGGTGGCTCACCGGTGGGTAATGAGTCATCGTGCTCTCAGCGAACGGACATTATGCGCGTCCTGACTAAGACGGTCTTCGATCCATGCCCCTATGGATTCCGTATCCCGATCCCCGGCTACAGCTCCACCAGGATGTTCTGGGGAAAGAATAAGGTAAACGCTGATCGAATGCGGATGAATAATGCTGTGTTTATGACAAGTGCAGGCAATACCAAGGTCTATAATACCTACAACGGAACTAAGGAGACCCTGTTTGGTGTGTGGGATGGTAACACCTCATCTGGATCGGGGCAGATCCCCTTTGCAGTTGCCACCTCGTACATTGCTCAGGCCCACTACCCGATATTTATGTTCACTTTCGGGACCGCAGCTCCGGAGGAGAGGTATCAGCATGATATCCACAGAAGCTCCCCGGTCGTTGTGAGACCCTTCAATAACGTGCAGGAGAGCGACTGGGAGAAGTACATTAGTCGCTGATCAATAGCATCGGCTTATTAGCTGACTGAGAGCAGCCCTTCATCCACGAGGATGCAGGGCTGCTCTCTCATACAGGAAGCCCCCACCCGGAGCGCTCCTCGCTGCCTCTTGCGGAAAAGGCGTCCCGAGGAAGTGCTGCAGGGATACCCCCGCCCTCGGGGTGGGGAGGAGGCTCTGTCCTATGAGATGCTTCAGGAAAGGGGTACCTGTGAGCTACGACAAAGCTTTTCCCTAAGCATCGTGATGGGGGCTCCCCACTCTGACGACTTACAGGGTGGGGAGCCTTTTTTATGCGGTCGCTCTCGGGTAAGGCTGGACTCTACCGGACGAGTCGGACAAGTCGGACGGCGCTGAGTATAGACCTGCCCCTCCCTCCCAGGCTCTCTCTCCTCGGCTCTCTCCCTCCGGCTCTCCCTCCTCGGCTCTCCCTCCTCGGCAGGTGTGGTGGCACTCGGTCTGCGCTGCCTGGCTCCCCTCTCCGGCTCTCCCCTCCCCCCAGCCCTCCCTCTCCGGCTCTCCCTCCAGCTCCCCTCTCCGGGCGGTATGGTAGCGCTCGGTCTGCGCTGTCCGACTCGTCCGACTCGTCCGACTCGTCCGACTCGTCCGATAAGACAGCGCGCTCTCTATCTTGTGAGATATTTCGGTACCTTTGGGCTATGACAAAGCCTTTCCTTAAGCAGCGCGGGGGCTATCGTAGTCTGAAGGTCTATCGGGTGACCACCCTGATCTACGACCTGACCTACCACTTTGCCCATACCTACCTCTCTTGCGGTGACCGAACCATTGATCAGATGGTGCAGGCGGCACGCTCCGGGAAGCAGAATATCGCCGAGGGAAGCGCCGCTGGTACCCACTCCTCGGAGACTGAGATCAGGCTCACCGATGTCGCTAAGGCGAGCTTAGAGGAGCTTATGGTGGACTATGAGGACTACCTAAGGACAAGAGAGCTCACCGAGTGGGGTCCCGGTCACCCGCGCTATGATAGGCTGCGTGCCTATGCTCGGAGTGAAGGAGTCTACAGCGACTGCCCGAAGATCTTTGAGCAGATGAGCGATGAGGAGCTTGCCAACCTTGCCATCACCCTGATCCATCAGGCGACCTATATGCTGCGTCGCTTGGTGGAGCGCCAGCAAGAGATGTTCCTTGAGGGTGGTGGCATCCGTGAGCAGATGAGCCGCGCCCGCCGAGATTACCGCTCCTCAGATGAGCAGTAGCCGGAGGCTGGGCAAGGCTGGACTCTATCGGACGAGTGCGCTATCCTATCGGACGAGTCGGACAAGTCGGACAAGTCGGACGGCGCTGAGTATAGACCTACAGCTCCCTCCCAGGCTCTCTCTCCCCGGCCCCCTCCCCGGCCTCTCTCCTCGGCTCCCTCCTCGGCTCTCTCTCCGGCTCTCCCCCGCCCCGGCTCTCCCCCTCCGGCTCTCCCCCTCCGGCTCTCACTCCAGCTCCCCTCTCCGGGCGGTGTGGTGGCACTCGGTCTGCGCTGTCCGACTCGTCCGACCCGTCCGACGTGTCCGACTCGTCCGATAAGACAGCGCGCTCGTCCGACCCGTCCGACTCGTCCGATAAGACAGCGCGCTCGTCCGACCCGTCCGACTCGTCCGATAAGACAGCGCGCTCGTCCGACCCGTCCGACCTGTCCGATAAGACAGCGCGCGCTCGTCCGACTATGTAGGTCTGAACTTCTGTCTATCTTTGTCAATAGAAACAATAAGCCAAGAGACTATGACGGAGACAATGACTGAGACAGGCGAGGCGAGGAAGAAGTGGTACAGGCAGGAGTGGTTTTACGTACTCCTGTCGCTGGTGCTCTTTGTGGGACTTTCGTATGCCTACTTCTATCCCGCCGCCTTTGAGGACCGGGTGCTCTACCAGGTGGACGGGGCCGCCTCGCAGGGGACGGGACGGGATGTGGTCGACTACCATAAGGAGACCGGGGAGTGGTCCCGCTGGACGGGGAGCCTCTTCGGGGGGATGCCCACCTACCAGATCCGTCCCGACTACGACTCTCAGGCACCCCTTGTCACGCTGCGGAGTCTCCTCCGGCTCGAGTGGCCGATCGACCTGATGCCGGGCGACACCTACCTCCTCCTGATGATGCTCCTTGGAGGATACCTCTTCATGCGGAGCTGGGGGCTGAGGCGGGGGCTCTCGGTCTTCGGGGCGATCCTCTGGACCTTCTCCTCCTACTTCCTCATCCTGATACAGGCGGGGCATATCTGGAAGCTCACCACCCTCGCCTTCATCCCACCGACGATCGCGGGGCTTGTCTACGCCTTTCACCGACGATACTACCGCTTGGGGTTTATCGTTATGGCGGTCTTCACGGGGCTGCAGATCCTCTGCAATCACTATCAGATGAGCTACTACTTCGCCTTCCTCATGGCGGGGATGATCATCGCGTGGGCGGTGGAGGCGGGTCGTCAGGGGGA
>QWCJ01000789.1_pt1 | contig 17327 bp, 19 predicted proteins | sample 1972501 | NCBI WGS metagenome assembly QWCJ01 (sample SAMN09866711, study PRJNA288562) | Human vaginal metagenome isolate term2_vaginal, whole genome shotgun... | isolation source: vagina | host: Homo sapiens | place: USA: California
GAGATAATTTTCAAAACGTATCTAATTGAAAATAAAGAAGTTAGCTTGTTGCATAAACTAAACAGGTAACGATTTGGAAACGAGCGAACTGCTTTTAGTCGCGGGTTTCTGCATTAACAAAGAACGCTTGTTATTCTATTTGCAAAGATAATCATTTGCTTTGAATAACAAGCGTTTTTGATGAAGATTTCTCTCTTTTGCTTTGTCTTCGTTTTGGGGAAAGACAGGGATAACGAAAAGTGGTTACAATCCTCTTCCTCTTTTCTTCTTTTTCTTGGCTTGGTTTCTGAGCCTGTGTTGCCATGCTGTCTCGGCATAATCATCACCGTGTGTCTGTGGGTTGATTAACTCACCTGCTCCGGAAATGATTTCTTTGGCTGCATTTATGGCAGTACTTGCCACATTACCTACGGCTTGTGCAATAGATGAATTTTCATTTGTGTTGGCAGGTGACGTATAGGTGCGGCTGAGAGGAACAAGTTGATAACCTGTATCGGATTGAATTTTGTTCTTTGCCAGCTCATCTGCCATTGTCGTAGCTTTCTTTGGTTCTGTCTTGTTACTTATCTCAAAATTCTTCTGCAAGGAACGATAGCCGAACTCCCTGCCGATTTCAGATGCCTTAAAAGTCTGTCCTCTATATGCGAACTTCAATCCATATATCTTTCCCTGTTTGTTCTTTAAGCGTTCAATGGTTACACCACTCTTGCTAAGGTCGTAGAGGAACATCGAATGCCCTGTGATGCCTGTGCCTTTGTACCTATCAAGTAAAGCATAGCATATCTTCTGTACCTGCTGCTTTGTTTGTTCTCTTGTTGGGCTAGCTTTTATCTTTTTGTGTGTCCTTTCCGTCTTGACTTCCTTTGCGATGGTCATACCATACTTGCGGCTGAGTTCCTCTGCAACCCTTGCTGCCTTGTTACTCACAAAGGTAGTGTCATAAACGTTGCCATACAGACTAATGCGATTGGCGATGATATGGATATGCATATTGTCGGTGTCTTTATGTGTAACCGCCACCCATTGATGGTTGGCAAGTCCCATGCGTATTGCAAAGTTTGACGCAAGGTTACGGACGGATGCAAGACTCAATCTTTTCTCGTCCTGTGGTGCTATGCCGATTTCGATACGCAGGAACTTGTTTCTGCACCGTGTGTTGTAATCGCTGACCATCTTCATTTCCTCGTAGATCTCCTTTGGCGTAGTGCCGCAGAGATTGTGAAAGAGAAGCGTTTTTCCGAGTTTTCCCTCTCTGAAAATATACTCCAGTGCATTACTGCCATGTGCTATTGCTTTACATTTTCCTATCATTCTCCATCAGATTTAAGAGTTTAATTGCCCTTTCCTCAATACGGTATTTGGGATTAAAGAAACGTTTAAAAGCTTCCCTTGCCAGATAGGAAAGGCTTTGGGTAATCAGTACCCACGCATCATCCTTTACCTTGATAAGGTTGGAAATATGCATAAAGAAGTAGGCAGTTCGTCTCAACACCTCTATGGCTTCCTTTTCATTGTCCGTCATCTTAGGAACAGAAATAACTTCTCCACTAAGAAGCATCTCGCGGCAGTAATCAGAGAACTTCCGTCCTGTGCTTTCTGCCTTTGATTTAATTCGTTGCTTTTCCTCTAAGGTGCATCTTACCTTGATGAACTCCGTCTTGTTCATCCGCTGTTCTTTCTTCTCCTGTTGCTGCCATCGGGCAGTCTTTCTGTTGTTTCTGTTCATATAAAAGTCCTCTTTTCGTTATTTCTTAATTTCTGATGGCTGACCGATGAGAACGGAGTGATTACGGTCTAATCTCCCCGATAATCGAATGAGGGGAGCAAGCGCAGTTTGTGGGTACAAACTGACGTCTTGCAATGTCAGCTAACGAAACGTTTACGCATAAAGCGTTTTGCCGTCCAAAAACGAATGCCGTGCATTCAGTATCTAACTGCGTTCGTGGCATTCCCTCCATTCAATGTATTCAGCAAAAAACTGTTATCGGTACTACCCTAAAACGGTCGAGGATTTTGAGTGAAAGGAACGTCCCTTTTTCTGAAAACCGTCAACCCTTTTCTTACGGCTTACAGTCTTCTCCACTTCTCTATGTCTTCACCATATTCCTCCAGATGCTGACGAACGATGTTCTCCACAAAGCTTGAAAGGTTGCTGCCTCTGTCGCCCAGCCTGCGTACGATGAAGTCGGCACGTTCCTGTGTCTCCCTGCTCAGATAGACCGCCTTTCTCTCGCTTAGCTTTGTTGGAACAAGGAACGCCTGCTTATAGGCTTCGAGAGTCTCCTTTCTCATTTTGGCACTGATGCGTCGTTGAACGGTTGCGCTCTCTGTATGCTGTGCAGGCTCGGATGGCGTGGCATGCTCTATGGCATGTCCTGTTTCTTGTTGTTTTTGCTCTTGAATAGTTTTCATTCCCTTTTCCCGGAATTCAGAGACAGATTGTTCACTTGAATTTTCAGCTTGGCTCATACCAAAAGTTTTTCCTATGAAACGATCTATTTCTTCCATGTTTCTTCTTTCCTTTTTCATCACTCTATCTTATTTTAAGTTTGACTTGTTTTATTTTGTTGCTTGTATTTGGAGTTTTCTCCAACTCTTCCCGTTGCTCACGGACACGTCTGACGTGAAAATCGTTGAGATCTTTGAAGTCTCCATAATACACAGCCATATCTTCTACCTTAAAACCTGTGTTTACAAATTCCTGCACAGCTTTTCGCCCTGCATCGTCATTGTCAAGAAAAGCACGAACGGAGGTTATATTTCTTTCATTCAGGTAGTGGATACTCCTTGCTACATTACTCACGGAATTCATCACAAGGCATTGGTTGGAGACCTCCCCTTTCATTGAAAGAAAAGAGAGAAAGTCCATAAAGCCCTCGAACAGACAGACGGGCTGTGCCTTGTCCTCAAATATCGGAGTGATGTTCTTCGGGGCAATCGTTCCCTTGAACGTATTGTTGTCCCGAAGTTCATAACCACCCGAAGAATTGGCAAAGCCGATGGCTTCATATCTCTTTCCCCTTACCTCGTAGTTGATACATTTGAGAAAGGGTGTTGCCTTTTTCAAATTGATGCAACGTTCCTTGATAAGGTATTCCTGCAAATGCGGCGGCAAGGAGTCTGATATGCTTATCAGTCTCCTTGTTTCGCTTGCTTGTCTTGTAGTTGTCTGGTTGAGACCAATACGGGGTTCAGTCTTTGAATAGCTGTGCGCTGTATTATCGGAAGCGTTCTGCCCCAAACGGCAGATGGCTTCCGAGAGCGTACAGCCTTCCAAGCGCATACAGAGGTCGATGATGCTTCCGCCCCTGCCTTCGGCATAGTCTATCCAAAGGTTCTTTTCCCTGTCCACTTTGAAACTCGGACGCGTTTCCTCCCTGAGCGGTGAACGGTACATGGCATAGGCTGGTGTTTTACGGACAGGCCTGATACCCCTCCTTTCGAGATACTCCACGATGGGATATCGCTTGATAAGTGATAAATCTTCTTCTTTCATTGTTTTGATACTTTAATGGGTTGAATGATAATTATTTATGCTTGTCTGTTTTATGGTTTTACCGTTTCCAAAGTTTTCCCCTCCAAACTTTTTCATCATTCTTCTTACTACATACTATTTCGTGATAAATGATTGATAATCAGCCGCACTTTTTAGTATAAGACGATACTACACATACTACTACATTTGGCTACTACAAGTCTGAAGGAGCGGGCATGGCAAGATTTTCCTAATCTTGTAGGCATAGATGGGGCTACCTCCGTTTCTTCGCTTGCTCACCTTTATGTATCCTGCTTTCTTCAAGGCTTCGCCCATACGCTTGGCAACAAGTGGTTGGTGAGTATAAATACCCAAATAGGTGAGTATCTCCGTATAGTTCGGCAATCTCTTCATCATCAAACCAATAGCGGAAACCTGACTTTAATAGGGTTTTGGCTTCAGCATAGACATTGTCCATTGAAATACGCTTGGCTTTCTCTATGTCTATGGATAGAACTTCAAAGGGCAGAAACCTTCTGCTGCCTGTCGGGTCTGTAAGAAAGTCGTTACCGTTCACCGATGCCACGAAGCTTGCCAAGTGGGGATGCTCCTCCACATATTTGTCATACGGCATACGGTACTTGACCATCGGACAGGTGATAAGGTTCTTCAGTTCGTTCTCGTCTCGCTTATTGAGGGCTTTGAGCTGGTCATCTATATTTACGATAAGGTTCTGACCGATATAAGTGAGTGTGTCTTTCTCCTGCGGATATATTTTTCCTGTGTAACTGTAACCGTGCAGTTTGGACGGACAGAGCAAATCGAGAAACGTTGTCTTGAACTTACCCTGCTCACCTGTCAGTACAAGGCAGGTATGGTTACGGCACTCACGGTCGTCCATCGCATTGGCGACCACCGCCACAAGCCATTTGGTAAGATACGGCAACCATTTGTTAGAATTACGGACAACAACGCAGCTTGCCAAATCGGAAATTGCTTTCGGTGAAAAAGAAGGCACATTACTATCCCTACAACCAGCATCATCACAGCTACAGCTATCACCTATATCTATCAATGGCAACCCTTTTAAATACTCCTGAACGGGATTGATACGGGGAGAAAAGCTGCTTTCAATGATGGAATAAAGGTTCTCGGCAGAAGTCGCTATGCCTTCATCGCAATCGAGTTCCCTGCGAAGTGTGTTGATTTCATAACGACCAACCTTTACAAAACGATTATTACCCTTACTGCAATATTCGGTTCTGCCCAATACTGTGTTGTATCTGAACTCATAGTGTGTGGAGAGGTAGGTTTCTATCTCTACGTTCTTGGATGAACTACCCCTTCGATGGGGATTTCTCCTGCTGTCTGTATTGCCTGCATCTGCGTTCTTTTTCATTATTCCCTTGAATTAGTTTCCAAGAGTGAAGTTAGGGTGAGAATGCGTAACTTCCAAGCATTCAGAGCCCTCTTGTATAATGTTGCGCTCGTCCGCTTTAAAATTCTTAGGAGAACAGGCTGTCAAGAAGGGCATTTATAGCCTCATTAAGAAAAAAATGGATGACAGGAAAGAAAGGTTAACAGAAATACGGATTGTCGTTGTTTGCTTTCAGATGCAGTCTTTTGCTTTGATTACCTTATTAACCTCATTTGTGCAGTGGCAAGAACATCAATCTGTCTCTTTTGTCCTTGTTATAGCGCCACAAGCTGCCACGTGAATGAAAAGTGATGGAATAAGAAATGCCCGATATTAATTTTGCATAAGACAAGCTGCGCTCGGCAAAGGATAAGTGAACTTTCCTCTACACTCGCTTGGATTGTCTTTGCAATAAAAGAAAAAAGACGGGGCAGGAAAACGCAAATGTGAACCGATGAAACGGATTGCTCTTTTCCCGATAGTTCCCGATACTTCCCTGCTGTTCCCCACGGCTTTGAGAGGTGTACGCACGCCATTATCTTTGCCGATGGAAACTGGAAAGATTTGAAACAACAAACAATAACAATATAAAATTATGAACTATTACATCATTACAGAAACCAATTGGGCAAAGCTTCGAGATGAAATCTTAAGCCTTGCAGAATGCTGCCACAAGGCATTCGGAGAGAAAAGCAAGCACACGGACTGGCTGCACAACGGCGATGTGTGCCGACTGCTGAACATCAGCAAACGCACTTTGCAGCATTATCGCGATACGGGCGTGCTGCCGTTTACGCAAATCGGGCACAAGTGCTATTACAAGAGCAAGGATGTGGAAGCACTTCTTCTTACGAAGTCGAACAAACCTAAAAACAGACAGATATGATGGAAACAGCAAGAGATTTGAACATGGAGACAGACGAGATGCAGCTGGTCGTCTCGGCATTGAGAGGTGTGGGGAAACGGATTGTGGAAGTGGCACAGACACACAAGCCACTCTTTGCAGGCGAACTTTTCCTCACGGGTAAGGATGTGTGTGAACGACTGTATATCAGTCCCCGTACCTTGCAGGACTACCGCGACAGGAAGATTATTCCCTACACGCAGTTTGCAGGAAAAATACTCTACAAGGCTTCGGACTTGGAAAAAATGCTGGAGGAGAATTACAAGAGCAGTAGAACAGGATAAAGACAATAAGCGTATATTGGTGAATAGGACAACAGCACTTGGGGCAGAGATGCATCTGTTTCAAGTGCCGTTGTTGTATAAAGCATGGTGTACAAGATTTTCCAAGAAAAGATAAGTTTGATGAAGAAGATTGTTAGGGAAATAATCGAAAAAACATAGTAAAATTAGTATCTATTTATACTTTTAATTCTGTTAAAAGGCCAAAGAAATCAGAGAGGAAAGGCTCCCTTTTAAAATTATTTTGTATCTTTGTAGCGAAAAGAACGATGCCAGTTATGGAGTCTATATTTACGAATACTGTTAGCGATTTAAAATTCACTCCGTATTCAATTGAAAATGGAGGGGTAGTTTTATGCAATAGTATTCCACCAGAATGTTCTCCGGAAATTCTTTTTGGGATAGATACCGCCAAACGCTTTTTTGCAGACGCTGTATATTTTCGCCATTTTTCCGATGGTAGAGTTTCCATTCCACAAATTTATTTCTTTGACTATACTCTTAGGAACGTTTCTAACGAAGACAAAAAGGACATACACAAGAGAATGTGGAGCGGGTATGTCGTTCCAATCTATATCATCGTAGAGAAAAGCTCTGTAAGTATTTTTGATGCCAGAACTAAGGCACAGACAGGCAAAGAGCATTATGTAGAAGAATTGCTTCGCTTGTCCGGCACAGGCATAAAAGAGTTTGATGCGGCGTTCTTTGATGACGGAATGTTTTGGGAAGAGGAACAGTATAAGAAAAAATTTCAATTTGAAGAGTCCGCAACTAAAGATTTAATCCGCGGACTGAAAGAGGTTCACAAAAATTTCCAAGAAAAATCCGGGTTAGATAAGCATGTATCGTTGAAACTTCTTGTGCAAAGCCTTCTTATAAAGTATTTGGAAGAACGTGATGAATCTTCTCAAAGCGGATATTTCGCCAAAACATACTTTAAAAAGAACTTTGATTGTACCAAATTTTGTGAAATCATAAGAGAAGGAAAACTATTGGCGTTGCTTGACCATCTTGCAGAGGATTTCAATGGCAAAATTTTCGAATGGGACAAGGAAAAGGAAAAAGAGGCAAGGGAATCCATTCAAAAATCAGAAGTGAAAATACTGGCAAGTTACTTGGATGGAAACATTGAGAACAACCAGTATGTAATTTGGCGTTTGTATTCTTTCTCGCACCTTCCTGTAGAAGTTATCAGTTCTGTGTATGAGGAACTTCTGACAGACAGCAAAGATATTGTCTATACACCTGAGATGGTTGTCAGTACACTTATAGATGAGAGTATGCCACTGAAAGAACCACGGGAAAATTTCAGACTGATAGATGTAAGTTGTGGTTCCGGCATCTTTCTTGTAAAGGCATATAAACGCATCATACAATGGTGGAGATATGCGGAGTGGCTGAAAACAGGCAATTTGTCCAAGCCATCATTGGATGTGCTGAAACGATTGTTGAAAAACAGTATATATGGCATTGACATAGAGGATGATGCGGTACGGTTGGCAGTGTTCAGTTTAGCTTTGGCTATGTTGGATGAAGTAGATCTAAACCCACCCACATGGCAGAAACTGAAATTTCCAGACTTCAGCAAGAATATTAAGAAAGCAGACTTCTTCAAATACATATCCGCTAATATTGATGACACATATGATTTAGTGATAGGAAATCCTCCATTCAATCTTCATTCGGTATTGGGAAGGGAACCGAAAAGGAAAAAGTTCTTTAAAACACTTCGAGAGAATATTGGGTACAGGTGTGAATTTGACATACCTGATGAAAATCCTGCCTTGCACTTTCTGGTACAGTCCATGAATTTATTAAGGTCAGACGGTCAACTGTGTATGATACAACCAGCAGCTCCAATATTGTATAATAACAATATGAGTTTCAAGCAAGCTTTGTTCTCAAAGTATAACTTACAACAGGTAATCGATTTTACTTTACTGCCAGACATTTGGGCTGGTGCGCGAGTAGCTACAATAGCCTTGTTTATTAAAAAGTCTTTGCCTGACAGCAATTCGGTATTGCATTTGGTTGCCAATCGTACATTTTCCAATAAAAATCGAATCTTTTTAGAATTCGACCACTATGACTTTCATTTTATTAGTAAGGATGATATTATCAATAATCCATTTATCTGGAAAGCGGATTTATTAGGTGGGGGGCGGATTATCGATTTGATTGAGAGGTTCAGGAAAATGAGGACTCTGGGAGCATTTCTTGCAGAAAAAGAGAAACATTGCGGTTGGAAATACAATGAAGGATATACTGTTGGAAATAAAAAATATCCTGCCCCTTTTATTCATGGACAGAAAGCAATAGATCCACGCACTTTTGGCAAGGGTAGGAATGGGGATTTTAAGACTTTTTATGAGAGCAATACTCATTTTGAGGCTCCTCGTCTTCAAAAGAAAGAAATCTATTTGGCACCTCATATTATCATTAAGGAGAATATTGGCAAAACAAATATACCAATAGTCTTTTTGGATGAAGATATGTGCTTTAGCCATGAAATGGTAGGAATATATGCACCAAATTCTGAAATTAATGAACTGAAAAAAGTGTATGACATTTTCCAAGAGTTCAATGTGCTTTATCGTTTCTATATTTTGGTAACAAGTAGCAGGCTAATCGTTGGAAGAGCAACTTCTATCTTAAAGAGAGACATGGACAGATTGCCTTTTCCCACTAATCTATCAGATTTAAAAGTGCAGGATTTAGAAAATCAGATTATTAAAGAAGCAGTGGACAATTATGCCAGTAAAGGAATGAAAGATGAAACTGCAAGCCAATCGCAGATACTACATTTTTCAGATATATTCTGTAAAACATTAAATAACATATACGAAGAAAATAACAAGTCTTTTAAATTATTCAAAATTATAGATACAAGTAAATACTATGCATTACATTTTGAATATACAGCAGATATAATAGAATCATCTTTCACGAAATTGGAAGAACTTAATTCTTATGTAAAAGATGTCATTCCTACTCAAAAGGGGGCTTTAGCTGGATTTCATATTCAGCGTGTGTTAAAACTTTATGGTCAAAACAGCATTATTCTTGTGAAGCCTAAGAATGTACGATACTGGTCAACAAATATTGCTTTACGGGATTCCGACGAATGTTACTCTGACTATGTAAATGCAAGATACGGGAATGCTGCGAGATAATAGTTTTATCAATTCAATGCCATCTATTCATTCCTTGGATAGTTCGCAAGACATCGAAGCCAGAAAGGTACTTGATTTTATCGATTCAAAGATAGAGGGGTTCCCCTCTTTTCTTTTGAAGACAATAGATTCAAATACAGAGAACCGAATCACTGATTCACTAATAAATTATCTTGAATTTCATAAAAGTGTAGATATGCCTTTTCGATTCGGAAAAAATCCAACACAGCCAGGCTCTACACGAGAAACAGATATAGGTGTTTTCCCAAGACCAAAGATATTGACGTCATCTCCCATAACTATTCTTGAGTTTGAGGCTAAACGCCTATCTACTACATCAAATTATAAAGAATACGTCTATGGTGCACGTGGTGGTATGGAGCGATTTAAGAAAAGACTACATGGAAGTCATCTTAATATTTGCGGGATGTTTGGGTATGTCCAATCACATTCTTCGGAACATTGGATAAAGAAAATAAATGAGTTAATAGAAAAATTAGGCCGTGAAAAAGCAGATCACATTATTGACTGGACATCCCAAGAGGAAAAATTACAAATTGTGTCCAAAAGCAATTCTGTGGTTATTAAGCAAAAATCAATAAATGATAGGAAAGGTCATACCAAAATAGTTTTATGCCACTATTTTCTCGATCTTAAATGCTAAAAAAAGGAAATCATATCGCAAACCAGCAAATAAAGTATAAAATTCAAGCGAAGAAATATCTCGATGGAAAGCGCGTTTCCGGCATACGAAAAGGATATTTTCCATGTGTCGGAGACACCGTTCTCAAGGCCAAAAATACACCTCTGTAACTCATTGGTAATCAGCACCTTACAGAGTAGTAAAATTATCCTATAAGACTTTTTGAAAAGTCCTATAAGACAATTTCCAGAGGGTGCACAGCAAGATGGATTTAACTATACTTTTAAGGCAGTAGAAATTAGTGTAAATAAGTTAGTAAATAGAGATTAACATTGAACTATAAGGATAGAAAATGGACTGGATAAAAATTAAAAATATACGCTGGGAAAAAGTACAAAATATACTCTTTGTAATAGCTATTCTTTCATTATTAGGAATAGGAATAGAGATTCTCTTAACAGAAAAAGTAGGAATAGGACAAGTAGGGGCAACTTTAATAATAGGAATACTTACAGTTTTTGTTAGTGCAATGAATATCTCCGCAACTATAAAACAGTCAAGTAAAAATACTTTTATCAATACCATAACGATTGCTAGAAAGGAATATATGGCAGAACTTCGTAAAGCTGTTGAAGAGTTTTGTGTAACTGCTGAAAGAAATGACAATGAAAAACTGAAAGAATTGTCGTATAAATTAAAATTGTTGATGAATCCTGCTGATAAGGATAATAAGCATTGGGATAGGAAAGCTATTGAAATGATTGATAAAATAGTCCAAGTAGAGAATAAAACAGAAGATATTGATAGGTTCATAACACTAATGCAATCATGGCTGGCTATTGAATGGTATGGAATGAGAGAAGAAGCTAAAAAAGGAATAATGAGCAAAGAAGATAAAAAAACTTTGCTGGATACTGAATATAGTAAATATACAAAATGGATTGAGGAAAAAGACAATGGATAAGAATAGCATATTACAATATAAATCATCGTTCGATACTATTGTCAGATACATTGAGAGCGGCGATAGCGAAGAACAGGTAGAAGTTTGGTTTGCACGCGAATTGCAAACGATATTGGGCTATGCGCGCTGGGAGAACTTTCTCGTTGCCATACGACGGGCAGTAGATTCGTGTAAAGCGCAAGGTATCAACGTTGATGACCATTTTCGTGAGGTCACGAAAATGGTCGAATTAGGTAGTGGAGCCAAGTGAGAAGTATCCGACTTTATGCTTACCCGCTATGCCTGCTACCTCATCGCTCAAAACGGCGACCCAAAGAAAGAAGAAATCGCCTTCGCCCAAAGCTACTTTGCCGTACAAACACGAAAAGCAGAATTAATAGAAGAACGACTGAACCTGCTGTCTCGCTTAAAACTCGCGATAAATTAAGAATGGCAGAAAATCAATTGTTACAGAACATATACCAGCGAGGCGTTGACGGCAAAGGCTTCGGGCGCATACGCTCCAAAGGCGACACGGCACTTTTCGGAGGACACACCACCGAAGATATGAAGAACCGACTGGGCGTGGAAGCCAACAGGCCGTTGGCAGACTTTCTGCCCACACTTACCGTAGCCGCCAAGAACCTTGCTACGGAAATGACCAATTACAACGTAGAAAATAAAGACCTGCAAGGAGAACAGCCCATTACTAAGGAACACATACAGAACAACCAAAGTGTGCGCGATATGTTGGGGCAGCGCGGCATCAAACCTGAAGAACTTCCACCCGCAGAAGATATTAAGAAATTGGAACGCAACGTTACGCGAGACGAGAGAAAGATAGAGCAAACTTCGCAAAAACTACCGAAGAATAAAAAGTTAAGTAGATGAGTACAAACAGAAGGTAAAATATGGAACTACAAGCAGAACTCCTCCTGCTGCGCCCCTGGCACGAAGATGATGCCGAGGAGCTTTATCGCTATGCCCACAACTCCAATGTTGGTCCGATTGTAGGATGGCCTCTCCACACGAGTGTTGAAAATAGTAGAGAAATAATCAAGACCGTCCTTTCGGGCGAAGAAACATATGCAGTTGTATTGAAAGAAACCAGTGAACCCATTGGCAGCATTGGAATAATGACCGCAAGAAGCGAAATTCACACTGTGAAGATTTCAGACACTGAATGCGAGATTGGTTATTGGATTGGTGAACCCTACTGGGGACAAGGATTGATTCCCGAAGCCATACGCGAAATACTTCGTCACGCCTTCGAGGATTTGCATCTTTCTTCCGTTTGGTGCGGTTATTACAACGGCAATGAAAAATCGCGTCGTGCACAAGAGAAATACGGGTTCATATACCATCACACCGAACATAATAAACCCGTACCATTGATGAACGACACTCGCACCGAACATTTTACCAAAATCACTTTAGAGGATTGGAAAAACAACATCGGTAACTTGAAATAAATGACAAGAATAAACTTGATAATGATGCTTCTCCTTGTCGTATTCATGGTTCACGAATACGAGGAAATTATTATGTTTGGACGTTGGATTGACAGAAACAGGGAAGAATTGAGAAAACGATTCCCTAAAATCGAATCGTTCTTTACCCGACGAGGAGTTTTCGATTATTCCATTTCCACCATTGTTATTGGTACTGCTCACGAGTTCATACTTATTTCTGTCGTTTCGTTTTGTTCCGTTTGGACAGGAGAATATCAATGGTGGTTTGCTGCATTGGCAGGGTATTCCGTTCATCTATTAATACATATCGTGCAATGGATTGTGTATCGGAAATATGTGCCGGTTATCATTACCAGCCTCCTAACATTACCTTATTGCATCTATGCTTTTGCTGAATTTTCAAAAAACACAGTTCTATCTTCCTTCCAAATGGTTTTATGGACAGTTATTGGCATTGTTCTAACCGTGCTAAGTTTGTTTTCTGCATTCTTTTGTATGGGCAAATTTCAACGATGGGAAAAGGAAAAATAAATAGTAAATTAACAAGAAACAAACGATGGAAGATTATTATAAGACAAATAAGGAAGCATGGAATGCAAGAACCAGGATACACCTGTGTTCCTCGTTTTACAATTAGGATAAAATCAAGAAAGGGAAGTAAAACTACTCTGTCGCATTGAGTTAGATAAACTCGGAATTACCTGTATCTCTTCATAATGTATTTCAGCCTTGGAGTCTCAATTACTTCATTGATTTCAAACCCAAGTTTCTCATAAACCCAAATCGGTCATTAGAAAAAGCTTCTTGTCATTTTCTAATGACCGCCATTAGAAAAACAGCATTGTATATACTTGATCCATAAATATTTACTTATCATTCCGATAAATTCCCCTTGGTTGAATATCGAAAACGCATTTCCCAAGTCCTTTATTTTATCATAGTCCAGCGGGTAAGAAATTTTGGGACCCATCCATTGCTCCTGAAACTCTTTTCCTTGTTCATTGGACCATTCACATAAAAGCAAGGCATTGTCTTTATTTATTCCCTTTTCAATTCTAATATCCCTCATCTCGTTAAAAGTTTCGGTTATATTGCAAAGATATACAAATAGTTTGAAATATAAAACAAGCATCGCCTTGCTTTTCGATGCAAAAGTTGCAAACTGTAGTTTGTTGTAGTAATAGCGATTTCTCCTTTCTGACTACACAATGCCAATCCTTTTTCTTTCACCGTATTATCCCTCCTTGTAGTAATGTAGTAAGATAATATCGGTGAAAGAAAAAAGTGTATCAATTGATACTGCCACTTCCGTATAGGAATATCTGTTCTACCATAGGTGTGGGGTGTTGTAACTCTTGCCAGATATGTTTCCTGAACAAGTGGGCTTCCATGCTGTCCAATTGATAAGACAAAGCGATGATGATAGTGAGTGGATAAAGCAAGGCATGACCTCGCAGCCGTCCGTTCACGTAGACTTCCTGCTCCCCTGTATCCCTTTCGTCGGGTTGCAGGGGAGAGACTTTTAGTAGAAGTTGCAATCGATAATTGAGCTTTCGCCACGTTACACCGAAGAAACCAACGAGCTCGCTCTCTGTCATGGCTATCTCGCCTTTGCCTTTGCGAGTGATTTGCATATTGTCGCTCCACTCGAAATAGCTGCGCTCTCTTTTTGTTTGATGGTGATTGACATTCATACGGCTTTCTCCTTTGTGTCCTCTTTTTGATGTTTCCTTATCAGTCTGTCCATATCCTCCGAAATCTTATTGTCTGTCACCTGTGCGTAGATTTGAGTACTGGATATAGAGGCGTGCCCCATCATCTTGGCAATGCTTTCGATGGGTATTCCTGCACTTAAACTCATCGTGCCGAACGTGTGCCTCGCCATGTGGTAGGACAACCGTTCTCTGATACCGCAAGCCTTACCCACGATACTTAGCTTTGCACTCATCACGCTACGGCTACAATTACAGTGAAAGACAAAGTCGTCACCTTTTTCTTTCACCGTCTGCATTTCTTTCATGCTGGGTTGTTCTTCCTTACATTGATTGATGACGGCCTCCGCTATCGGGTGCAGGGGCACAATAAACTCCACCTTTGTCTTCTGCCTTTCTTTACGGATATATTTCTGTCCGTCGGCTGCCGTTTGAATGTGTCCCAATTGCAAATGTTCCATATCAGCAATAGCCAAGCCCGTAAAGCATGAGAAGATAAACATCCGTCTTGCTTGTTCTGCTTCCTTATCAAGTACTCTCAGTGCCATAAGTTTAGATACTTCGCTCTTTTGCAAAAAGCCTATCTTCTGTTCCGCTTTCTCATACTTGGCATTCTCAAAAGGATTACAGCGAATGAGCCTTTGACTGACCGCACGATACATCAGCCTACTCAGCCAACAAAGATAGCGATTCATGGTTGCTGTTGCCAAGCCTCGTTTTTTCAGATAGAAACGGTATTCTTCAAACAAGTCTTCCGTTATAGTGGCTATGACTATATCCGTCATTCCCTTATCCTTTACAAACTCCGTAAGTAACTTATCTGAATAGAGAAGATTCTGATAGGTTCCCTCAGCTCTCGATTTGCCCACGCACTCTTTAACGGATTGCAGTTCTGCCTTGCTCATGGCAAGGAGTGTTGTCGGCATGGTGGCTATCCCCTGCAAACGGTTCTTGAGCAGTTCCACGCTTACCACTCCGTCCTTTATCAATATCTCCTGATAGGTCTTTTCTACAAGTTCTTTGAACTCGCCGATTCTTTGATTGGTTTTCTTGTCGGTTGTCAGTCCTTTCCTGCTGTTCCACTCGGAGGATTTGCATTCCTCGCCTGTGGTAATGGCGGTACTCTTTCCGTCTATGGTGATACGGCAGTGAATAGCAGTCTTGCCGTCTGCTTTTATTTTCTTTTTGTTGATGTAAAACAATATCTTGAATGTACTTCTCATAAAAAATCTTGGTTAAATGGTTAAACGCAAATCTTCAGTAAAAGAAAGGAAACGGTTAAACTCCTCAAAGAGTTTCTGCGGTGTAACCTTCGCATAACGTTCGGTCATACTTACGTTCGTATGTCCGAGCATCTTGCTCACCGTTTCAATAGGAACGCCCTGCTCCAAGGTGATAAGTGTGGCAAAGGTATGCCTTGCAGTGTGCGTAGTAAAGGGAAAAGAAATGCCTGCCCGTAATCGCAAGGCTTTGAGACAGGACTGATAAGTGGGATATTTTATGAAAGGCAGTAGTGCTTCCCTTTCATCGCTGTACATTTTCTCAATTAACCGAACAGTTTCCGGCAATAACTTGATACGACAAAGTACGCCTGTCTTTTGTCTGCTGAACTTCAACCACAAACTGCCTGCATCATCACGGACAAGATGCTTCTTGCTTAGTTCCATCAAATCACAATAGGCTGCACCGGTATAACAGGCGAAGAGAAACACATCACGAGCGGTTTCCATTTCCTCTTCCAACTCATCAAAGCAGATTGCCTTCAACTTGTCCAATGCTTCTTGGTCAAGAGCTTTAGGTGCTTTCTTGTCTCCTCGTTCTATATGGACTTTATCAAACAGAAGCGTATCAGCCAGTCCCTCACGATAAGCCAGCCTACAGACGGTCTTCAAATCTGCTGCAACTCTGAAAAATGTGCTTTGCTGATGACCGAGTTCGCCAAGACAGAATGTCTGCAATTCGTAGATAAAGCTTTCTGTGAGCTGCGAAAAAGCCAAGTCCGAAACATGGTATTTCTTCTGAATGAACTCCTGTAATCGTTTCCGAGTGGAATGATAGGCGGACATAGACTCTTCCTTGATGTCTATACCGATATGGCTTTCTTTCTCCTTGATGAGCATATCCAACCTTTCGATGAGCATACATCTTGCCTGTACACAGCCTTGAAACTGTTCCTTTACATCGGTTGCATCAAATGGCTGTCCTTTGGCAATTAGCGACTGATAGGTAGATTGAATGGAAAGTAACAGGTTCTCCAACCTTCCGTTAATCTCCACCGCCTCACGGCTCTTGCCGTCCATCCTGCTCTCACGTGAATTCCACAAGTCGGGGTTGCAGGAAAGTTTACAACTGAACTGCGCAATACTCCTTCCAAGTGTTATCCGCCCCATAATCGGGGCTTTACCTGATTTGCCTATACCGCTCTTTTTAAGGTAGAGCAACACCTTCATTTTCTCTGTTTTCATACGCTTTAATATTTGTGGGCAAAATTACCCGAATTAAAGCGTTCCTCACTTACGCAGAAAACTGCCGACCAAAGCAACAGCCACACGAGCGAAAATAATTCAGTTACCGAATGCTGTACCATCATTACCTACATCAAAATAAGGTAACACTCTGGTAACTGAACTTCTGCCTAAATCTGCATCCTTCTACCCTTTACAAATAGAGCAGTATTATGCTGATTTATGTATTTCCTCCTCATTATCAGTTAGTTTACATCAGCTTCGATATTTCTTCATTTTCAGTGATTAGTTACATTGCCGGTTTTTCCGAAGCCCCTTATCCTGAGATTGCGTACTTGTGGGTGAGGAAAAATTCTATTTTCAGAGAGCTTCCACTGTAATGCTTCTTAGTTATAAATATAGTTAATAAACCGTAAAATATATGGGGGGGGGTAAATTTTTCTTAATATATTTGCACAATATTTTATAAAAACATTAATAATATTTTACAGAATTAATTTTTTAATGATTATGAAAAAGTATTCACAACCGGCTCTGCAAATCATCAAGGCAGAGTCCTTTCGCCTTATGTCGGGTTCCGGCGATTCAGGTGGAGGCACAGGCGGTTCCGGCGATCACGACAAGGATCGGTGGGCAAACTTCAATCTTGGTATCGTAGAACGTGAAGAGGAAATCATTGAAGGTGAGGAAATAACATTCGATTAAAACCGGTAGGTTATATCCTCGGCGTAAAACATGTAAAAAAATATTACTGTCCGCTAAACATCCCACATTTTTTATGAATTAGGGCTGACACTTCTCACGAGGTATCAGCCCTTTTTGTTATCTTTGCTTTTGTTTCC
>QWCJ01000345.1_pt1 | contig 17288 bp, 16 predicted proteins | sample 1972501 | NCBI WGS metagenome assembly QWCJ01 (sample SAMN09866711, study PRJNA288562) | Human vaginal metagenome isolate term2_vaginal, whole genome shotgun... | isolation source: vagina | host: Homo sapiens | place: USA: California
TGCCGTTTCCGTGTAGTTGGTAGGGGCAATCCGCGTAGTTGGTAGGGGTTTTCCGGATAGGTGGTAGGGGTCTTCTTTTTCGGTCATTTTTGTAGGTGACGTCGGCGCAATCTGTGCCGGTGTGTCACCACTTTCTGACCGCAAGGAGGGCCTTTTATGGCCAACTTCAAAGACATCATGGCGATGTGTTTGACCGGAGCGAGTTATGCAGCCATCTCTGCTGCCTTGGAGTGCTCCAACAGGGATATCGCCAAAGTCAAAGCAGTGATTGCTGACCACGCAATCACGCAGTCTTCGTTCGCTCAGCTGGATCCAGAGTTCTTCGATACGCACTTTAGCGATCAGCGAACGAGTCGGCGTTTGCGCTATGACCGACCTGACTTCGAAAAACTCGCGAAGAAGCTGGCGAACAACAAGCACCTCACGCGCCATAAGCTGTGGATGGACTATGTCGCTTCCCCGTGCGCCGCAGGTGAATCGAAGTACCAGTACTCCCAGTTCTGTGAACACCTGCGTGACTACATCCGGGCTACCGGCATGACCTCGATTATCGAGCATGAACCAGGCCAAGAGCTCTACGTCGACTGGGCGGGCGACAAAGTCCGCATCATCGACCAAGCCACCGGTGAGGTAGGGATGAAAGCTTGCCTATTTGTGGCTGTCTGTCCCTACTCTTCTTTGTTATTTGTGGTTGCTACGGCGAATGAGAAGATGGACGCCTGGATTGACTGCCACGTCAAAGCCCTAAACTACCTCGGGAAACGCCCCGGCATCATCGTTCCTGATAACGCGCCGACTGCAACGTATCGCCCGGCGAAGAACAAACCCGCACGACGCATCCAACAGCGCTATGCGGACTTTGCTGACTACTATGACATCTTGCTTGTACCAGCACGTCCGGGAAAACCCCGCGATAAAGCCGCAGTTGAGCGTGCCGTCCAACTTGTCTATACGCGTATCCTTGGCTATTTCGATGGGGTTGAGTTCTATAGCCTTGAAGAGCTCAACGAAGCGATCGCTGAGCGCCTCGAAGACATCAACACAACCATGCCCAATGCGCATGGGTTTACTCGTCGTGAGCTGTTTGACATCGATGAAGCACCCATGATGCGCAACCTTCCTGACACCCCATTTACGGAAGTGTCCTGGCGCAGCGTCAAAGTCGATCGCAATTGGCACATCTGTTGTGACTACCAGTACTACTCCGTGCCGTTTCAATACATCGGCAAGACTTTGCGCGCACGGCTGACCAACAGCCTGGTCAGCATCTTCAACGGCGATAGCCTCGTGGCCGAACACCCGCGTATGCACGGGTTTAAGTACCGCTATTGCACAGACCCTGCGCATACCCCAGACAAAGAGATTACTGGGGTCAAACCGCTAACTCGCGATGAGCTCTACGCCAGAGCATCGTCGTTTGGGCCCGCAACCAGCAAGGTCATCGCCATGATCCTTGAGCACAACGCCCAAGCCCTGCCACGCGGTTTACGCACAGCCCGCAACGTGTTGGTCAAGCTCGGGAACAAGCACAACAAAACCACACTTGAACCAGCGTGCCAGCAAATCATCGACCACAACCTCGCGCCGAATCTGCAGGTCATCTCCCGCATCCAGGCCGACATCGCCCGCAACGGTAACGCCGAAGCCAACACCCCAACACCACAAACAGGCCAGGCTCGGGTAGTCGATATCGCCGCAATGCCAGAAGCAGTGTTCCTGCGCCCTGCAAGCTACTACGACACCCCGAAGCAGGAGGACTAACCCATCATGACCACGATCCATCTTGACGATGACATCCGTGCAACGCTGCGCAAGCTGCGGCTTTCAACCTTCGCTGATACCTTCTTCGCACTTGCCAGTGCAGATGAAGCAAACACCGAGTTGCCTGAAGAGATATTTCTCAAAGCCGTGGAAGAAACCGCCCACAAACGTCGCGCGCAAAACATCACCAAAGCCATCACCCAAGCAAAGTTCCGGTACCCAGGTGCAACACTTGCCGAGCTGATAAACGTCGAAGAACGCGGCCTGAACCTTCGTCAACTCAAACGCATCGCTGCAACACCCTGGCGTGAAAACCCCGGAAACGTCCACCTCCTAGCCCCAACAGGGGCAGGCAAGACATACATCGCCTGCGCCATCGGAGTTGCTGCATGCCAGGCTGAATACAGCGTTGCGTACTACCGGCTCGACCAGCTTGTAGATGAATTAGCGGCCTTCCCGCCGACAGATGAGCGTTACGTAACCAAGATGCGCAGGCTACAAAACACTGACGTGCTCATCCTTGATGATTTCCTGACCATTGGAATCAACCAACGCGGGCAAGAAGACCTAACGAAGATCATATTCGACCGCGATGGCAGGCTGCCGACGATCATCGTTTCCCAAACCACTGCCGCATACTGGGTACAAAAACTTCCCGACCCAGTCGCAGCTGACTCCCTCGTCAGCAGACTCAACACCGGCCAACGCGTCGAACTCGGTGAATACGACATGCGCCACTTCCTAGCCACCCAACTAGAAACCGAGTAACACACCACCATCAACAGGCCCCGCGACGAGCAGCAGCCCCAACCCGTCGCGGGGCCCTACCAACTACCCGGAATCCAGCCCTACCACCGTTTCGGAATACCCCTACCAACTACGCGCACTCAGCATCATGACGCTCCATGAAGATTTTGCTGTCACTCGCACCCTGCCACGAGGCGAAAACGGGTTCATTGACAAAGAAGGCAGAGTGTTTATCAATAGAAGGGATTCTGCAGATCCCGAGTTAACGGGAACGATTGAGGGGTTTTCCGAAGAACAGTTCATTTTCATGAATTCCGCTGGCTTAGACCCCAAATTCGCACTGGAAAAGGGCGGGAAAATTGAAGTGAGGAGCTGGAACGCCCCGGAGAAACCGTTGACAATCTTCGATTACCACAGTGAAGCGTGTAAGGACTCGAGCTGCGGGGTATCGTCAATCTCCGAGATTGGCTAACAGCAGATCTAGGATTTTCCCTTCCGCTTACGACAGGTGCTTGCGTAACGTGGTGCGCCCAATCCCGAGCCGGTGGACCACCTCTGCCTTGGGGCGCACCATCGGACACCCACCGTTTGCCTAGGGCAACCTGCACGTCAGTACTGCGAGCATCTTCTACGAACGGAAACCTTAGACTAAGTGCACAGTAGGCGTGGGCCTGCTCGCGGCGTGGCTTCACCCTCCCGATGAGCTCGCGTCCACTGGAGAACTTTCGGCGGACTGTCTCGTACTGTGGCTCACCGATCGCGCACCCAGTGGATAATGCCGTCGGCGGTGGCTTCGATCTGCTCGCGCACCACGGTAAAGCCCTCGGGCCCGCCGTAGTACGGGTCGGCAACGCCAGCGCCCTCAGGTGCGTCGGGGTCGAAGGAACGCAGCAGACGGACTTTCTCTTCGGGCACGCCGCGCACGACCAACTCGGACACGTGGTTGGTGTCGAGTGCGACGATGAGGTCAGCCTGCTCCTGCTCGTAGCCAAACTGCTGGGCGCGGTGGGCTTCGCCGTCGTAGCCGTGGTTGGCCAGTTCGCGCCGGGCGCGTTCGTCGGCTTTGTGCCCGACGTGCCAGTCGCCGATGCCTGATGACGACACGCGCACCGCATCGCCCAGTCCCGCGTCCTCCAATTTGGAGCGCACGATGACCTCCGCCATGGGGGAGCGGCAGATATTGCCGGTGCAGACGAAATCAATATGCAGCACGGATGATCCTTTCCAACTCGATTGCGTCCGATGCTACGTAGTCCGCTTCGTCCCACTCGGGTGCAGCGCCGTAGCCCCAGGTCACGGCGACGCTTGGGATGTCGAAGGTAGTGGCGCCGGTGAAGTCGTGGGTGCGATCCCCAATCATCAACGGTCGCTCAGGCCCGACGTTGTCCAGTACGTACCGGATCACGTCGGCCTTCTTGGCGCGTACGCCGTCGTTAGATGCAGCGCCCAAAAAGTCGATGTGCTCGAGCATCCCTGCGCGCTCGAGGGCGGCTCGCGCGAAGCGTTCGCTTTTCGACGTCGCCGTGCACACCCCAAAACCTTCCCCCTTCAACCTGGCCAGCAGGTCGGCCATGCCGTCGAAAACCTCGAAGCGTTGCCAGCCTTCGGTGGACATGTAGGCGGAGTAGGCCTGCATGGCTTGTTCGACCTGGTCAGGCGACATGCCGAGCGCGCGCATCGATTCCGGCATCGGTGGCCCGGGGATGCGTTTGATGAACTCCTCGTCCGGTTTATCCCAGCCCACGGCCTCTAATCCGAGGAGGAATCCGTGGCGGATGCCGGGGAATGAGTCGATGAGGGTGCCGTCGACGTCGAAAAGCAATGTGGTGTTCACACCTCACCACTGTTCCAAATTTGTAGGCTGGCTGCCATGACTGCTGTGACTGTGCAAGACGTTGTTGATGCCCTCGAGGCTGCCTACCCGCCGGCGCTGGCGGAAAGTTGGGACCAGGTTGGCCTGGTCTGCGGCGACCCTGACGCTGAGGTGACCAAGGTTGCGTTCGCGTTGGATTGCACGCTGGAGGTCGCCGAACGGGCCGTGGCGCAGGGTGCGCAGTTGCTCGTTGTGCACCACCCGTTGCTGCTGCGTGGTGTGCATTCGGTGGCGGCGAATACCCCGAAGGGCAAGGTTATCCACACGTTGCTGGCTGGCGGCTGCGCGCTGTTCGCCGCGCACACGAACGCCGATTCGGCGCGCCCGGGTGTGTCGGACAAACTCGCCGAACTCGTCGGCATCGAACCCGGCCGTCCGATCAAGCCAGTGCTTCTTAACGCCACCGACCGCTGGGGCGTCCACGTCCCGCCAGCGGATGCCGATGCGTTGAAGCGTGCCCTGTTCGAGGCCGGCGCGGGCGAGATTGGCAACTACCGCGAGTGCGCCTTCACCACCGAGGGCACCGGCGAGTTCACCCCGGTCGAGGGCGCGGACCCCACCGACGGCACGGTCGGCGAGCACTACACCGCCCGGGAGCTACGGGTGGAGTTTGTGGCGCCGGCGAGGTTGCGGCGTGGTCTCGTCGATACGCTGCGCGCGCACCATCCGTACGAGGAGCCGGCGTTCGACATCGTCCAGATCGAGCACACCGGGGATCTGGACAACGCGACGGGCCTCGGGCGCATCGGCACGCTCCCGGAGCCGATGACCCTGCGCGAGTTCACCCAACAGGTGGCCAACGCCCTGCCGGAGACCGCCTGGGGCGTGCGCGCCGCCGGCGATCCGGACCAGATCGTGCAAAAGGTCGCGGTGTCCTCCGGCTCCGGCGACTCGTTCCTTTCGGATGTGTCCAAACTCGGTGTGGACGTGTATGTCACCTCGGATCTGCGCCACCACCCGGTCGACGAGCACCTGCGCGCCGGTGGGCCTGCCGTCATCGATACCGCCCACTGGGCCAGCGAGTTTCCCTGGACCGAGCAGGCAGAGAGTATCGTGGCCCCTCTAGGCGTGGACACCGAGATCCTGCACATCCGCACGGATCCCTGGACCGTGTCCGCGCACCCCGCGAACTAAAGGAGTACCGATGCACCTATCCCAAGACCTGCAACCCGTCCTCCTGGAGCTCGCGCTCGCCGACGCCGCCAAGGGCCAGACGCGCGTTCGTCCCGAAGTCCAAGAGCTACAGAAGCTTCTCGACGAACGCACGCGCATGACCGAGGCTTCCGCCTCCGCCCAACTGGCCGTGGATGACATGGAACTAGAAATCCTGCGCATCCAGGAAGACGAGCGGAAACTGAAGAAGCGCGAACTCGACGACAAGCGCCAGCTCAGTGCAGAGACCGACCCGGAGCGTCGCAAGGACCTGGAGCACGACCGCTACGCAGCGAAGTCGCGCATCGCGGACCTGCTCTACGAACTCAAGGAAGCCCACAACGAGATCGCTGCGCTGCGCAACAACCGCGACATTCACGCCGCCCGCGTCGATGAACTCAACCGCAAGGTCGAGGCCGCCCAGCGCGCCGTCGATGCGTTGCCGGAAGAAGAAGCGGTGGACACCGACGCGCTGCGTTCCCGCCTGCCGGAGGACGTGCTGAAGGCGTACGACGACATCGGCGCCGCCAAGTTCAACGGCCGCGCCTGCGGCGGCTGCTTCATCCAACTCCCGCCGTCCGAGCGCGCCGAAGTACTCGCCGAGCCGGAGGACACCCTGCCGGCCTGTCCGAACTGCGGCACCCTGCTGGTGCGCGTGAACCCGGCCACCGACGAGGTGTAAATGCAGGTCAAGATGTACTGCGACGGCGGCTCCCGCGGAAACCCGGGGGTCGCCGGATCCGGCTCCGTGGTCTACGACGCCGACGGCGAAACCCTCGGTGAGATCGCGTATGTGGTGGGCAAAAAGTCCACCAACAACGTCGCCGAATACTACGGACTGATCCGCGGGCTGGAGGCGTGCCGCGAGGTCGGCGCCACGCGGGTGGATGTATTCATGGACTCCAAGCTCGTTGTCGAGCAAATGACCGGCCGGTGGAAAATCAAACACCCGGACATGCAACAACTCGCCCGGGAAGCCCGCGACCTCGCCTCCTCCTTTGAGAAGGTCACCTACACCTGGGTTCCGCGCGCCAAGAACAAGAAGGCCGACGAGTTGTCCAACGTGGCCATGGACGCGGCCGCGCGTGGCGACAAGCCGGGGATTGTGAAGGGCACCGGCGTGTGGGGCGGCGGTGGCAAGGCTTCGGCCCAAGAGGAGAAGCCGGCGGAGGGGCCGGTCGTCGAAAAGAAAAAGCGCGATGCCGCTGGCCACTGGGCTGGAAACTCCGAACCGCGAACGCGGTTCATTCTGCTGCGGCACGGGCAAACGCAGCACTCGGCTGAGATGCGTTTTTCCGGCGTGTCCAACCCAGACCTCACCGATATTGGCCGTGAGCAGGCGAAGCGTGCCGCAGAGGCGCTGCGTTCGTTCGGGCGCATCGATGCCATCGTTGCTTCCCCGCAGGCGCGCGCCCAGCAAACTGCGCAGTTCGCCGCGGATGTACTCGGCCTGGAAATCCGTACTGACGAGGGCTTCCGCGAACTCGACTTCGGCGACTACGAAGGGCTGACCCGCGACGAGGCGATTGCGAAGGGGGAGGAGACGTATGCGACGTGGCAGGAATCGCCAAACAACGCGCCCCCTGCCGGTGAGTCGCTGACAGCCTTCCACCGCCGCGTCACCCGCGCCCGACTGAAAATTCAGGAGCGCTACGAGGGCCAGAACGTGCTGGTGGTGACCCACATGACCCCGATCAAATCCATGGTCCGCCAGGCTCTCGGCGCGAACGCCGAACTGTTCAAGCACCTGTTTTTGGATCTTGCCAGCATCTCTGTCGTGGACTACTTCGGTGAATTCGGTGTGGTTCGCTGTGTCAACGACGTCGCCCACCACCGCGGGTAGAGGAGACTGGGGCTACGGACTGGGGGGCGACCGCGGCGGCCACCAACGCCGCCGCAAAACCACACGAAATGGCGCCGGCAGTCCAACGTTCGGGGGTGTGTTGGGGGTGTGGCGCTATTGACCTGACGCTCAGCTGCAGTTTAGGTTGTTCTGCACATGGTGCAAACGTTTGCACGTACCAGTAGCACCCAATTGCACCCGGACACACACGGAGGGACCCATGGCAGCACGGGCCACGTTGCGCGAGGTTGCGCTCGACGCCGGTGTCTCGCCGTCCACGGTGTCGCGGGCGCTGGCGGGAAACCCGGCGATCTCGAAACAAACGCGGGACCGGGTGTTTCATTCGGCGGCGAAGTTGAATTACGTGCCGAATTTGCAGGCGAGGGGGTTGCGCTCGGCAGCGTCGACCGCGGTGGGGCTAACCATCCCGAGCCTGGTCAATCCGTTCTTCGCGCAGATGGCGGCGTCGATTCAGCAGGCAGCGGACACCGATGGGTTTTCGGTGATGATCGCCACCACCAACGAGGACGCCGGCCAACTCGACGCCGCGTTGCAGACCTTTAGCGGCCAGCAGCTGGCCGGGGCGATCATCGTGCCGTCGATGCACAGCGCGCCGATGGTGCAGTCGCTGCTGGATCGGGGCCAGAAGATTGTGCAGGTGGATCGGGTGCTGCCGGGGCTGGAGGTGCCGTCGGTGATTACGGACGCGCGACCTTCCATCCGCAAGGCCGTCCAGCACCTCAAAGACAACGGCCACTCGCAGATCGGTTACATCGCGGGACCGTCGAGTACGTCGACGGGGCTACAGCGACTGGAAGGCTTCCACGACGCCATCCGCGACACCCCAGAGACGAACGGTCTGATCTTCCGCGGCGGCTACAGCAGCGCGGAGGGCTTCGCGGGTGCCGCGGACCTGCTCAAGCGTGGCGCGTCGGCGATTATCGCGGGGGATTCCATGATGACGGTCGGGGCGCTGCAGTACGTGCTGGACCACAAGATCGGTCTGGGCGAGGACCTCGCGCTGGTTGGGTTTGATGACCAGCCGGCGTTTCAGATGCAGCCCGTTCCGTTGACGGTGATTGAGCAACATGTGGAGGACGTCGGCAGACGTGCGTGGGAGAAGATCGCCGCGCTGATCCGCGGGGAGCCGACCTCGCAGCATGAGGTGCTACCCACCACATTGACTATCCGAGAATCCAGCAATTTCAACTTCACTTCAAGGAGGTGCAGCAGATGACCACAGCGATAAAACCCCTGATCAGGTTGGACGACATTTCGAAGTCGTTCGGGCCGATCAACGTGATTGATAACGTTTCGCTCGCCGTCGAGCCGGGTCGCGTGCTTGCGCTGCTCGGCGAGAACGGCGCGGGTAAATCCACGCTGATCAAGATGATGTCGGGCGTGTATCAGCCTACGTCGGGGCGCATTCTTATCGACGACCAACCGGTTACCCTGCCCGACACCAAGGCCGCAGAAGCGCACGGTATTGCCACGATCCACCAGGAGTTAAACCTGGTGCCGACGCTGTCGGTGGCAGAAAACATCACGCTCGGGCGCACGCCGCGCCGGATGGGGTTGGTGAACTTCAAGGAGATGCGCCGCATCGCTGCGGAGGCCATCGACCGCATCGGCCTGAAGGTGGACCTGGACACGCCGGTCGGCGAGCTCGGTATTGCGCGCCAGCAGTTGGTTGAAATCGCGAAGGCGCTGTCCATGGATGCGCGTGTGCTGATTCTCGACGAGCCCACCGCCGCCCTTACAGGCCACGAGGTTGACCAGCTGTTCAAGGTGGTCGACGACTTGAAGGCTAACGGGGTGGGCATGGTGTTTATCTCGCACCACCTGGACGAGATCGCACGCATCGCCGACAGTGTGGCGGTGCTTCGCGACGGCAACTTTGTCGCCGAGGTCCCCGCCACCACCCCAGAGGCGGAACTCGTGCGCTACATGGTCGGCCGCGACATCGAGGACCAGTACCCGAAGGTGGACAAAGAGATCGGCAAACCGCTGCTGACCGTGGAAAACCTCACCTCAGACGGCAAGTTTAAGGACGTCTCCTTCGAGCTCCGTGCCGGCGAGGTTGTCGGTCTGGCGGGCCTTGTTGGCGCGGGCCGCACCGAGGTCGTGCGCGCCATCGCGGGTGCGGATCACGTCGATTCCGGCACCGTTTCCATCAACGGCGAGCCACTCCCGTCCGGCTCCGTCGCTCAGGCGATCAAGCGCGGCATCGGCCACGTGCCGGAGGACCGCAAGGCGCAAGGCCTCGTGCTTGGTGCCACGGTGGGGGAGAATATTGGACTGGCCACGTTGCGGTCGTCGTCACGCGCAGGGATCGCGGATGTGGGTGGTCAGCGCAAGCGTGCGGATGACGTCGCCAAGCAATTGCGCGTGCGCATGGCCGGCATCGATCAGGAGATCCGCAACCTGTCCGGCGGCAACCAGCAAAAGGCCGTATTCGGTCGTTGGGTGCTGGCGGGCTCGAACATTTTGCTTCTCGACGAACCCACGCGCGGTGTCGACGTCGGCGCCAAAGTGGAGATCTACAACATCATCAACGACATCACCCAGGCCGGCGGCGCGGTGCTCATGGTGTCCTCGGAACTGCCTGAGGTCATCGGCATGTCGGATCGCATCCTGGTGATGTCCGGCGGCCGGATCGCAGGCGAACTGCCCGCGGGCGCCACCCAGGACGAGATTATGGCGCTGGCGGTGTCCAACGTCGAAGACCACGTCGAACCACTTACAGAAACGCCACTTACAGAAACGGAGGCCCGCGCATGACGGGAACGACTACGGATGAGCGCTTGAGTACTCGCCAGCGCGTCATCAACTGGATCATGAACAACGGCGCGCTCGTCGGCCTGATCGTGCTGTGCATCGCGCTGTTCATCGCCACCCCGCACTTCCTCACGGTCAACAACCTGATCAACGTGGGCGTGCAGGCCGCCACCGTGGCGATTTTGGCGTTCGGCATGACGTTCGTCATCGTCACCTCCGGCATCGACCTGTCGGTCGGCGCGGTAGCGGCGCTCAGTGCCATGGTCTCGGCGCACTTCTTCGTCGAGGCAGGCTGGCCCGGTTGGATCACGCTGATCGCGGGCCTGCTCACCGGTTTCGCGGCAGGTGCGGTCAGCGGTATCGCCACCGCCTACGGCAAACTCCCGGCGTTCATTTCCACCCTGGCCATGATGTCCATTGCCCGCGGTGCGACCCTGGTGATCTCCCAGGGCTCGCCGATGGCCACCGCCGACGAGGTGAACTGGCTCGGCTCCAACGCCGGCAAGTTCCCTATCCCGATTCTGATGATGCTGCTGGCCGGCGTGCTGTGCTGGTTCATCCTCTCGCGCACCGTGCTGGGTCGTTCCATGTACGCCATCGGCGGCAACGAGGAGGCCGCGCGCCTGTCCGGTATCCCGGTCAAGCGTGTGCTCGTCGCCGTGTACGCACTCAGCGGCCTGTTCGCCGCGCTTGCCGGTTTGGTCATGGCGGGCCGCCTGTCGTCCGCGCAGCCGCAGGCCGGTGTGGGCTACGAACTCGACGCGATTGCCGCCGTGGTCATCGGTGGCGCGTCGCTGGCCGGCGGCACCGGCAAGGCCACCGGCACGCTCGTCGGCGCGATCCTGCTCGCCGTGATCCGCAACGGCCTGAACCTGCTCAATGTCAGCTCGTTCTGGCAACAGATTGTCATCGGCGTGGTCATCGCAGCAGCCGTCGGCTTCGACGTGCTGCGCAAAAAGACCACCGTTTAACCCCTGAACAAGACCCCCTGTTCACAACTTCAAGGAGAACCCGAAATGTCTTTCGCTCGTAAGGCCACCGCCATCGTTGCTGCTGCGGCGATGACCCTGTCGCTTTCCGCCTGCAACCGTGACTCCGCCGACGAGGGCGCGGTCACCCTGGCGCTGTCCACCCAGACCAACCCGTTCTTCGTCCAGCTTCGCGACGGCGCCCAGGAGAAGGCCGACGAACTCGGCATCGCCCTGAACGTCCAGGATGCTTCCGATGACGCTGCGACCCAGATCGACCAGCTCAACAACGCGATCACCTCCGGCACCGACGCCGTGATCGTCAACCCGACCGACTCCGACGCCGTCGTCCCGGCCGTTGAGGCCCTGAACAACGCCAGCATCCCGGTCATCGCCGTGGACCGCTCCTCCAACGGCGGCGACGTTGCTTCCTTCATCTCTTCCGACAACGTCGCCGGCGGCAAGCAGGCAGCCGACGAGCTGGCCAAGGCCATCGGCGAAGAGGGCGAGATCCTGATCCTGCAGGGCATCGCCGGCTCCTCCGCCTCTCGCGACCGCGGTAAGGGCTTCAAGGAGGGCATTGCCAACTACCCGAACATCAAGGTTGTCGGCGAGCAGACCGCCAACTTCGACCGCACCGAGGGCCTGAACGTTGCCACCAACCTGCTGCAGGCCTACCCGAACGTGAAGGCCATCTTCGCGGAGAACGACGAGATGGCCCTCGGCGCCATCGAGGCACTCGGCGCTCGTGCCGGCAAGGACGTGAAGGTCATCGGCTTCGACGGCACCACCGACGGCCTGAAGGCGGTCACCGACGGCCGCATGCACGCCACCATCGCTCAGCAGCCGGGCCAGCTCGGCGCCCGCGCGGTTGAGGAGGCTGCGAAGCTGCTTCGCGACGAAGACGCCACCGCCATCGTCCCGGTCGACGTTGTCACCGTGACCAAGGAAAACGTAGGCGACTTCGAGTAATGCGCAAGACAGGCATTCTCAACGCCCAACTGGCCCGCGCGATCAACGGCCTCGGCCACACCGACACCTTCGCCGTGGCGGACTGCGGCCTGCCCATCCCCGTCGGGGTGGAGGTCGTGGACCTCGCGCTGGTCTTCGGCGTGCCCCGCTTTGCCGATGTCGTCGAAGCGATTCTGGATGAGGTTGTGGTGGAAGGTGCGGTCGTCGCTACGCAAGCGCCCGATGAGGTCGCATTACTTTGCGACGACCTCACCCGCGTCGACCACGAACACCTCAAACAGGCCCTTGCGGACTGCAAGTTCGTGGTCCGCACGGGGGAGACGACCCCGTACGCCAACATCATCTTCCGCAGCGGGGTCCCGTTCTAACCCGGCGTGTTTGTGGCGGTTCCGCTCTCACGCCCTAAAGGCGTATGCTTTAGACCGCGAATGAGCCGGCCGGGCGGCCGCGGCGGCGCGAACCACCTCAGCATTGGGGCAGGCGCACGTCGAGGAAAGTCCGGACTCCACACGGCACGGTGGTTGCTAACAGCAACCCGGAGCGATCCGCGGGAAAGTGCAACAGAGAGTAGACCGCCCCGCCTTGTGCGGGGTAAGGGTGAAAGGGTGCGGTAAGAGCGCACCGGCATGCGTGGCAACACGTGTGGCCAGGTAAACCCCACCGGGAGCAAGGCAAGAACCCCTGCGCGTGCGCAGAGGTCGTCGGATGTGATGAGGCTGCCCGCCCAGTCCGAAGGTAGCTGCTTGAGGCACTCAGCGATGGGTGACCCAGATGGATGGTCGCCACCCCGCTTGCGGGGGACAGAATCCGGCTCATAGGCCGACTCATTCGCCCACTTCGTGGCACGATGGCGTCTTATGAAGCTCTACGCCGCACCCCTGAACTTCCGCGCGATTGCGCACGAATTCGACGTGCCCACAGACTTTGCGCCCCCGCTACACGCAGAGGCCTCGGCGTTGGTGGACCGTTTCGCGGATGTGCGTATCGACGCCCGCGATATCCCCGTTGTCACCATCGACCCGGCTGGCTCCAAAGACTTGGACCAGGCCGTATATGTGGAGCAGCGTGCCGGTGGCGGGTATCGGGTGCGGTATGCGATTGCGGACGTGGCGGCGTTCGTCGTTAGTGACTCGGGCGTGCACGAGGAGTCGCTGCAGCGCGGCCAGACGATCTACCTGCCCGACGAGCCGGCACGCCTGCACCCGGAGGAAGTCTCCGAAGGGTCGGCGTCGCTTTTGCCTGACGTGGACCGGCCGGCCGTGCTGTGGACCTTCGACCTGGACGGGGAAGGGGAGGTCGAGTCAGCCCACGTCGAGCGCGCACTCGTCCACTCGGTGGCGCGCCTGGATTACGAGGGCGTGCACGCCTCCCTCACGGATGGCTCGGTGCACCCTTCGATTGCGTTGTTGCCGGAGGTAGGCCGGTTGCGTCAGCAGTCGTCGCTACGCAGGCACGCCATCAACCTGCGCGTGCCGTCCGTGCGCGTGGCCCGCGACGGGAACGCCTACGAACTCGCCATTGAGCCGCGCCACCCGATCATGGACTACAACTCGGAAATTTCGCTGCTCACAGGCATGGTCGCAGGCCGGATGATGGTGGAGGCAGGCGTGGGATTCCTGCGTACCCTGGGGCCAGCGTCTGCCGAAAGTGAGGCCGAGTTCCGCCGAGAAGCGCGCAACCTGGGCTTCGACGTCACCGGCGACATCGGTGAGTTCCTTGCCGGCGTGGACGCGGACACCCCGCACTGCATGGCCATCATGCGCGAAGCCCAGAAACTCCTGCGCGGCTCCGGCTACGTCGACCTGTCCAAGGACGCCCCCGAGGTCCACGCCGGTATCGGCGGATACTACGCCCACGTCACCGCACCGCTGCGCAGGCTCATCGACCGCTTCGCCACCGAAGTCTGCCTTGCCATCTGCGCCGGGACGCCTATTTCCGAATGGGTCACGCGTGATGCTGCGCGCATGCTGAAGACGATGGGGCGCTCCTCGCAGCTCGCCAACACGGTGGAGAAGGCCTGCCTACACCTCACCGAAGCGACGGTGCTCGAGCCGTGGGTGGGCCACAACTTCGACGGCGTCACGCTCAAATCCGGCGAGGAGCAGTCCCGCGTGTTCATCGTCGACCCGCCAGTGCTCGCACCCTCCGCCGGCGCGCCCGAGGAAGGCGTATCCACGAAGTTCTCACTCGTCCACGCCGACACCGACGCCCGCGAGGTCGGCTTCGCCTGGCCCGCGGACTAGCACTGGTCTAGCGCTGGTCTAGTCCTCGAGGCGGGCGACCTCACCCGGGGTGATCTCCACGACCTCAAGGTCCTTCGCCATGGTGGCGGCGAACGTGTCGGCGTCTTGCACCGGCACGAACGCGATCACCGCGTCGGAGGTGCCCGTGGCGGCCGGGCGGGCGGCGATGGCACCGCGCTCGCGCGCCAGAGCGACCAGCGCATCCGGGGTGGTCAGGTCGTGGGCCTCGGACGGGGAGTTCAGCAGCGTGAACAGCTCGTTGGCGCGCCGGGAGCGCAGCGCCTTGGCTGCGGCAAGGGAGCGAAGCGTTTCGGTTTCGCAGAACTGCACCCACTGGCGGACGGCGTCGGGTTCGGGTGCGGTCTCGTCGCCAACGGAGCGGCGCGCTTCGACCCATTGGACGACGCGGTTGGTGGCATCGGGCAGTTGACGCAGGGATTCGACGCCGAAGTTGGAGCAGGCGGCGTCGATAAACTCGCGACGGTTCGCAATCGCTTTGGTTTGCACGTCGTACGGCTTGCCCAATTCCTTGGCCAGGGAGAAAACGCGCACGCCATGGCGGGCCGGGTGAGGTGCTTGGGTGAGCGAACCGTCGGCATAGTCAAGCACGCTGACACCCTCGCTACCGCCACGCAGGGCGACGGAGTGGCGGGCGCGCAGCACAGCGAGCGATGAGTAGGTGGCCACGGCGTGTGAACAAATCTCGGCGAGCCGGGTGCGGAAGGGTGCGGTATCGATGTCACCGTGCCCGCCCGCCAACGCCAGCGCGATCGCGGCGTCGGCGGCGTACAGCGAACCGAGGCCGGCACCGAGCGGCACGTCGGACTCGACGGTGATGTCCAGGCCTGCAGTGTCGCGGGAAAGCACCTGGCGCTGGATCAGCGACTGCACCAGCCCGGTCCAGCGGCGCGCGAGCGGGTCCTGGATCTCATTCTCGTGCAACGCGGCCAGGGTTGTTTCGGCGGTGAAGTCGCCGAAGGGGCCGCGGGCGGTGAGGGCGATGGTGTCGTCGTTACGCGGGCTCGCCGCCGCAGCCGCACGCAGCGACGCCGTCCCGGCCAACGTCACACCACCAAAGTGGTCAACGTTTTCGCCGATCAACACCCACGTCGCCGGTGCGGACGCCACATGTCCGTCGCCGGGGTGAGCAGCGAGGACGCGCTCAACTGGGGAAGTTTTGGGGGTTTGAAATGCTGCCATTACACGCTCCTTAACGGCCACCACACTACCAACCGTCTCGGTAGGGTAGGGGCGGCAAAAAGCAACGAACACAAAGGAGCAGATCATGGCTGACGAGCAGTACTACTACAACCCGTCTACCGGCGAGGTCACCCAGGGCAAGGAAGCCTCCTGGGATAACCGCATGGGCCCGTACGCCACGCGCGAGGAAGCCGAAAATGCGCTGGCGATTGCGGCGCAGCGCAACAAAGCTGCAGACGCCGCAGACGAAGCCGACGATGACTGGGGCGAGACCCCTTCTTGGGAGAAGTAAGCCCCGTGCCCAGCCGGTCTAGCCGGTGTTACGGCTTGATCTTCTTAAACGCCTTGCGCACTTCGCGCACGGTGTCGTCGTAATCGCGAAGCGACGCCTCGCCACGGTCGAGTTCGCGCTGGTAGAGCATGCCGTAGGAGAAGGTGTCCTCGCCGCGCTCGCGGGCCTCGTTAGCGAGCCGCTCGATGCGCTCGCGTGAGGTCACCGCGTCCTGGAAGTCACCCAACTGGCTTTGCAGCGCCTTGCATGCCTTAGCCAAACGCCCTGCCTTCAGGCCTGCTTCCTGGGCTGCGACGGCGGAGTAGCGCAACTTCTTGGCGGCCTTGCGCACGTCGTGGACGTAGTCCTCGCGCTCGTGCAGCGGCAAGGTGGTGTCGTCGTAGTATTCGGCGACCTTTTTGTGGCGCTTCTTCAACTTCTTGTAGCCGCGCTTGAGGTGGTCGTAGAGGCCCTCCTTGGATTGTTTCTTCTCCGACTTGGCACCATCGGCATCCCCAGCGCCGCCAGTAACCGCCACCGGCGGCTCCGCAAGCAACGCATCTACGGCATCCAGCAGCGACATGAACCGCTCGGAGTCCAGCATCTCCACAATGTCGGCGTGGGCGGCCTCGTAGTCGCGGCGCATGTCGTGTTCGATGTGGGTGCGCGCGGTGTCGTCGATAAGCCCAGACTCGTCCGAATCCAGCAGGGCGAGAAAACGCTCCTCCACAACCTCCGCATCGCGCGCGACACCGAGCACGCCGGCGGAGAACTTCAGTTCATCCTCGAGTGTTGCTAGTGCTTCGCCTTCGAGGATGCCCTCGAACGTCTCCAGTAGGGAGCGCATCTCGCGGGTGGCCACGCGCAGTTGGTGGACGGAATCGAACTCATCGGCGCGCACGCGCGGTTCCCAACCCACGATCGCATCGCGCTGTTTGCGTAGCGACGACACCACCGCCGCAGCCGGCGTCCCCTCCTCAACTTCGCCTTGGACGTGTGGGGGCAGGGGAGCGGACTTGATCGAATCCCCAAGCGCCGTGGCCAACTTCGACGGCGAGGAGGACTTGCGCGCGCCCGCAGAGATCAGGAAAGACCCTGCCTGGGTAATCAGGTCATCGCCCGCCTCGGTGCCCGCAAGGGCGTCGGCGAGTTCGAGCTCCCATTCGCGCCAGGTGGTGCGCTCACCACCGGGAAGAAGGGACCAGGCGGTGACGTGGTCGTCGCAAAACTCCGCAACCGGGCCATCTTGGCCTGCAAGCGTGATCTCCACGCGGCGGTTATCCACCTGTGCGATCGGCTCGAGCGCTTCCGTGCGCACAATGGCGCGAACCTGGGACAGGAGGGCTTCGGGCACGGTCGTGGGGTCGTCGAGAGGCATGCGCACCTCCTTGCGGCCACCTTCCTGCGGCAACTTCATGTGCCAGCCGTCATCCGAACCGCCGGTGCGGCGACGCAGCGTGATCTTGGAACGCGTCAGGCG